>N._stephensi_703_cecum__coassemble_39_pt1 | contig 23302 bp, 20 predicted proteins | sample N__stephensi_703_cecum__metabat2_low_PE_004 | metagenome-assembled genome bin N | reverse complement strand
TCCAAGTCACCAAAGCAGCAGCAGACTGCCGGCAGTATATAAGGCAAGGCTGAACTTATAATAAAAAGAGATGTTTGTATGTTTGAGGCTAATAGTATGGATGAAATGAAAGTTTTAATAAATGATATTGATTATAAATAATTTTTAAAGATAAATAAGATTAAAGATAAATAAGAGACCGTAGTATTATTAAAGAAATTTTAATGCTACGGTCTCTTATTATGTTATGAGTTGTAAAGCTATCAATATTAAAGCTATTAATATTAAAACTGTCAATATTTAAAATTATCAATATTTAAAGTTATTAATATTTAAAATTTTAATAGCTATATAAATATAATAAGTTGTATTATAATATTTTTTAAAATATGTTTTCTATAAATTCTGCTTTACAATAGTCTGGCAGAATTCTTCATTGTCCTTTGTCTTATCAAAGAGATTTAAAACGGTTTCCGTTGCATCGTCAGGTCTCATATTGCCGGATAATTTCTTTATAACATCGGCGGCGGCAGACTCTTCTTCTGAGAGGAGCAAATCGTCTCTCCTTGTGCCTGATTTGAGGATATCTATGGCAGGGAATACGCGCTTTTCTGAAAGCTTTCTGTCGAGTACAAGCTCCATATTTCCTGTTCCCTTAAATTCCTCAAACACTACATCATCCATCTTGCTGCCTGTGTCTACAAGGGCTGTGGCGAGAATGGTGAGGCTTCCGCTTTCACGCATATTTCTTGCAGAACCGAAGAATTTCTTAGGGGCATGAAGGGCAGCAGGGTCAAGACCTCCCGAGAGGGTACGTCCGCTAGGCGGAACGATGAGATTATAGGCTCTTGCAAGCCTTGTAATACTGTCTAAGAGAATGACTACGTCCTTTCCATGCTCAACAAGTCTCTTGCCTCTTTCGATAACCATTTCCGAAACTCTCTTGTGATGCTCAGGAAGCTCGTCAAATGTAGAATAGATAACCTCTACGTTTTTGCCCTCGATAGCCTCCTTTATATCTGTAACCTCCTCAGGTCTTTCGTCTATAAGAAGAATAATCATGTGCATTTCAGGATTGTTCTTTGTAATGGCATGGGCTATTTCTTTTAAAAGAGTAGTTTTACCTGCCTTTGGAGGAGATACGATTAAGCCTCTCTGACCTTTTCCTATAGGTGATACGATATCCAGAATACGCATTGCAGTGTTGTGGTTGTCCGTCTCCATTTTGATTCTTTCATCAGGAAATACAGGAGTCAGGTTTTCAAAGCTCTTGCGTGAAAGCACCTCAGGTATAGAGTATCCGTTTACAGTAGTTATGTAAAGGAGTGCTGCAAATTTTTCCGATGGTGTTTTAATCTTAAGCTTACCTAAAATAACGTCGCCTGTTTTAAGATTAAACTTTCTTATCTGAATAGGTGATACATATACATCATTGTCACCCGGCATATAATTTTCACAGCGGATAAAACCGAAGCCGTCAGGCATAACCTCAAGAATACCATTGGCGTCTATGCCGCTGTCAAGAGCAGGGTCAAATGCTATATCATCATTGATGGTTCTCTCGTAATTTCTTTCATAGGTAGTCGGTCTTTCATAGTTTGAGCGTTCGTATGACTGTCTTTCATAGCTTGGTCTTTCATATGTTTGATTTTCATAGGAACGGGTATCTCTATAGCCTCTTTCTGTGGAAACTGTGGAAACTCTGTCGTAGTTGGTGCTTCTGTCCTGCTGGTTTCTGTCATATCCTGTAGTCCTGTCGTGAGGACGGATATATCCGGTAGTTCTGTCATTGCGGTCATAGCTGCTGTTATTGCTTGTCCTGTCGTAGCTGTTATTATTACTTCTGTCATAGCCGGTGTTACTGCTGTTATTACCGGTTCTGTCGTAGCTGCTGTTATTACTGCTCCTGTCATAGCTGCTGTTTCTGTCATAAGTATTACGCTGCGGTCTGTTATCATATGAAGGATAAGAACGCTGTCTTGGCTCATAGGTGCTGGTATATGCAGGATTTGAATATGGAGCCGGTCGCTGCATTTCCTGTGGAACATAGCCCTGTGGCCTTGCCGGCTGCTCGTGAACAGTAGTCATGGTATAGCCCGGAATGCTCACCGGTGTATTTGAAGCTGTGGCAGCCGGCGTCTGCGGCTGTGGAGAATATCCTGCAACCGGTGCAGGTGAAGCATCGCTTCCTGTTACTTCAATAATTTTGTCAATTAATGCTGCCTTGCGCATGGCAGTTACGCTTTTGATCCCATTTGCCTTTGCAATTTCACGTAGCTCAGTCATTGGTAATGTTTGGAGTTTATCTCTCATCATAAAAAATTTACATCCTTTCGTTTGCATGTATTAAAAATAAATTGGAATAAAATATTTTTTTATACTAATATACTAAGAATCATAGATTGATTCATATGTAATTTAATATATAGATATGATTATACAACAAGTTTAAAAAAAAAGATAGTACTTTTTTTAAAAATATGATATATTTATCAAATAAATGTAAAAAAAGTGTCGTTTAAAGCCGATGCTTTGCCGATTGGAGTGATATTCCATAAGGTGAAAATATTGAGGAAAGGCAGAAATTATGTATTATGATGTATATAATCAAAGAGATTAGATGATGTATATAAATACATTAAATAATTATCTTAAAGAGAGGTATGGCTGTAAGCTTTATAAAATTTCATTGGACGGGGGAATGACATGTCCTAACAGAGATGGAAAAATAAGCACAGGGGGATGTATATTCTGCAGTAAGGGAGGCTCAGGTGATTTCGCACAGAAGCACTCGGAGAATGTAATACAGCAGATAGAAAAGGGCATGCGGCAGGTGGAAGGAAAATATTCTTCAGGAAATTTTATAGCATATTTTCAGTCCTATACAAACACCTATGGAGATATAGATTATCTTAGAAACATATTTATGCAGGCATTATCACATCCGCAGGTGAAAATATTGTCTATAGCCACCAGACCGGATTGCATAAATGAGGAAATTGGACAGCTTTTAGGGGAACTTAATAAAATTAAGCCTGTGTGGATAGAGCTTGGACTACAGACGTCAAATGAAGAAAGTGCAAAATATATAAACAGAGGATATGAAAATAATGTCTATAAAAGAGCAATAGATATTATAAGAAGGTACGATAACAGGGAAAATATGATGCAGGCGTCAATAGAAATAATAACTCATATGATTATAGGCTTGCCAAATGAGACAATTAGGGATATGATATATACTGTTCGTTATATTAATGAAAGTAATGTTCAGGGGATTAAATTTCAGCTTCTGCATGTTTTAAAGGAGACAAGGCTTGCAGAGATATATTTAACAGAGGGATTTAAGATATATTCGTTGGGGGAATATATTGATATATTGTTTCGTCTTATAGAGGAGCTAAGGGAGAATGTAGTAATACACAGAATGACCGGTGACGGACCGAAAAATATTCTGATAGAGCCTTTGTGGACAGGAAATAAGAAGAAAGTATTAAATACCATAAACAAGGAAATGGTTAATAGAAATCTGGTACAGGGAAGCAGGTTTTACAGGCATTAAAAATGCAGGAGAAGGAAAGGAACAAAAGCAATGGCAATGGATTCACTAACATTATACAAATTTATGACCTTATATATGTTGAATAAGGTTAATTTTCCGCTGACAAACGCACAGTTGTCAGGATTTTTTCTTGATAAGGAGTATACAACATATTTTGTATTCCGGCAGGTTATAACAGAATTGCTGGAGGCAGGACTTATTTCATCAGAGACGGTGAGAAACACTTCATATTACAGGATAACGGATTCAGGTATGGAAACTGTAGAGCTGTTTTCAGATAAGATACCTGTGGCTGTAGTAGACGATATGGATATTTTTCTTATAGATAATAAATATGAGATGAGAAATGAGGTTGGAACCACGTCAGATTATTATTTATCTGCAAACGGACAGGATTATATAGTTACGTGTCAGATAAAGGAGGGCAGCAGCAATCTTATAGATATAAATATTACCGTACCGTCTGAGGATGTGGCGGAGATAATGTGCAATAACTGGAGGGATGCCAGTCAGGATATATATTCAGTTATAATGAAAACGTTGATGAAGCAGGAGAAAAAGCAGGACAGGAAGAAGGATAAGAAGGCTGATTAGTCTGATTTATAAAAATTGTAAAAGGACATATGAAAAGAGCATTACTACCGTTAATGCTGCTAAGAAACGGGAAGGTGTGATTTATAAAATATGGATGTGAAAAGTCACAATCGTTGGTAGTAAAACAACTGCGATTGTGACTTTTATTTGTTTACATGAGTGTATATACACTTATTGTCTGTAGACTTTTTATCTGCAAAGAAATAAAATTTAGAGGTATTTCTGAAAGGAGGCAAGTGTCGTGGATATATTAAAGGTTTTTGGAACAAATCTTAGAAAATATCGAAAAGAAAAAAATATTTCCCAAGAAAAATTTGCAGAGTTAGCAGGATTACATAGAACCTATATTAGCGATGTTGAACGTTTTCAAAGGAGTATTTCGTTGGGGAACGTGCAGAAGATTGCAGACGCATTGGAAATCGAAACTTATTTATTATTTAAGGAGGAATAAATGGCAATTAATAATGAATCAATTGGAATTTCTGCAGAGGTAGCCATTGCAAAAAGTTATGGCGTTGCAATAAGTTCTGATTATGAGGCTCGTTCTGAAAAGGCAATAGTGGATTTGCTAATGAAGAATAATAACGTGTTAGAGATTTTTAAGAAAGAAGGTATTCCGGCACCTGAAAGGCATATAGCTGAAGGTCAGAACCCTGTTGATTTTATTTTGGTTGGAGGAAAAACACTCTCAGTAAAGACAAATCAAAAAGGATTAGGAAAGGTTGCACCACAGACGATAGGTCAGCCTACTGCTGAAACATATTTTTTATATTTAGAGAGATATCTTGATAATTTTAGTTTGCGTGATACTTTAGATGAATCAAATTTAAGAGATACATATGAAAACAAAGCATTAATTTTTAAGAAGATATCTATGAACAATACAGCAGCAGTTGTTGATATGTATTGGAAAAATTTATTTGACTGTGATTTTTATTTGCATTTCTTTAATTTGTTGGATAATTATGCTAATCCATTGAATAATTATGTTCTTTTAGGAAAAGAGCAATCGCCAAAGTGGGATAATTATAAGTTTTCTTTCACACAGTCATTAAATAGCTGGAATGAATCAAACACTTTGAAATATTGCGGAATCAGTATGGGTGAATTTCAAGTTCATCGTAATAGAAACTGCTTTAAATTCAGATTCAATATGAAAGGCGTAATGGAGTTATTTGATAGGAAGTATATTTAGAAAGGGGAGTAAGCAATTAATTTACAGTTAGAGGACAGAGTGTTTTGCAATCTTATTACGCTATAAAAAGGTGATGCAGCCTAAATGCTACTTCACCTTTTTTAATATAAATATATATTCATGTTTGAAGATATAAAAATCACTGGAAATTGCCCTGTATCGCCAAATCCCCTGCCGGTTTGCTTTGCCTTTGGTTTCACCAAAATTTTTTACGAGAATGGCTTTTAGGAGAAACCCCTTTTCGATAAACGTATTCATACAGTGAAATCCAAGTGGAACAACCTGGCTGTTAGCATATTTATCACCAATTACACAAGCACAATAGCGATTCTTTTCAAGATACTTTGTGGAATTATCAATAACCTGCCCGAATGAATCCAAAAACTCATCAAGATTTGTGGTGTTTGATAAATCATTTAAGTCTTCTGAAAACCTAATGATATCCCAGTATGGTGGGTGCATAATTACAAATTGAAGTTTTTTAATGCCTACAGACTCAAGTAGTTTTTCAATATTTACAGTGCGGCTATCACCGGAAACAACTTTAACGGTACAGTCATTCCGATGTTCTGTTTTGATACGATTAAAGGCTTCTTCCGCAACAGTGTGCTGTAGTTCTATGCCTATGGAATTTCTGCACATTCGCTGGGCTTCTATTAAGGATGTCCCACTGCCCATAAACGGATCTAAAATCCAATCACCTTTTTTAGTATATCGACTAAATAATTGGTGTGGAATTTGTGGAACAAAGTTTCCATGATAATCGCCGGAATGTGCTCCGGAATTATCTCTTTTATCAATAATCCATAAAGAATCTGTATTTATATCTGTATATTCTTTCCATTTTTCAGGGTCTAAATCGTTGTATTTTGCCATTTGTAATCTCCTATTTTTTTATTAAGCAATGCAAGTACTCAGTTGTTGAGTGTGCAGAAATGTTTCTGTTTTCATCCTTATCGGCTTTGAATCTACGATAGTCTTTAGTAAAGAAATCATATTCCCCATATTTTGACATTATATCTTTAATAGTATCAAGACTCATAAGTCCTTCATTGTTGTAGCTTAAGAAAATATACTTAAACCTTGCATTTTTAATTAAGTCATCAAAAACTTCTGCTACAGTACGTTTAGAGCAGAATTTACTCTTTTGGGCTGTAGAGTCTCTTAAACCGGTTGCTCCGAATAATTCAGGATTATCATATCTGGCAATTGTTTCTAACACATGATAGTTAGAGCAGTATTGTCTTGCGTTATAAGGCGGATCCAGGTAAAGTACATCTCCTTCTATTTCTTTAACGAGTTCATTAATATTTTCGTTGTATACAGAACCTGCATTTCCCGAAATAACAGGAAGCAGCTCTAAAGAAAATTCTTTCTGAGCGGATTTTTTGATGTGTTTAAGAAAAGCCCCATAAACAGATGCAGTATTAGCATATTTATCGATTGAATTAACAAGACTTGCTAAATAATAGTAATATAAGCCGGCATTTATTTCGCCTGCTGTTTTCAATCGTTCTAATTCTATTCTTATGGCATCGCATTTCTTGCCGTTTTCATTAGTGAAATAATTCCGACCGGAACCGGAGCCTTCACAGTAGTTTTGATAAATAAAACCTTCGACAGGAGGTAGTTCATTAAGGCGTTTCAGCAGCGAATCGTCCATTACAGGAATGTTTTCAATATAGTGTTTATTTAGTACATAACTGTAATACTGAATATCATTTGAAATAACAGCACATCCCTTAGTTTTGTATGTTTGTCCCACAATTCCTGTTCCGGCAAATAAGTCTGCAAATACATAATTATCGCCGTTCTTATAACCGGTTACTTCTTCAATAGTACTTTCAAGAAAGTCTAATAGTGAATATTTTGAGCCAATATAATTCATTTTGGTGCATCTCCTTTTTTTGCCTCCCTATTCTGACAGATTATCACGAAAATGCGAAAAATACAAGAGAAAGATGAAATAAATCAATGAGATGTGAGAATAATATTTAATCTTAACAGCAATTTAACATAAAGATTAGTGCCCATTTACAGGTGTTTTCACAAAATTTATATAAAGGTATTATATAGTTGCAAAAAACCTTACAAAATTGCAATAAAAAATATTGCAAAAATTGCAATATTTTTTATTGCAATTATAACTTTCATATGTTATATTTATATGGTTGTTAGAAAAAGACGAAATTGGTAAAGTCCAATTTTGCAAGAATCAGAGAGGTGAAGAAATGAAAGAAGGAATACATCCGGCATACTACCAGGCAACAGTAGAGTGTAACTGCGGCAACACATTTGTTACAGGTTCAACAAAGGAAAATATCCATGTAGAAATTTGTTCAAAATGCCATTCTTTCTACACAGGCCAGCAGAAATCAACGGCAGCACGTGGACGTATTGACAAGTTCAATCGTAAGTATGGTGTTAAGACAGAGGCATAGGTAGTAATTACAGGTTGAGGATATTATTCTCAACCTTTTTTATCTTATGGGAAAGGAACGAATATGGCAAAGAAATCATCAGGTATCGGCGGACAGGCTGTTTTGGAAGGCATAATGATGAAAAACAAGGACAAATATGCCGTTGCAGTAAGAAAGCCTGACAACGATATAGCTTTAGAGATAAAAGAATATAGGGGTATAGCAAGAAAAAGCAAAATCTTAAATCTGCCCTTCATAAGAGGCATATTTGGATTTATAGATTCACTTGTATTAGGAATAAAGTCACTTACATACTCCGCAGAATTTTTTGAGGAGGAGATAGAGGTGACGGAGGATAAGCCCATAGATAAAGCGGCAAAATCAGCGTTTAAGGAGAAGGCGGAGGGCGTAATGATGGGACTTACGGTTGCATTTTCCGTAGTTTTGTCTGTTGCATTGTTTATAGTTCTGCCTTATTATGTGTCAGAGCTTTTCAAGGGGCTTTTAAGCATTAATTCAAATGCACTTTTGGCAGTGATTGAGGGTGTCACAAGGATAATTATTTTTTTGCTCTATCTGATACTTATATCAAGAATGAAGGACATACAGAGAACCTTTATGTATCACGGAGCAGAGCACAAATGTATAAATTGTATAGAAAACAATCTGGAGCTGAACGTGTGGAATGTAGCGGCAAGCTCAAGACAGCATAAGAGGTGCGGAACAAGCTTTTTGCTTTTTGTTATGTTTATAAGTGTGGTAGCCTTTATACTTGTGTCAGCCCTTATGCCGGCAGACACCACAAGGCTTGTAAAGGTGGTTGTAAGGCTTTTTCTTATGCCTGTTATCGCAGGTATATCCTATGAGATTATAAGGCTTGCAGGGAGAACCGACAATATAATAGTAAGAATATTAAGCGCACCGGGACTTCTTATGCAGAAGCTTACCACTAAGGAGCCCTCCAATGATATGATAGAGGTGGCAATACAGGCTGTGGAGGCAGTGTTTGACTGGAGAGAGTGGCAGGAGTCGAATCTTAAGCCAAATGATCTTAAGTCAGATGAGAATGAAGAATGAGCCGCTACATTGATATATTAAATAAAGGAAAAAGCAGCCTGAAAGAGGCAGGCATAAATGACTTTAATACAGATGCGTGGCTTTTGTTTGAGGAAGCATTTTCCATGAACAGGACACTGTATTTTATGAAACAGCTTGATGAGTGCAGTGACGACAAGGCGGAGGAGACCTACAATGAAATGGTTAGGGTCAGATGTACCCGTGTGCCGCTGCAGCATATTATCGGTCATCAGGAGTTTATGGGGCTTGATTTTAAGGTAAACGAGCATACCCTTATACCAAGACAGGAAACGGAGGGTCTTGTTTGTGAGGCCTTGCACTATATTAATGAATTGCAGAGAAATAAGGCGTATGACAAATCAAAAATGCGTATTCTTGATATGTGTACAGGAAGCGGCTGTATAGCTGTAAGCATAGCAAAGCTTACGGAAGCAGATGAGAATATGGTTACGGAAATTGTCGGTTCAGACATTTCCTCTAAGGCATTACAGACAGCCGGGATTAATAAATTAAGGAATAATGCACATAATGTTACTTTTGTGGAGAGCAATTTATTTGAGTTTTGCAGCGACGGCTCAAGGCATAAATGGGATATAATAGTTTCAAACCCTCCATATATACCGACAAAGGAAATAGAGGAGCTGGCAGATGAGGTAAGGCTCCATGACCCGAGATTAGCATTGGACGGAATGGAGGATGGGCTTTATTTCTACAGAGAGATAACGGAAGGTGCTGCAGAATATTTAAGCAGGGGAGGATATCTTTTGTATGAAACAGGCTGTAATCAGGGACAGGAGGTATCTGATATAATGAGGGAAAAGGGATTTACAGATATAAAGGTGGTAAAGGATATGGCAGGATTAGACAGAATAGTCACAGGAAGGCTTAATCATTAGCAGGGTATAGGTATTAATGAAAAAGCGTTGAAAAATATTTTGACGGGGAAATGTGTTAAAAAATAAAAGCGGAAGCGGAAATGAGGATTATTATGTTTGATAAATTAGAGGATTTAGTTGCAAAATATGAGGAGCTGTTAAATGAATTAAATAACCCTGAAATAGTAAACGACCAGGCGAGATATAAAAAGGTAATGAAGGAGCAGAATGATTTATCTCCTATTGTAGAAGCATATAAGGAGTACAGGCAGGCAAAAAAGGATGTGGAGGACAGCCTTGCCATACTTGACTCTGAAAGCGATGAGGAAATGAGAGAGCTGGCAAAGGAGGAGATGAATGATGCTAAGGAAAGGATAGAAAAGCTTGAGCAGCAGCTTAAGATACTGCTTTTGCCAAAGGACCCTAATGATGATAAGGATATTGTTATGGAAATCAGGGCAGGAGCAGGAGGAGATGAGGCGGCACTTTTTGCGGCGGAGCTTTTCCGTATGTATTCCCACTATATTGAGTCAAGAAGATGGAGGATAGAGATAGTAAACACTGACGAGACAGGTATAGGCGGCATGAAGGAAATTGAGTTTATGGTAAGAGGTCAGGGTGCATATTCCGTACTTAAATATGAGAGCGGAGTACACAGAGTGCAGAGAGTTCCGGAGACAGAGTCAGGCGGACGTATTCATACTTCTACGGCATCAGTGGCGGTTATGCCGGAGGCAGAGGAGGTAGACATACAGATTGACGAGAAGGATATAAGAATAGACGTTATGAGAGCATCAGGAAACGGCGGACAGTGTGTAAATACAACAGACTCGGCTGTCCGGCTTACGCATTATCCTACAGGCATCGTTATCTATTCACAGACTGAAAAATCGCAGATACAGAACAGGGAAAAGGCCTTTGCACTTCTCCGTGCAAAGCTGTATGACCTTGAGATGCAGAAGGCACACGATGCAGAGGCAGATGCCAGAAGAAGCCAGATTGGTACGGGAGACAGGGCTGAGAAGATAAGAACCTATAATTTCCCACAGGGAAGGGTTACAGACCACAGGATAGGTCTTACTCTCTATAAGCTGGAAAAGGTTATGAATGGCGATATACAGGAGATTATTGACGCATGTATAGCGGCGGACCAGGCGGCGAAGCTGGCGAATGTGAATGAGGAGTAAGGGATTACATTCATGAACCGGCATACATTAAATTATAACCACACAATATACGCAAGCTACTTAGGGTACATTACACAGGCTGTTGTCAACAATCTGGCACCGCTTTTATTTCTGATATTTCAGAATGAATTTACCTTAAGCTTATCACAAATAACATTTATTACCACCTTGAATTTTGCAATTCAACTGTTGGTAGATTTAGTTTCCGCAAAGCTTGTCGATAAAATCGGATATAGGATTTGCATTGTAATGGCACATTTTTTTGCGGCAGTGGGGCTTACAGGTATGTCAGTGCTTCCGGGAAGCTTATCAAATCCATATGCAGGCATACTGGTTTCAGTGGTATTTTACGCAATAGGCGGAGGCTTAATAGAGGTTTTGATATCGCCTATAGTCGAGGCATGCCCAAGCGAAAATAAAGCGTCTGCCATGAGCATTTTACATTCCTTTTACTGCTGGGGAACAGTTGCGGTAATTGGCTTGTCAACACTGTATTTGTTCCTGTTTGGAAAAGAAAGCTGGGTTTATCTTCCGGTAATCTGGAGCCTTCTGCCCCTTGCAAATGGCATATGGTTTACAAGAGTACCATTGGAAAAGCTTACGGGTTATAACGAAGGAATGTCAATAAAGGAACTGCTTTCATCAAAGCTATTCCTGCTGTTTTGTATTCTTATGATTACGGCAGGGGCGTCGGAGCAGGCCATGAGTCAATGGGCGTCAGCCTTTGCGGAAAAAGGCTTGGGAGTTTCTAAGGCGGCAGGTGATTTGGCAGGTCCATGTATGTTTTCCGTATTAATGGGAAGCAGCAGGGCCTTTTACGGAAAAATCGGAGAAAAAATAAACCTTCTTAAATTTATTCGTTTCAGCTCCTTACTGTGTGTAGCAGCCTACTTAATAGCGGTGCTGTCACACAATCCCATAATTTCATTAATTGGGTGCGGCTTATGCGGTCTTTCCGTTGGAATTATGTGGCCGGGCGTGTTTTCCCTAGCTTCAGGGAAAATGCCGCTTGGTGGAACAACAATGTTTGCGTTGCTGGCTCTTGCCGGAGATGTAGGGTGCAGCAGCGGACCTACAGCAGTTGGTCTTGTCTCAGGGGCGTTATCGGAAAATTTAAAAGCAGGATTATTTGCGGCAGCATTATTTCCGGCAATTATGTTTGTGTGTACCTGTATTTATAAAAAATTGGAATATAAACAATAGAATAACAAAAATAACAAAATAACAGGAAGCTTCGTCATCAATTATTGAAGCTTCCTGTTATTTTTTGTATCATTTTTAGGTTAGAGCAGTAATGTCTTTGGAAAGAAGGTCTGCTAGCCGGATATATGGTAATTATATTTCCTCATCCTCAGCAGTAAACTCAGCGGCAACCTGACGTTTTCTTGCCATTTCATCACTTTCAAGATACTCATCATAGGTGGTGATCTTGTCAATAAGCTGCCCGTTTACAATCTCCATTATACGGTTTGCAGTAGTCTGGACAAACTGATGGTCATGGGAAGCAAAGAGCACTACACCCGGAAACTTTATAAGTCCGTTGTTTAATGCTGTGATAGACTCCATATCCAAGTGGTTTGTCGGCTCGTCAAGTATAAGAACATTGGCACCTATAATCATCATCTTTGAAAGCATTACACGAACCTTTTCACCGCCGGATAAAACCTTTACCCTCTTAAGACCGTCGTCACCGGCAAACAGCATTCTTCCAAGAAATCCCCTTACGTAAGGTGCATCCTTTATCTCGGAATACTGTGTGAGCCAGTCAACTATAGTGTCGTCACAGTCAAAATCCCTTGTATTGTCCTTAGGGAAATATGCGTTTGTGGTGGTTATTCCCCATTTATAGGTGCCTTCGTCAGGCTCCATTTCACCTGCCAGAATTTTAAACAGTGTGGTTTTAGCTATTTCATTTGAGCCTACAAAGGCAATTTTATCCTCCCTGCCGACAATAAAAGAAATATTGTCAAGTACCTTTACGCCGTCAACGGTCTTAGAAAGTCCTTCTACCGTGAGAACCTCGTTTCCAATCTCACGGTTCGGTCTGAAATCAATGTACGGATATTTCCTGCTTGAAGGCTTTATCTCGTCAAGCTCAATCTTCTCTAAGGCTTTCTTACGTGATGTAGCCTGCTTTGATTTTGAGGCATTGGCTGAGAACCTTTGGATAAACTCCTGTAATTCCTTGATTTTTTCTTCCTTTTTCTTGTTTGCCTCCTTCATCTGCTTTACGATAAGCTGGCTTGACTCATACCAGAAATCATAATTTCCGGCATAAAGCTGTATTTTGGCATAATCAATATCGGCTGTGTGAGTGCAGACCTTGTTTAAAAAATATCTGTCGTGGGATACAACGATAACGGTGTTTTCAAAATTTATAAGAAATTCCTCAAGCCATGCGATGGCATCTAAATCAAGATGGTTCGTAGGCTCGTCAAGAAGAAGGATATCAGGGTTGCCAAAAAGTGCCTGAGCAAGCAGTACCTTTACCTTCTCACTGCCTCTAAGCTCATTCATAAGCTTGTAGTGAAGCTCTGTCTCAATTCCAAGTCCGTTAAGAAGTGTAGCGGCGTCAGATTCAGCCTCCCATCCGTTCATAGTGGCAAATTCGCCCTCCAGCTCACTTGCCTTTATTCCATCCTCATCTGAAAAATCCTCCTTTGCATACAGAGCCTCCTTTTCCTTCATAATCTCGTAAAGTCTGGCATTTCCCATAATAACCGTATCAAGAACGGTAAATTCATCATACTTGAAATGATCCTGCTGCAAAAATGAAAGCCTTTGTCCGGGAGTAATGACAATGTCTCCGTTTGTTGGCTCAAGCTGACCTGATAAAATTTTTAAAAATGTAGATTTCCCTGCACCGTTTGCACCGATAAGGCCGTAGCAGTTTCCCTCTGTAAATTTTATGTTTACATCTTCAAATAAGGCCTTTTTGCCTATTCTAAGTGTTACATTATTTGCACTAATCATATTTAAAATCCCTTCCTTGTCTCTGCCTTAAGGCAGTGATAATAAAACCACACTACATTTTACTAGGAAAACCTGTTTTTGGCAAGAGGAAGCTTGGGGAATTTGGGAATTGGTAAAAAAATATCTTGTAAATGTGCATAAATTCAGATATACTAATTATGATTGTTTACAGCAAATGAAGGAAGGCAGGAAAAAATATGGTTATGGCAGCAGGGAAGAAAAGGATATTTGTGAATAGTGAGTCAAGGTTGCTGCCTTTCGGTGCGTCTGTTTTCAATGATGCTATTAATTTTTCTTTTCCCACAGATGAGCAGACAGATAAGATAAAGATACATTCAAAGGCTTCTCCAAATAGGATTTTAGCTGAAATAGACATTTCTGACTTTAAGGTGGCTGATATTTACACTTTTTCCATAAAGGGCTTATCAGGCAGCAATATAACATATACTCTCTGGAATAAGGACAGGCAGGTGAAGGACAGCTATGGTATGGTTGTCTTGGGAAACAGTATATTTGGAGAAAAAAAGGGAGAGCCTGTAAGGTATGGTATTTATCATGGTGACGAGTATGTGTGGGAGAATGACAGAAAACCAAATCATTCCTATGAGGACAGCTTTATATACAGGCTTCATGTGCGGGGCTTTACAAAGCACAGATCATCGGGAGTTAAAAATAAAGGCACATTTGCAGGGATAGTAGAGAAAACAGATTATTTAAAGGCCTTAGGGGTAACGGCGGTGGAGCTTCTTCCTGCCTATGAATTTGATGAATATATAAATGACGGTACGGATACCGGAAAGATAAATTACTGGGGCTATGGAAATGCACATTATTTTGCACCAAAGGAGAGCTATAGCTCTAAAAAGGGCGGCGGGCAGATTAATGAGTTTAAGAATATGGTAAACGAGCTTCATAAGGCAGATATAGAGGTTATAATGGATTTTTATTTTGTTCCGGGAACGAATCCGTTTTTTATTATAGACTGCTTAAGGCATTGGGTGATAGAGTACCACATAGACGGAGTTAATCTCAATATGGAGGTGGCACCTGTTGAGATGATTAAGGAGGACCCTATACTTGCGTCAATAAAAATATTTGCAGATATGTGGGATGTAGTAGACAGATTTAAGAGAAAAAATTCAGATAGAAATAAAAACCTTGCTATATTTAACGATGATTTTATGGTAAATGTCAGACGGTTTATAAAAAGTGATGAGGGGCAGACCTATGGACTTTCAGAAAAGCTTAAGAAAAATCCTAAGGGCTGCGGCATCATAAACTATATTGCAAACCATTACTCATTTACACTTATGGATGCGGTGTCCTATGACAGAAAGCACAATGAGGCTAACGGTGAGAATAACAATGATGGAACCGATTACAATTACAGCTGGAATTGCGGTACGGAGGGACCTACCAAAAAAAGAAGGATAAAGAATTTGAGATTAAAGCAGATAAAAAATGCCCTTACAATTCTTTTCTTAAGTCAGGGAACGCCTATGCTCTGTGCAGGCGACGAGATGGGAAGAAGCCGTATGGGCAACAATAATCCGTATTGTCAGGATAATGATACCACATGGATAAACTGGAGGCTGCTTGAGACAAACAGAGAGATATATGATTATGTAAAGGCTCTTGCAGAATACAGAAAGAGACACAGTGTGCTGCATATGAAGGAGGAGCCGAAAAATATTGATTATCTTTCGGTGGGACTTCCTGATATATCTTTTCATGGAGTGGAACCATGGAGAGTGGATTTTTCTTATGGCTCAAGACAGCTTGCCGTACTGTACAGCGGTGAATATGGAGAGAATGAAAACAGCATATATGTAGCTATGAACGCCTATTGGGAGGATGTGGTTTTTAATATACCGGAAGCATCGGCAGACGGAAGCTGGAAGTATGTAATGTCTACAGAGAAGCTTACGGAGCTTGAGGAAGATGAATATAAAGGTGATGTAATCAGAAAAGTAAGGGTTCCGGCAAGAAGCATAGTTATATTTGAGGAAGAAAAGGGAAACGCAAGGAAAAAAACATTGAAAAAGGATATAAACAAAAAATAAGGTGGATGAATAAATGCTGCTGCAGAGTGATTTTATACGTAGATACGGATTAAGTGGAAACACATTAAAGCTGCTTGCTTTGCTTATTATGATTGTTGACCATGTGGGAGCCGTGCTGCTTCCTCAATACAGGATATTAAGATATATAGGAAGATTGTCATTTCCCATATACTGCTTTCTCATTACAGAGGGAGTTATCCACACTCATAACATATACGGATATGGGGCAAGGCTTCTTGTATTTGCAGTTATTTCAGAGATACCATTTGACCTTGCCATATTTGGAAGACCTGTAGAGCTTTCAGACCAAAATGTGTTTTTTACACTCTTTATAGGTATGGCGGTAGTGCAGCTTGCACATATTATGGACATGACAAAGGGATTTGCAGCATTGCTGCTTGGAATGGGACTTGCACTTTGGCTTAGGACAGATTATTCCGCATACGGTATTATAATGATATATTGTTTTTATATTTTCAGGAAAAAGCCTTTATGGATGTTTATATCGGTGGGAATAACAAATTATATTATGGGCATTGGAGGAACAGGCTCACAAAAGTATGGAGTGCTTGCAATGCTTCCGATTTTTCTCTACTCAGGAAGAAAGACCCGTAAAGACAGGAAGATAAAGAAAAGCCCTGACTTATCTGAAATTGATGAAGCAAGAGAAACAGATGAGATAAATGAAGCTGTGCCGGAAGTAAAGAAGACAGTTGGACAGATAATACTTCAATATGGCTTTTATGCTGCATATCCTGTTCATTTGCTTATGCTCTATGGCATAAAAAAATTTTTAATATAAAAAATAATATAAAAAATTAACATAAATACAGATGTGATGCTGCTTTTCAGCCGGCTTAACCCGGTGTCTGAAATAAAAAGACATAAATATATTTTGTAATGCTACTAGGAAAGGAGCTGTTTTTGATGGATGGAATTATCTTTGACATGGACGGAGTTCTCATTGATACGGAAAGGATGTATATGGACTGCTGGCGTATAGCAGGAAAGGAATTTGAAATTGATGAGGAAAGTGTGGACAAACTTGTTCGTGACTGTATAGGTCTGTCCTCAAAGGATACGAAGGAGCTGTGTGAAAAGAGACTTGCAGGGAAGGTTTCATATGACGAAGGAATAAAAAGAGTGAGGGATATTTTCAGAAGAAAAAGGATAGAGGAAGGCATACCTGTAAAATCAGGTGCATATCTGCTGCTTGAGTATTTAAAGACAAACAGAATACCTATAGGTCTGGCGTCATCTACCTCCTATCATACTATAGTGGAGGAGCTTACCCAATTAAAAATGATTGATTATTTTAAGGTGGTAATAGGCGGAGATATGGTAAGAGAGGGGAAACCGTCCCCGTTGGTTTATGAGAGGGCATGTAAGGAGCTTATGCTTAATCCGGAGAGGACCATAGCCATAGAGGACAGTATAAACGGATTGAAGGCTGCAAAGGGAGCAGGGCTTAAAACAATAATGGTTCCTGACCTTCTGCCCTATACAGAGGAACTGGAACCATATGTTGACGAGCATTTTGACAGCCTTAAGGGAATACAGGAGGCATTAAGGGACGGTGAGCTACTTTGCGGATTGTAATATATATATCTTTGAAGCGGAAAGTGCCTTTCGTACGGAAAGAGCCATAAAATAAGCGATTACTATGGAAAGAATATCCTTTGGAAGATATGGTATGGAGACAGCTATGGCGGCCGGCATAAGCTTCATACCCGTAACCATGCAAAACTGTATTATGCCTATTATATGACATATAATAAGTCCCATAAGGGGCAATATCAATTTTATAATAATATTTTTATGCTCATTGGCCATTCCGCAAAGGAAAGAAAGAACTAAAAATCCCCATAAAAAGCCGCCGGTGACACCGAAAAGAATGGAAGGACCTGCTGCAAAGCCGTGATATACGGGAATCCCCACAAGACCTAAAAGAATATAGACAGCTACGGCAATGGTTCCGTTTTTTTTGCCGAGAACAAAGCCTAAAAATGCCATAGCAAAGGTTTGCAGGGTAGCAGGCATACCGAAGATTTCAAAGCCTATTGGGAGTGCTGATATAACAGCGGCAATAGCGGTAAACATACCTGTAAGGATAATAGCAGAGGTTTTATTTTTTGTTTCATTTGTAATTTTATTCATAGCTATACCTTTCTACAGAAAATATATGAATTTTCCGATTAGTTATTTTTTTATACCAAATTAGCATATGGATTGTCAACCAATTGTAAAGTATTGGATAACAATAGATAATATAAACCATTTAAGGAAAATTGTCAACTTCCCGCACAAAATAAAAATTTAATTGTAAAAATTAGCAATATATCATATACTAATAGCTAAAGGAAAAATCTAAAGTAAAAATATAAAGGAGAATAAAATGAGCAATATAACTGAAATAAAGCCTGAAGCTGTTCCGGCTTATTCCATAGAAGCAGTGGAAAGCATAAAGGAGCTTAACACTGTAGGATATCTTTTAAAGCATAAAAAAACAGGAGCAAACATAGTACTTCTCTTAAATAATGATGATAATAAGGTATTTAACATAGTATTCCGCACGCCTCCTGAAAATGACACAGGACTGCCGCATATTCTCGAGCATAGTGTACTGTGCGGCTCAAGAAAATATCCGTCGAAAAATCCCTTTGAGGAGCTTGTACAGGGCTCTCTCAGTACATTTTTAAATGCGATGACATATCCCGATAAAACCATGTACCCTGTGGCAAGCTGTAATGACAAGGATTTTAAAAATCTTATGGACGTATACCTTGACGCAGTTTTCTACCCTAATATATACACAAAGCCGGAGATATTTAAGCAGGAGGGCTGGCACTATGACCTCCAATCAAAGGAGGACATGCTTAAGTATAACGGTGTAGTGTACAATGAGATGAAGGGTGCCTTATCGGAGCCGTCGTCAATAATGGAGAGAGAGGTTGAGGCAAGTCTTTTTCCGGACACCTGTTATTTTTATGAGTCAGGAGGAAAGCCGGAGGCAATACCTGATTTATCCTATGAGGAATTTTTAGATTTTCACAGAAGATACTACCATCCGTCAAACAGCTTTATTTATCTGTATGGCAATATGGATATGGCAGAAAGGCTTGATTATCTTGACAGGGAGTATCTTGGAGAGTATGACAGGCTTGAAATAAATTCTGCCATAGAAGATCAGAAGCAGATTGATGAGGTAAGGTATATTGAAAAGCCGTATCCTATCGGAAATGATGAGGACGAGAAGGACAAGGGCTATCTTTCATATGCGGTATTGTGCGGCTCATCACTTAATACAGAGGAATATTATGCTATGGGAGCACTGTCCTATGCACTTGTAGGCTGTCCCGGAGCACCTTTAAAGGAGGCACTTACAGATGCAGGTATAGGCAAATCAATATCAGGAGGAGATACCTCCCTCTCCCGGATGTTCTTTAAAATACATGCAAAAAATGCGGATGTGTCAAAGAGAGATGAATTTGTGAAAATAATAGACGAAAGGCTTAAACAGATAGTAGAGGAAGGCATAGACAAAAAAGCATTAAAGGCTGCGCTTAACATAGATGAGTTCCGCTATAGGGAGGCAGACTACGGAAGCTATCCAAAGGGGCTGTTTTACTCGCTCTATGTATATGACAGCTGGATTTACGATGAGAAAAAGCCTTTTGTCAATATAAAGGCTGCGGAAATCTTTGAGAAGCTTAACAAAAAGGCTGAGACAGATTACTTTGAAAGGCTCATTGAAAAATATTTTATAAACAATAAGCATAAGGTTATATTCTCTCTTTATCCGAAAAAGGGCTTAGAGGAGGAAAACGGGAAAAAAGTACAGAAAAAGCTTGACGATTATAAGGAAAGCTTAGATGACGACAGGATAGAAAGCCTTATAGCCGAAACTAAGGCGTTGGAGGAATACCAGAGTGAGCCGTCCCTAAAGGAGGATATAGAAAAGCTTCCTATTCTTGAGATTTCCGACATAAAGACAGAGCCAAAGCCTTACAAATATGAGAAAAGACAGGAGGAGGTGCCTGTGGTATTCTCAGATATTTTCTCAAACGGCATAGGCTATTTAAACCTGTCCTTTGATTGTAAATATGTGCCGAAGAAGCTTATTCCATATGTTGGACTTCTTACGACAGTCTTAACCAATATGGACACAGAGAATTATAAATATTCCGATTTGAATAATGAGGTAAACATAAATTCAGGCGGAATATCAAGAAATGTATTCATGTATGAGAAATATTCCGCTGACAGAGACTACAGCTTAAGATTTGAAATGGAGATAAAAACCTTTTATAAGGAGCTGCCCTTTGCATTTAAGATAATGAAGGAAATACTCCTTCACACTAATGTTGATAATGAAAAGCGTCTTAAGGAGATTATAGCTGAATCTGCCACAAAGCTCCGCCAAAGCATTATATCGCAGGGTCATGGTGCCGCACTTTACAGGGTATGGTCGTATCAGTCAGAGACAGATATGATAATGGATATGATAAGCGGAGGAATAGGCACATACGAGTATTACCATGAGTGGGAGAAAAATTTTGATTTTAAGGAGATTACCGATAACCTGAAAAAGGTAATGAGGCTTATATTTAACAGGGATAATCTCATTATCAATTATATAGCCGACGAGGAGGGCTACAGTGCCATGAAGCCGTATATACATGAGCTGACGGACAGCCTGTATACGGATAAGCTTACGCTTCCGACGGACAGTCTTTTGGTAAGGGCAAGAAATGAGGCGTTTATTATACCTTCGCCGGTATCCTACACAGCCAGAGGAGGAAATTTTATAAGGGCAGGCTATGAATATACGGGAACCTTACTGCCTCTTAGAAATGCACTTGACTACGGATATCTTTGGAATAGTGTAAGAGTGCTTGGAGGAGCCTACGGCGTAATGAGCAGATACAGCAAAAACACAGGAAATATGGCGTATATGTCATACAGAGACCCAAACGTGGCAAAGACAAGTGAAGCTTTTCTGATGGTGCCTGATTATTTGAGGAGCTTTGATGCAGATGAGAGAGAAATAAGAAAGTATATTATAGGAGCCATAAGCATGCTGGATGTGCCAATGACGCCAAAGGCAGAAGGAGACAGGGCGTTTGCATCATATATTACAGGCAGGACAGATGAAGCACTTAAAAAGGAGAGAGAGGAGGTGCTTTCACTGTCGGTAGAGAGGATAAGGCAGACAGCACCTCTTATAGAAGCAGTCCTGAACCAGAACTATATCTGCACTGTGGGAAACCGTGAAAAGATAATGGAGGCAAAGGACTTATTCGGAGAAATAAGGGATATTTTTGAATAAAAAGCCGCTACCGCCTTTGCAGACTTGAAATACACAGGATTATATGTGGGAATATGAGGTAAAAATGAAGGATAAAAATTTAAAGAAAGCTGATTTATCAGAAAGCACCGTGTCAGGGGAAAATATGAAAGGAACAAGTGCAAAATCAGGCTTTGCCACCCTGATTGGCAGGCCGAATGTAGGAAAATCAACACTTATGAACAGGCTGATAGGTCAAAAGATTGCCATAACCAGCCATAAGCCCCAGACCACCAGAAACAGGATACAGACTGTATATACTGATGAGAGAGGACAGATAGTATTTCTTGACACTCCCGGCATACACAAGGCGAAAAATAAGCTTGGGGAATACATGGTAAATGTGGCAGAGAAAACGCTTAAGGAGGTAGATGTCATTCTCTGGCTTGTGGAGCCGACTGCCTATATAGGGGCAGGGGAGCAGCATATAGCAGAGCAGCTAAAAAAGGTCAGCACCCCTGTAATCCTTGTTATAAATAAGGTTGATACGGTAAAAAAAGAGGAAATTCTTACATTTATAGACGCCTACAGAAGAATATATGATTTTGCAGAGATAATTCCCGTATCAGCATTGAAGGGAACAAACACTGACGATGTATTAACCACTATATTTAAGTATCTTGCCTATGGACCTATGTTTTATGACGAGGACACGGTGACAGACCAGCCGGTGAGACAGATAGTGGCAGAGCTTATAAGAGAAAAAGCACTTAAATGCCTTGATGACGAGATACCACATGGAATAGCAGTATACATTGAGCAAATGAAGGAGCGTAGGAACGGAAAAATTACGGATATAGATGCCACAATAGTATGTGAAAGAGAGTCGCATAAGGGTATTATTATAGGAAAGCAGGGGTCAATGCTTAAAAAAATAGGCTCAGCCGCAAGATACGAGATAGAGCAGATGATGGAGCAGCAGGTTAATTTAAAGCTGTGGGTAAAGGTTAGAAAAGAGTGGAGAGACAGCGATATACAGCTAAAGAACTTCGGCTATACAAATGAAAAATAAAGAAGCTAAAAAATCTGTAAAAGGGAAAAGAGGTGACAGGAGTGGTAGCTCAGATTACCCTTACAGGTATGGTTTTAAGTGCCAATCCTGTAGGTGATTATGATAAAAGGCTGGTTATATTGACAAGAGAGCGTGGAAAAATAACAGCCTTTGCCAAAGGGGCAAGAAGACCTAACAGTCAGTATGTTGCCGGAAGCCGTCCCTTTTCATTTGGGGAATTTGTACTTTATCAGGGGAGAGAGGCATATACCCTTACAGGCATGAATATAACCAATTATTTTGAGGATATGGCGCTCAACCTTGATAAGGTATATTACGGAATGTATTTTTTAGAGCTTGCTGATTACTTTGGCAGGGAGGGGGTTGAGGCGAAGGACACCCTAAACCTATTGTATGCCTCATTTACCGCAATAAACAAAGAGCAGATACCAAACAAGCTTATAAGATGTATATATGAGCTGAAAATATTTACAATAAACGGAGAATATCCTGATGTATTCAGCTGTCAGGGCTGCGGAAAGGCAGAGAACTTTACGCATTTCAGTATGTCCGTAAACGGAGTGCTGTGCAGCGATTGCAAGAGCATAAAAAAGGATGCTATCCTGCTGGATAACTCTACCTTTTATACATTACAGTACATAATATCAGCACCCATAGGAAAGCTGTATACCTTTAAGGTATCAGACAAGGTTATGACAGAGCTTAGCATGGTTATGTCAAGATGGACGGCAATTCACTGTGATAGGGAATTTAAATCACTGGAGCTTATTGATGAGTGATTTTTTGTATTTTGAGAAATTGTAGTGGTTGTTTTTCTGACTTTTTTCTGTTCAAAAACATTGACAAGAATGGTTAGAATTTGGGCTATACGTATTTTTTAATGAGGGTATGTGCCATTAGCGGGATTTACAGGATTTATGGCTGTCCGAACGGCTGCATAGGGCAGTCAGCTAATATAGTTTCTGAAAGCAATCAGAGAAAAAGCGTTAGAAATTCATCAATGCGTATACCACCAGCT
>N._stephensi_703_cecum__coassemble_38_pt1 | contig 23454 bp, 22 predicted proteins | sample N__stephensi_703_cecum__metabat2_low_PE_004 | metagenome-assembled genome bin N | reverse complement strand
AAAAGCTTAAGGAGCATAATGCTTCAAATATAGTGGCAGACCCTGTTATGGTATCTACAAGCGGAGGACTTCTGTTAAGCCATGACGCAATGGATAATCTTATAAATATGCTTCTGCCGCTGGGAACCATAATAACTCCCAATATACCGGAGGCAGAGACTATCAGCGGCTTAAAAATAAAAAATCCAAAGGATATGGAAAATGCGGCAAAGCTTATTGGAGAAAGATGCGGTACTGCTGTATTAATTAAAGGCGGACATTTGGTAAATGATGCCAATGATTTGTTGTATGAAGCAGGAGAGCTTATGTGGTTTCATACGAAAAAGGTGGATAACAGCAATACGCATGGAACAGGCTGTACATTATCGTCAGCCATAGCCTGCAATCTTGCATACGGCTATAGTCTTAAGGAAAGTGTAAAAAATGCAAAGGAATATATTACTGCCGCCATAGGTGCAGGCTTAAATTTAGGCGGGGGAAGCGGACCCCTTAATCACATGTGCTGCATATCCTCAAAATTTGGCATGGAAAAATCAGATATGGATAACATCTGATGAGGATATGCCAAGAATAAGGAGAACTATGATTTATGGCTGAATTAAGCTTATACACAGATGATAGTATATATAAAAAAACAGTGGCGGTAACAAACCGTCATTTATGCAACGGAGAGCTTTTGCCACAGATAGAGCTGATATGTAAGATGGGCGTATCATCTGTTATCCTCCGTGAGAAGGATATGACGGAAAAGGAATACGAAGCACTGGCAGAAAAGGCTATAGCTGTTGGAAATAAATATAATACGCCCATTATACTCCACTCATTTGTGAAGGTGGCAGAAGGACTTAATAACAAAGCAATACACCTTTCCATGCCGGATTTTGTAAAAATGAAAAATAACAAAGACGGTCATTATAAGGACTTAAGCAGCTTTAGTATAATAGGTGTGTCAACCCACACGTTGGAGGAGGCGTTAGAGGCGGAAAGCATGGGAGCCTCATATATTACGGTAAGCCACATATATGCCACAGAGTGTAAAAAGGGCTTGGAGCCAAAGGGAACAGATTTCCTTAAGGAGGTCTGTGGGGCTGTTAAAATCCCTGTATACGCATTGGGAGGGATAGATTTTGAAAATATGAAGGAGGCATTAGATTCAGGAGCAAAAAAAGTGTGTATGATGTCGGAAATGATGAAAATAAAGCTGCCATGCAAAACACATACGGCAATATAAAAACATCATAAAATTGAAGTCTGAATATTGCAATACTGTTTTAGCAAAGCAGCTCTTTTAAAATTTACGGTTTTATTTAATTTTGCTTTTATGTAAGTGAATGAAAGCAAGCACGCTTAAAATGGTGGTCTCTGTCCGAATTTTACATTATAATTTCCAATGCAGCTTTCGATAATTTTGGCAGCTTCAATGTGGCCGCCAAATTCATCCACCTTAGTCTCCTTGCCCTCAAGGTCCTTATAAACCTTAAAGAAATGCTTGATTTCCTCAAATATATGCTTAGGCAGGTCGCTTATGTCTGAATAGCTGTTATATGTAGGGTCATCATAAGGAATAGCAATGATTTTCTCGTCACCCATTCCATTGTCAATCATTTTCATAACACCTATGGGATAACACTTTACAAGAGTAAGGGGTTCAAGAGGCTCAGAGCAAAGCACCAATACGTCAAGAGGGTCCTTATCGTCACCGTATGTTCTTGGAATAAAGCCATAGTTTGCAGGATAATGAGTGGAGGTATAAAGAATACGGTCAAGCTTTATAAGACCCGTCTCCTTGTCAAGCTCATATTTTTTCTTGCTGCCCTTTGAAATTTCTATTACAGCTACAAATTCATCAGGTGTTATTCTATCAGGATTAATGTCATGCCAGATATTCATATTTACAATCTCCTTTTTCTATATTTTTCTGTAGGAAATTTCCTGTATTTCCTTAGGATGTTATATTTCCATATATGAAGCACCCCACGTAAGTCCGCCGCCAAAGCCGGAAAGAATAATCCGCTGTCCCGTCTTAAGTGTTCCGTCACGCCTAAGCTCATCCAGCAGGATAGGAATGCTTGCCGCTGAGGTATTTCCATATTTGTGCAGGTTTACGGGTATTTTGTCCTCGCTTATGTTAAGTCTTTTTGCAACGGAGGATATAATTCTTACATTTGCCTGGTGCAGAATATAGTAATCTATATCATCTGTTGTTTTTCCTGCCTTATCAAGCACCTGATTTATACATTCGGGAACCTTTGATACGGCAAACTTAAATACCTCCTGTCCGTCCATTTTCATATAGAAGGTATCGGCAATAATATTGGAAATGTCAGCATTTACAAGGAAGTTTTTAAGAATAGTGCCGCCTCCTGTAAGAACCTTGCCCTTTATGCCGTCAGAGCCTGATACGGATATATAGGCTTTGCTGCTGTCGGATGTAAGAATTGCGGCACCGGCACCGTCGCCAAACAATACACAGGTAGAGCGGTCAGACCAGTCGATGGTTCTGGACATGGTTTCCGAGCCAATCACAAGAATACATTTAAACATACCGGAGACAAGATACGCATTAGCAGAGCTTAAACCGAACAAAAAGCCTGAGCAGGCAGCGTTTAAATCGTAGCAGGTTGCATTAAATGCACCTATTTTTTCCTGTATCTGGCATGCTGTGTTTGGAAGTGGCATATCCGGTGTAAGTGAAGCTAAAATAATAAGGTCTATGTCAAGAGGATCAATGTCCGCATCCTCTATTGCTCTCATTGCCGCCCCTGCACCAAGCTCGGCTGAGGTTTCGCCCTCAGATATACGCCGCTCCTTTATGCCTGTTCTGGAGCTTATCCACTCGTCATTTGTATCTACAATGGTTGCTAAATCATCATTAGTTACAACCCTTTCCGGAGTGTAACTGCCTGTACCTAATATATACATAAAATTCTCCATTCCTATCAGATAGTCAAAGTATAGCCTTATCAACGGCATTTGTCAATATTTTGTTTGAATGTATACAATAAAAGAAGTAATGTGCAAAATTTAATATATACAATCTGAAGGAATTTATGGTAATATAAAATGTATGCAAAAAGTACTGTCTAAAGGAGACAGCTTTATTTAAAAACATGGACTTAACATGCGAAAGAGGATTTTTATATTGAAAGGAGTATGAAAAATGTCACTGGAGGTAAAAAATCTCGTAAAAAAATATGGAGACAAGACAGTAGTAAATGATTTAAGCTTTGAGATGAAAAATCCGGGTGTATATGCGCTGCTTGGAACAAACGGAGCAGGAAAAACCACCACAATAAGAATTATACTGGGTATGCTCTCATATGACAAAGGGCAGGTTTTATGGGAGGGAAAGCCGATGAACCCCTTAAATATGAACATAGGGTATCTGGCTGAGGAAAGAGGTCTTTATCCGAAATTTACACTGATGGATCAGCTTATATATTTTGCCGCACTTAAGAATGTGCCGAAGGAGGAGGCAAAAAAGAGGATAAAATACTGGGCAGGCAGGCTTGAGGTTGAGGAATATATTTATAACACGCCGTCAGATGCAAAGGCAAGGGGAAAGAGATCGAAGGATAAAACTGCCGATCAGCTATCAAAGGGCAATCAGCAGAAAATCCAGCTTATGGCAGCACTTTTGTCAGACCCTGAATTTATAGTGTTAGATGAGCCATTAAGCGGGTTGGACCCTGTAAATTCCGATTTATTTAAGTCAATAATAAAAGAAATAATAGCAGACGAAAAGTATCTGATAATGTCAAGCCACCAGATGGCAACCATAGAGGAGTTCTGCAAGGACATTACCATATTAAACAGGGGAAACGCAGTTCTTCAGGGGGATTTGAACGTTATAAAAAAGAGCTACGGCAGAGTAAATATGATAGTGAAATGTGAGAGCGACATAAAGCCATATATTGAAGCCTTTAACCTGCCTGTGTTAAATGAAACTCCTGACGGATATCATTTAAAGGTAACGGGTGAGGAGCAGGCAGCCTCGTTTTTGAGAAGGCTTATAGAGGAAAATGTTCCGGTTATAAGGTATGAGTTAAGAGAACCGTCACTTCATGAAATATTTGTAGAAAAGGTAGGGGAAGGCAATGAAAACTAAGCTTAGAGGTTGGAAAAAAATATTTGCCTTTGCCTACAGCCAGTCAATGAAAAGCAAGGCAATGAAAATAACAATTACCATACTGTGTGCCATAGCGTTGGCATCGATGCCGGTAAGCTCCCTTATTTCAGGGCTTGGCGATGAAGATAATGAAGGTGATGCCACCACCATAGAAAAGGTGATTTATTATGACAATACAGGTATTATAGGAGAGCAGTTTGCAGATAAAGGCGTAAAAAGCGAGATCTATAGCAATATAGCATATGAAAAAACTGACAGAAATGACAGGGACTATATAGATAAGCTTATAAACAGGGAAGACAATAAGAATGAGGTATTTTTGTCCATTGAGTATTGTGATGATGAGACAAGCCTGAATTACGGCATAAATGTATATGTATACTACAGTCAGGCTTCGGAGGTGGAAGCGGATGATGCAGAAGCTATGGCGGCATTTGCAGGCGATAATATTAAACAGGCAGTTTTACTGAGTGCAGGAGTGGAGGCGGAAAAAATTAATGCAGCTATAAAGACCATAGACTATCAGGTGCTGAACGTAGACAGTGAGGGCAAAGCCTCAGACAATGAGGATGGAATAAATCAGTATCAATATTTCTTTACGCTTACATGTATATGTATACTTATATTTGTGGTATCGCTGGTAGGCTCTAAGGTATCGGAGCTTATAGTGACGGAAAAATCCACGAGAGTTATGGAATATATACTTACATCCGTAAAGCCTATGGCAGTGCTTGTGGGAAAGGTTATAGCCTCCACATTTATTATGCTTACTATATTTTTATCTGTGGCAGTATCCTTTGGCTTGTCCATACTGGTAAACAGTATGATGTTTCCGGCGGAAGGCGGAGGGCTTGTCCTGCCGGAGGTACTAAAGCAGCTTATTGAAAAGGGAGCCATGACAGGCATAACACCTGTAAATATGCTTCTTATAACAGCTATCATAGTACTTGGCTCAATGTTTTACGGCTGTGTGGCAGGAATAGCAGGAGCTACCGTAAGCAAGGTTGAGGAGATGGCGGAGGGTATGAAGATATACACCTTTACAATGATTATAGGAGCATATCTCCCTTTGTTTATGATTATTGACGGAGAGATGGGCGGAAGCTTCGGAGTCCTTGAATATGTGATTTTTTTGCTGCCTCTCTCATCAATGTTTATCGTGCCGGAATATCTTGTCTTAGGCAAGGTATCGCAGGCTGTTGCATTAGGGTCTGTGGGAGTGCTGGTGCTGTGTATAATTCTTGTGCTTATGCTTGTAAATAAGGTATACGAGCATATGCTTTACAGCAGCGGAGCCACACTTAAGGTTAAGGATATCATAAGCATGGCAAAAGGAGGAGGTGTGGACAATGGAAAATAAAAAGGGTATGTTTACAGGCTTCCGAAAGGTGTTTGGATTTACGGCGTCACAAAATTTAAAGGGAAAGGGCTTTAAGCTAAGCACCATACTTATTGCACTGGTCATAGCGATTATATTTGCAGCAGTCAGCATTCTTCAGGCGGTACTTCAGGATAAGGACAATGGGGAGGATGACATTGACAGCATAATAGACACAACGGAAAGATTTGATATAGACATATATTATGTAAATGAAACAAATATAAGCGACGGGCTTATACAGGGGATAACCGAAGCTGAGGCATTTAAGAAGTGCAGCCTTATACCTGTCGGCGAGGCTGACAGGGAAGCTGCAAAGAAGGATGTGAACGGATATCTTGCAGGGAAGAAGGACGCCATTCTTATGACCTTAGTTGAGGATGAGGACAGTATATCGGTTAAATATTATATTCCTTACGATACGGAGGTCTCAAATGAAACCGCAGATATTATAGGGGCATCCTTTGACAGCTACTATGAGTATATAAGCGTAAATCAGATAACAGAGCTTGACGAAATTCATATGTCACTTTATAATGCAGATGTTCATTCCGCTTCCCTAAAGGCAGGGGAGGAGCCGGACAGTATTGGGCTTATGCTTGCAAAAATGCTTGTACCAATGCTGTTTTCACTTGTATTATATATGATGATACTCCTCTATGGACAAAATATTACCAAAATAGTGGTGTCGGAAAAATCCTCAAAGCTGATGGAAACACTATTGACATCAGTAAAGCCCTATGCCATAATAGCAGGAAAAATTGTGGCGGTATCAGGTATAGCCATAATGCAGATGCTTATATGGCTTGCATCAGGAGTGGCAGGCTACTGCTTAGGCGAAAGGATAGCAGAGTCAATAAATCCGGGCTATATAAATTATACGTCACTTATTATTGATATGATAGCAGAGTCGTCAGACGCATTTTCAATAGGTGCCGTTCTTATTGCAGTATTGATGGTAATAATAGGATTTTTTATGTACTCGGTTTTGGCAGGGCTTGTGGCGGCACTGGTGGAGAGAATGGAGGATATTTCATCGGTAATGTCACTTTTCCAGCTTCCTGTTGTGGCAGGCTTTCTTGGCTCATACTTTGTTTCAATGTCAGGAAGCGAAGCCTTTAAGACTATAGTAACGTATCTGCCTGTAACCTCGCCTTTCTATGTGCCGTCGGGAATAATGGTGGGAGAGATAAGCATAGTGTCGGGAATAACATCACTGCTTGCTGTGGTCTTAGTTACGCTTGCACTTATAATATTTACCGGCAGAATATATAAGGGGAAGCTTTTTAACAGACACTAATTTAAGATAAGGGAATTAAGGAATTAAAGTAAGGAAAGTACAATGAAGGAAAAATTATTAAAGCTAAAGGATTTTTTGAAAAAAGTATTTGGAAAAAAAGTATATATACCTAACAGAGTATATTATATAGTATTGTTTGTCATACCCATAACAGGTATTTTGCTGAAAAATCTGCCGCTTCAGGCATATATAATGGGGGAAAACCTGTATTCGCCGGATTTTTCAAGGGCTGTATCTGAAACATGGAAATACTGGATATTTTATATTGCGGTTACAATGCTTGTGCTTTTTATAGGCATGCTGTTTAAGCGTGACAAATACAGGATTATATATGTTACGGCATGCGACTTGTTTTTTACGGTGCTTTTATGCTGTGATATAATATATCTCCGCTCCTTTTTCACTATGCCATCTGCGGCAGATGCACTTATAATAAAAAATTTCAGCGGCTTTGAGGGAGGAGAGGTAACCTCGCTTATCTGCGGCTGGGATGCACTTATATTTGCAGATATAATAGTATTTATGATATTTGTGTTTGTATTCAGAAGAAGACATACAGATGAAAAAGTAAAGATGAAGGCGTTGCGTATTTCAGCCATGACAGCGGCAGCAGTGTCAGTGGCAGTCCTTATATTTATACCATTGCAGGCAAAGGCACTTGATGTAAATAAGGAGCTGTATCAGTCTATATATAATGAGGATAATGCAGAGAAAACCAGCTCATATTTTTCGTCATGGGGCTTTCATGTGAAGGATATTATAGAGCTTATACAGGAGGCTGTCCACTCAAGGCTTACAAAGGAGGAGGAAAATCTGGTAGACAGGTATTACGACTGGAAAAACGAAAATCTTCCGGACAATGAATATTCAGGCATATTTGAGGGTAAAAATGTACTGTTTTTGCAGATAGAGTCGCTGGAGAGCTTTGTAATAGGCCGGTATGTTGACGGTCAGGAGCTTACTCCAAATATAAACAGGCTTATGGAGCATGGCTTTTATTTTAATAATGTATTTGAGCAGGTACAGGGGGGAAACAGCTCCGACGCCGACCTTATGTACACCACCTCAAGGCTGCCTGTAACAAAGGGAAGTACATTTTTCAGATATGAGGATGTAAAGCTTATATCACTGCCAAGATACCTGACAGAGCAGGGCTACAATGCTTTATATACGCAGGCTGTGAGAGGCAGCTTTTGGAACTATAGGAAATGCTGGTCAAAAATGATAGGCGTGGATAATTTTATCGGAGGAGATACCATAAATATGGACTATGAAAAAATAGGCTTTACGATAAATGACGGGGATTTTATAAATGAGGCATTTCCGTATATAAGTAAGCTTGAAGCGCCTTACTATGCACATGTTGTATTAAATTCAAGCCATATGCCGTTTCAGCCTTCGGAAAAATATAAGAGCCTTAAGCTTTCGGAGGACCTTGACGGCACATATCTTGGAGGATATTTCCAGCTTGTAAATTATGTGGACAGATGTATAGGAGATTTGCTTGACAGAATGGAGGCGGAGGGTATGCTTGAAAATACCGTTATCATAGTTATCGGGGACCATACAGGCATACATAAATATTACGAGTATTCCCTTGAGGAGTGGTATGATTTGTACCCTTGGGTAAATGTGGATGGCTATTATACAGTGCCGTTTATTATAAGCTGCAGTGATATGGAGGAATCTGTGTCTTCTGAAATTCTGGCAGGACAGATTGACGTTATGCCGACACTAGCATATCTTTTAGGTATGCCGGAGGAGGATTATATAAATTCAGCTATGGGAAGAAATCTCTTAAAGACAAACAGGAGCTATGCCATATTCAGAGACGGAACCATACATGGCGACCTTACTGATGAGGAAAGAGCTATAGTGGAAAGCTCCTATCAGGTGTCGGATCTTTTGTTTGAAACTTACGAAAATTAACTTGACATTGGAGTAAATAAGTGGTTTAATATATATAGAATTTGAAAAATTTCTATTTTACTTTTTTAATTTTTAACCTCCTTTCTTTCATTGATGCGGACACCAAAGGGTGTCCGTTTTTAATTTACCATACAGGAAAGGCTTAAATTAATGCTAAATCAGGCATTGTTTACAGCATCAATAAAAAATTTCCAAAAAATTAAAAAAAATAGTGCATAATTATGGAAAAGATGATAAAATGAAATTGCTTGGGTTAAAATAAAAAATACTTTGATAGTCAAAATATACTTGACAAATATTGGTTGTATGTATATACTTTGTCTGTCAAAATATTTTAGCCGGAAAATTATGAAAAATAAAGGAGATTTATTTTATGTTAGAGAAAATGAAAGAAATCGTGGCAGAACAGTTAAGCTGCGATCCGTCAGAAGTTGAAATGACAACAAACTTTAAGGATGACTTAGGAGCAGATTCATTAGATCTTTTTGAGCTTGTTATGGCTCTTGAGGAGGAGTATTCGGTAGAAATTCCTTCAGAGGATTTGGCAAATATTGCTACGGTAGAGGATGTTATTAACTACTTAAAGGGCAAAGGCGTAGAGGTTTAGTTATTTGAGTATTAAAAGCACTGTAAGGGACCGGGCTTGGTGCTTAAGGTTCTTTACGGTGCTTTATTACTAATGCTGCTTCCCTTTAGAAAATACATTTATGAGCACTGAAAGGAGTAAACCAATGAGTACAGCATTTATTTTTCCGGGTCAGGGTGCACAGGTAACAGGCATGGGCAAGGATTTTTATGAGAATTCACCCTTAAGCAGGGAGGTTTTTGACAGGGCGACAGAGCTTTTAAATATTGATATGAAAGCATTGTGCTTTGAAGAAAATGACAATATTAACATTACTGAGTACACACAGGCAGCACTTGTTACCACATCTGTGGCAATGCTTAGGGTTTTGGAGGAAAAGGGCGTAACGCCGGATGTATGTGCCGGTTTAAGTCTTGGCGAGTATTGTGCACTTGTAGCGTCAAGGGTTATGAGCTTTGACGATGCAGTAAAGACGGTGAGGCAGAGAGGCATACTTATGCAGGAGGCTGTTCCTTTGGGACTTGGTGCAATGAGTGCAGTTATAGGACTTGACGGACAGATTATTGCAGATATATGCGATACCATTGACGGCGTATCGGTGGCAAATTATAACTGTCCGGGACAGATTGTCATATCAGGCAAAAAGGAGGCTGTGGAGGAAGCGGCAGATAAGCTTAAGGAGGCAGGAGCAAGAAGGTGCGTTATGCTTAACGTAAGCGGTCCGTTCCATTCTGCCATGCTGACTGAGGCAGGCGAAAAGCTTTATGAGGTATTAAAGGACGTAGAGCTTAAGGAATTTACCATTCCTTATGTGACAAATGTCACGGCAGAGTATGTGACAGACAAGAGGGATATAAAGGAGCTGCTTAAAAAGCAGGTGTCATCATCGGTTAAGTGGCAGCAGAGTGTGGAGAAGATGATAGAAAACGGTGTTGATACATTTGTTGAAATAGGACCAAATAAAACCTTAGCTTCCTTTGTCAGAAAGATTAATAAGGAAGTAAGGATTTTTAATATAGAGAAATGGGAAGATGTTGATGCGGTGGTGTCAGCGTTGAAGGAGTAATATATTTTAGGAGGAAAGCGTGATGTTTAAAGGAAAAGTAGCACTGGTAACAGGCTCGGGACAGGGAATAGGCAAGGAGATAGCACTTAGGCTTGCGGCAGGAGGAGCTACGCTTATTATAAATTATGTGGGACCTGCAGAGGGAGCAAATGAGGCAGTGGAAACCATAAAGTCAAATGGCGGAGAGGCTATGGCGTATGAATGTAATATTGCCGACCTTGCGGCTGTTGAGAGGATGGTAGCCGACGTCCTTGAAAAATACGGAAGAATAGATATATTAGTGAACAATGCAGGAATAACAAAGGATAATCTTATCCTTAAGATGTCAGAGGCAGAGTTTGACGCAGTTATAAATGTAAACCTTAAGGGTACCTTTAATGCCACAAAGGCTGTCACAAAAACCATGATGAAGCAGAGATACGGAAGAATCATAAGCATTGCAAGCATTGTGGGAGTTATCGGAAATGCAGGTCAGGCAAATTACTGTGCTTCAAAGGCAGGAATCATAGGTATGACAAAGGCTGTGGCAAGAGAGCTTGCTTCAAGGAACATTACGGCAAACGCCGTTGCACCGGGCTTTATAGACACAGATATGACAAGGGTTCTCCCTGACAGTGTCAAGGAATCACTTTTGGCGGAAATTCCAATGAAAAAGCTTGGAAGCGTGGCTGATATAGCTAATGCTGTAGAGTTTCTTGCAAAGGAAGAAAGCGGATATATAACAGGACAGGTTATAAATGTAAACGGCGGAATGGCAATGCAGTAGAAAGGATGCACTTAAAATATGAGCAAGAGAGTAGTTGTTACCGGAATGGGTGCTGTTACACCTATAGGTATAGGAGTAGACAATTTTTGGGCAGGTATAAAGGCAAATAAGGTAGGAATAAAGAAAATAGACAGATTTGATGCTACGGATTTTAAGGCAAAGGTAGCAGCGCAGGTAGATGACTTTGACGCAGGTGAGTATATGGATCCGAAGGCTGCCAAGAGAATGGAGCAGTTCTGTAGGTTTGCCGTTGCAGCTTCTATGGAGGCGGTAAAGGATGCAGGTCTTGACCTTGAAAAGGAAGACCCGTATATGATAGGCGTATCCGTAGGCTCAGGCATCGGCGGACTTGGAGTTATAGAGGAAAATCATAAGAGATATATGGAAAAGGGTCCGGGCAAGATAAATCTTCTTCTTGTGCCTCTTATGATTTCAAATATGGCAGCAGGAAATGTGTCTATACAGCTTGGAGCAAAGGGCAAGTCAATAAACGTGGTTACGGCATGCAGTACGGGAACCCACTCAATAGGCGAGGCATACAGAAGTATACAGTGTGGAGAGGCAGACGTGATGATAGCCGGCGGTACGGAAAGCTGCATTACCCCTATAGGCGTAGGAGGCTTTGCATCTCTTAAGGCACTCAGCACCACAGAGGACCCAATGCTTGCATGTAAGCCTTTTGACAAGGACAGAAACGGCTTTGTTATAGGAGAGGGTGCAGGTATTGTCATACTTGAGGAGCTTGAGCATGCAAGGAAAAGAGGGGCAAGAATATATGCTGAGGTAGCAGGCTATGGTGCCACATCTGACGCATACCACATTACCTCGCCGGCAGAGGACGGAGCAGGAGCTGCAAGAGCCATGACAAATGCCATGAATGAGGCAGGAATAACGCCTTCACAGGTAGAATATATAAATGCTCACGGAACAAGCACCCACCACAATGACCTTTTTGAATCAAGAGCCATAGAGAAGGCTTTTGGAGCTGCTGCAAAGAATGTGCTTATAAGCTCCACAAAATCTATGGTGGGACATCTGCTTGGTGCCGCAGGGGCCGTTGAATTTATCACATGCGTAAAGAGCATAAATGACTCCTATGTTCATCCGAATGTAGGCTTTAAGGAAGCAGAGGAGGGCATGAGCCTTAACTATGTAAAGGATAGGGGCATTAATATTCAGGTAAATTATGCACTTAGTAATTCACTGGGCTTTGGAGGCCACAACGCAACGCTGCTTGTCAAGAAATATGAGGCGTAGTCTTTAAGGGAAGGCTGATTAAACATAGTATTTTAGGAAAGGTTGAGTGACAATATGTTAGAAAGATTATACAAGGATGAAGCGAATGATAATATGTCAGAGGACTTTATCAGGGACATTAACAGCATAAAAGAGCTTATAAGTGCAGTGGCAGAAGCAAAGGTGGATTTTAAGTGGGAGCAGAAGGGCTATAAGATTAGGATTAACGGAAGCGAAAAGAAGAAAGCGGCAGCTTCCGTACAGCCTATACAGATGCCTGTAAATAACATACCGCAGATATTGTCACCTGTGGACGTTATACCTGTGACGCCGCAAAATGCACAAATGCCGCAGAATGTACTGCCGTCTCAGGCAGGAGATACAAATGAGCAGTCTGACGCAGATGATGACAATTTCAAGACAGTCACATCACCTCTTGTCGGAACCTTTTACAGTGCAGCCTCTCCTGACGATGAGCCTTTCGTAAGGGTAGGAGACAGGGTAGTCAAGGGACAGAAGCTTGGCATAATAGAGGCAATGAAGCTTATGAATGACATTGAGAGTGATTATGACGGAGAGATAGCGGAAATACTCGTCTCAAATGAAAGCATGGTAGAGTACGGACAGCCGTTATTTAAGATTAAATAAAATAGCGAAGGCCTGAATTAAGTGTTTTTGCAAAAAATATGTATTGTATAAGGAGAAAGCAATGTTAGGAATTAAGGAAATACAGGAGATCATACCACACAGACATCCGTTTTTACTTGTGGATAAGATAGAGGAGCTAATACCCGGTGAAAAGGCTGTAGGCTATAAGGCTATTACATATGATGAATCCTTCTTTAAGGGACATTTCCCACAGGAGCCTGTTATGCCGGGAGTGCTTCAGATAGAGGCATTGGCACAGGTAGGAGCGGTAGCAATATTAAGCCTTGAGGAGAATAAGGGCAAGACAGCTTATTTTGGCTCCATAAACTCAGCTAAGTTTAAGAGAAAGGTAGTGCCGGGAGATATGCTAAAGCTTGAGTGTGAGATTATAAAGAGAAAGGGACCTATAGGAGTAGGCAGGGCGGTTGCATCTGTAGACGGACAGACAGCAGTTATTGCCGAGCTTACGTTTGCGGTAAACTAATTATTCAATGGTTTGCGGCAGAATGGAGAGTAGCATATGTTTAACAAAATTCTTATTGCAAATAGAGGCGAGATAGCCATACGGATAATCAGGGCATGCAGGGAGATGGGCATAATGACTGTTGCCGTATACTCAGATGCAGATAAGTATGCGCTTCACACCCAGCTTGCAGATGAGGCTGTGTGTATTGGACCGGCAAATTCAAAGGAAAGCTATCTGAATATGGAACGGATAATAAGTGCGACTATTGTAACGGGGGCACAGGCTATTCATCCGGGCTTTGGCTTTTTATCGGAAAATGCCAAGTTTGCAGAGCTTTGCGAAAAATGTAACATAGCCTTTATCGGTCCAAGTGCTGACATTATAAGCCGTATGGGAAACAAGTCAGAGGCACGAAGCACTATGATAGCGGCAGGGGTACCGGTGACGCCCGGAACCACTGAGCCGGTATTTGAAGCGAAGGCCGGAAGGGAGATAGCTGATAAAATGGGCTATCCCGTCATAGTAAAGGCGTCCTCAGGGGGCGGCGGAAAGGGCATGCGTATAGTTGAAAAATCAGAGGACTTTGAGGAGGCATTTAACACAGCCCAGAGAGAGTCGGTAAATGCCTTTGCAGACGATACCATGTATATAGAAAAATATATACAGTCCCCGAGACATATAGAATTTCAGATACTTGCCGATAAGCACGGCAATGTAGTCCACTTAGGCGAGAGAGACTGCTCTATACAGAGAAAGCACCAGAAGGTGGTGGAGGAATCGCCGTCGGCAGCCATTGACAGTGACTTAAGGGAGAAGATGGGAGCTGTGGCAGTGAGGGCGGCTAAGGCTGTAGGCTATGAAAATGCAGGAACCATAGAGTTTCTTCTGGATAAAAACGGTGAATTTTACTTTATGGAGATGAATACCCGTATACAGGTGGAGCATCCTGTTACGGAGATGGTTACAGGTATGGATTTAATAAAGGAACAGATATCTGTTGCAGAGGGGCTGCCTCTGTCCGTAAAGCAGGAGGATATACATGTGACAGGTCATGCCATAGAATGCAGGATTAACGCAGAAAACCCCTCAAAGAATTTTATGCCGTGTCCGGGAGTTATAAATAACATACATTTTCCGGGAGGAAACGGTGTAAGAATAGACTCAGCCATATATAATGGCTATCGTATACCGCCTACCTATGATTCAATGATATGTAAGGTGATTGTACACGACAAGGACAGAATATCAGCTATAAATAAGATGCAGTCAGTGCTTGGAGAGCTTATTATTGACGGTGTCGATACAAATATAGATTTCCAGTTTGACATAATCGGAAATAAAAGATTCAGAAGCGGAGACATAAATACTCATTTTATCCATGACGAGTATGGCCTGTAAAATTCAGGCAGGTTATTTTGTAAAGGTTGGTTGGAAATATGTTGAATTTTAAGAAGCAGACATACATTTCTATAGCAAGAAATGAAGAGATGAAGGAGCAGAGGGCAGCGGAAAAAAAGGATTTCAGGCAGATTAACAGGAAAATAGGGAGCGGTGCTAACATCCACACCCCTAATACCGAGCCGTCGGTGCCTGAGGGACTTTATATAAAGTGCGGCAACTGCGGTGATGCCGTGCTGTCTGAGGATGTGGAAAATGCCAATCACACATGTCCGAAATGCGGATATAACTTCCGGATAGGAGCATATCAGAGGCTTGATATGGTTTTGGACGAGGGAAGCTTTGAGGAGTGGAACAAGGAGCTTGTGACAGATAATCCCCTTAAATTTAAGGGCTATGAGGAAAAGCTTACGGTGCTTAAGAGCAACACCGGCTTAAGCGAGGCTGTCGTCACGGGAAAGGGAGCTATTCACGGCATGGAGCTTGCCATAGGTGTGTGTGATTCAAGATTTCTGATGGGAAGCATGGGCGAGGTTGTAGGTGAGAGAATTACACGTATGGTGGAAAAGGCTACGGCAGAGAAGCTTCCTGTGGTTATATTTGCATGCTCCGGAGGAGCGAGAATGCAGGAGGGAATTATTTCTCTTATGCAGATGGCAAAGACCTCACAGGCACTTAAGCGTCATTCACAGGCAGGTCAGCTTTACGTGTCAGTCCTTACGGATCCTACTACCGGAGGCGTCACAGCCAGCTTTGCCATGCTTGGCGATATTATACTGGCGGAGCCGGGAGCACTTATAGGCTTTGCAGGACCGAGAGTGATAGAGCAGACCATAGGGCAGAAGCTTCCGAAGGGCTTTCAGCGTTCGGAGTTTCTCTTGGAAAAGGGACTCATAGACGGCATAGTAAAGAGAAGCGAGCTAAGGCATGAGCTTGGTGAGATAATCCGTATGCACACGGTAAAAAGCGATAAAATAAACACCTATGACCACTACATAAAGAAAAATGCCCCGATAGCAGCTATTCCCCTTAAGGACAGCAATGCTATGAAGGCGTGGGACCGGGTTTTAGTGTCAAGAGGTGCCGAAAGACCTACGGCTATGGATTATATGTCTGTTATATTTAAGGATTTTATAGAGCTTCACGGCGACAGGGCATTCAGGGACGACGGTGCCATTATAGGAGGAATTGCCACAGTAGGCGGCAGGCCGGTTACTGTTATAGCACAGCAGAAGGGAAAGAATACAAAGGAAAATATTCTTAGAAATTTTGGTATGCCGTATCCTGAGGGCTACAGAAAGGCATTGAGACTTATGAAGCAGGCGGAGAAGTTTAACAGGCCGATAGTCTGTATTGTAGATACTCCGGGAGCCTTCTGCGGCATAGAGGCAGAGGAGAGAGGTCAGGGAGAGGCTATTGCAAGAAATCTTTATGAGATGTCTGCATTAAAGGTACCTATTGTGACTATTGTGATAGGTGAAGGAGGCAGCGGAGGAGCGCTTGCTATGGCCGTATCGAATGAAGTATGGATGCTTGAAAATTCAACGTATTCCATATTAAGTCCTGAGGGCTTTGCATCTATTCTCTGGAAGGATGCAAAAAGGGCAAACGAGGCTGCTGACGTTATGAAAATAACAGCTAAGGATTTGCTTTCCCTTAAGATTATAGAAAAGGTAATACCTGAGACTGTTCCGGCAGGAGAGCAGAATCTATATGATTTGTCAGGCTACATGAAGAATTATATTAAGGAGTTCCTGTCAAAATATAAGAGCAAAACCCCCGAAGAAATCGTAAATGAACGCTACGAACGCTTCAGAGGCTTTTGATGGAAAACATTAAATTTAATGTACAAATTTGGCTCTGCCAAATTTGCAAGTGCCGGCTTTGGACGGCACTTTGTGCGGGGGTACTGTATTACAGTTGAGAAACACCCTTAGAACCTGTTTAGTTAATACTAGCGTAGGGAGCAGAATTGATTTGAAATTCAATTTGAGATTATAGCTGTTAAGCTATATTTATACAGGATTTAGGCGAAAACCCTACGCATATATATTTATATGTGTAGGGTTTTTTGGGTAAAAAAACAATAAACATAATTTATGTAAAAAAAATAAGCATTTTTATTCAAAATTAAAGCAGCAGACAGAATGGAAGAAAAATCCATTTTCAGTATGATTATGGATTTACAATAAAAAATATAAAGGAGATTATTTATGAGAGAATATTACACACAAATGGAAGCGGCAAGAAAAGGAATAATTACGCCGCAGATGAAGGCTGTAGCCGAAAAGGAAGGAATGGATGTAAAGGAGCTTATGATGCTTGTTGCAAAGGGACAGGTGGCAATTCCGGCTAATGTGAACCATACCTCACTAAGCCCTGAGGGTATCGGCACGGGACTTAGGACTAAGATAAACGTAAATCTTGGCATTTCAGGGGACTGTAAGGACTATGACGTTGAGATGGAAAAGGTTGATATGGCGATAGCATATGGTGCGGAGGCCATAATGGACTTAAGCAATTACGGAAAGACAAATACCTTCAGAAGGCAGCTTATAGAAAAATCACCTGCAATGATAGGCACTGTTCCAATGTATGACGCTATAGGATATTTGGAGAAGGATTTGCTTGAGATAACGGCAGAGGATTTCCTTAAGGTAGTGGAGGCCCATGCTAAGGAGGGCGTGGATTTTATGACTATTCACGCAGGCATAAACAAGAGGGCAATAGAAGCCTTTAAGCGTGAGGGAAGAAGAATGAATATTGTCTCAAGAGGAGGCTCCCTGCTTTTTGCGTGGATGGAAATGACGGGAAATGAAAATCCTTTTTACGAGCATTATGATAAGGTGCTTGACATATTGAGGGAATATGACGTAACCATAAGTCTTGGAGACGCATTGAGACCCGGCTGCATTGATGACAGCACTGATGCAGGACAGATTTCAGAGCTTATTGAGCTTGGAAATCTTACAAGGAGAGCATGGGAAAGGGATGTACAGGTTATGGTGGAGGGACCGGGACATATGGCAATGAATGAGATAGCGGTAAATATGCAGCTTCAGAAAAGAATATGCCACAATGCACCTTTCTATGTGCTGGGACCGTTAGTTACCGATATAGCACCGGGCTATGACCACATTACGTCAGCCATAGGCGGAGCCATAGCTGCTACAGCGGGAGCTGACTTTTTATGCTATGTTACGCCGGCAGAGCATCTTAGACTTCCTGATGCAGATGATGTAAGGGAAGGAATTGTGGCAAGTAAGATAGCGGCACATGCGGCAGACATAGCAAAGGGTATAAAGGGAGCTAGAGATATTGACAATAAGATGTCAGACGCAAGGCACAGGCTTGACTGGGAGGAAATGTTCAAATATGCCATAGACCCGGAGAAGGCAAGGAGATATTATGAGAGCACCCCTGTGTCAGAGAGGCATACTTGCTCTATGTGTGGAAAAATGTGTGCCGTGAGAACTACAAATATGATACTTGAGGGGAAAAAGGTAGAATTTTGTACGGAAAAATAAAATTAAAGTCTTTGTATATGGAGGATTATGTAAAAATAAAGGTTTGTTTTAAAAGCATTTAATGCGTGTAAATTTTAGGTAAAATTTGGATAAAATACTTTACAGATAAATTTTTTAAATTATAATAATTTATGAAAAAACAAAAATCTTAATATTATAAGGATATAAGGAGAATAGAAAGATGCTGGTGTATGTTGTGGAGGACAACAAGGAAATAAGCGAAATTGAATGCTATTCCTTAAAGTCAAATAACTACAGGGTAAAACCTATTTTTACGGCCGATAAATTAAGAGAAGCGATTAAAGAAAAAGTTCCAGACTTAATAGTTATGGACATAATGCTGCCTGACGATGACGGAATCACTGTTACGGAGAAGATAAGAAAAAACGAAAAAATGAAGAAGGTACCTATTATTATAGTATCATCTAAGAGCAGCGAGATAGAAAAGGTGAAGGGCTTTGATGCAGGAGCGGACGATTACCTTACAAAGCCCTTCGGCGTTATGGAGTTTAATTCCAGAGTAAAGGCACTTGCAAGGAGAGCGGGTATAGAGGAGGACAGCTATAAGAAGAAGGAATATCTTTCAGCGGGAAATATAGCTATTGATGAACAAAAGAGAGAGGTTTACTGTAATAATGAGCCGGTTGTGCTTACATATAAGGAATTTGAACTGTTAAAATATCTTGTTATTAATAGGGGAATTGTACTGTCGAGGGACAGAATTATGGAAAATGTGTGGGGCTTTGATTTTCAGGGTGAGTCAAGAACCGTAGATATGCACATAAAAACACTTCGTGCCAAGCTGGGGAAGGAAAAGGATATTATAAAAACAGTCAGAAATGTCGGGTATAAGATAATATAATAAGGTATTACAGGCAATATAGTGTTATTTACAGGCTGTCGCACTTGGTTACGAAAATGCGGCAATTATTATCTGCGTGTGAAAGGTAGCATGGAAATGGACAAAAATGAAATAATAAAAATGTCTGCACATGAAATGAACTCTCCCATAGCGGTTATTTACGGTTATGCCGATTTAATTCAATGTGGAATTATAAAGGGAGAGGCTGCCGAAAAAATGGCAGGAAAAATAAAGAAAGAGGCTAAAAGACTGTCAAGATTAGTCGACGAGATGTCAGTGTATTCAGGCATAATGGATGGAACTGTCTACAGTGAAAGGGTCAATATTAACGTAGAGGATATGTTAAGGCATGTAGCCGAAAAGCTGAGGGAGGATGAGAAAAATGATTTTGACATACAGATTTTTGGCAGCGGAAGCATATATGCCAATAAGGAGCTGTTTAAAATACTCATAACCCATGTTATTGAAAATTCCATTGTTTATAACGATAATGACCATAGAAAAATCGTATGCCGCATATCATCTCTTGAGGACAGGCTGATACTTACAATAGACGACAATGGCATAGGCATAAAGAAAGAGGAGAGGGAAAAGGTATTTGAGTGTTTTTACAGGAAAAATAAGGAATATTCCAGAAGGCTTGGAGGAAACGGAATGGGTCTTGCCATATGTCAGGCGGCGGCAAGGGCTGAGAATTTGAAATTCTCTATTTCCGACAGCGGCTTGGGAGGTACACGCATTACTATAGAAAAATATATTTGAGAGGTAAATATATGTACGAAATAAATGAAGAACAGGAACGTGTCATATTAGTAGGAGTAAGCGACGGCAGGGAGGATGATGTATACGAGTCAATAGATGAGCTTAGCGAGATGGCAGCGACCGCAGGTGCAGTTACCGTTGGAAAGCTTATACAAAACAGGGAAAATATTCATCCCGGAACATACATCGGCAAGGGAAAAACAGAGGAGCTTAGGGAATATATAGAAACTCTTGAGGCTACAGGCATAGTGTGTGACGACGAGCTGTCACCGGCACAGCTTAAAAATCTGGAGGAGTTACTTAATATCAAGGTAATGGACAGGACACTTGTTATTCTTGATATATTTGCAGGGAGAGCATTGACGAGGGAAGGAAAGATACAGGTGGAGCTGGCACAGCTAAAGTACCGTCAGGCAAGGCTTGTAGGTCTTAGAAGCTCCCTCTCAAGACTGGGCGGCGGCATAGGTACAAGAGGTCCGGGAGAGAAAAAGCTTGAGATAGACAGACGACTTATAAATGACAGAATAGCAAAGCTTAAGAGAGATGTGGATGATCTTGCCATGCACAGGGAGCTTGCAAGGGAAAAAAGAAGCTTAAATCCCATTCCCATAATAGCAATAGTGGGCTATACAAACGCAGGAAAGTCAACTCTCTTAAATTCCCTTACAAACGCAAGTGTTCTTGAGGAGGACAGGCTTTTTGCAACACTTGACACAACCACCAGAAGCTTTAAGCTTCCCAGCGGCCAGGAGGTGCTTCTTACCGATACTGTAGGCTTTATAAGAAAGCTTCCGCATCATCTCATAGACGCATTCCGTTCCACGCTTGAGGAGGCAAAGTATGCGGACATTATCCTTCATGTGACAGACAGCTCAAACCCTCAGTATGAGTCGCATATTGAGATAGTATATGAAACCTTGAAGCAGCTTGGCGTTAATGATAAAAAGGTTATTGCATTTTTTAATAAGCAGGATAAGCTTGACGGTAACAACAGCTATGTGTTTAAGGATGAAAGGGCAGATTATACCATATCAGGCTCAATAAAAACAGGGGCAGGCATAGATGAGCTTATAGCCGTTATTGAGAAGATACTTAGCGAGAGGGCAGTGTTTACAGATGTCACGGTGCCATATGGAGAGGCAGGCAAAATACAGCTTATGAGACAGTATGGACAGCTTATAAGTGAGGAGTATGTGGAGGAGGGTATTCATATTAAGGGGAATATTCCTAAGGAATTTGAGAGCAGGTTTTCAGGGAGGAATTTAGAATGAAAGCTGCATTATAATTTATAATGAAATCAGGATTATAACTCAGGGAAGAATTTATGATGAAATCAGGATTACAATTCAGGGAAGAATTTATGATGAAATTCAGGATTACAATTCAGGGAAGAATTTATGATGAAATTCAGATTATAATTCAGGGAAGAATTTATGATGAAATCAGGATTATAATTTAGGATAAAATTCAGATGCTTAGAATTTAGATTAGGAAAGATATGGCATTTTTTAAATAAGGCTGTTATAATGAATTTCAGGATAAAAAATAAAGGAGATTTTGGGTTTATGAGCTTAGCGGATAATATATTTATTGATATGTGCAAGGATATACTTGAAAACGGAGTTAGCACTGAGGGAGAAAAGGTAAGACCAAAGTGGGAGGACGGCTCCTTTGCATATACCATTAAGAAATTCGGCGTGGTAAACAGATATGATTTGTCAGAGGAATTTCCTGCTTTAACCTTAAGAAAAACAGCATTTAAGAAGTGTGTCGATGAGCTTTTGTGGATATGGCAGAAAAAGTCCAACAATATCAATGAGCTTAACAGCCATATATGGGACAGCTGGGCGGACGAGGACGGCTCCATAGGAAAGGCATACGGCTATCAGATGGGAGTAAAGCATAAATATAAGGAGGGGGAGATGGATCAGGTGGACAGGGTAATTTTTGATTTGAAAAATAATCCTTACAGCAGGCGTATTATGACAAATCTTTATGTCCATCAGGACCTGCACGAGATGAACCTCTATCCCTGTGCATACAGCATGACCTTCAATGTGACGGGAAATAAATTAAATGCCATACTCAATCAGAGGTCAAATGATATACTTGCAGCAAATAACTGGAATGTGGTACAGTATGCAGTGCTTGTGCATATGCTGGCACAGGTGTGCGGCTTTGAGGCAGGGGAGCTGGTGCATGTAATAGCAGATGCACATATTTATGACAGGCATATACCTATTATCAGGGAGCTGATTACAAGGGAAACATATCCGGCACCGAAATTTTGGATAAATCCTGAGATTAAGGATTTCTATGATTTTACGGTAGATGATGTAAGGCTTGATGACTATGTGACAGGTCCGCAGGTGAAGAATATACCGGTGGCAGTTTAGACATTCACTAAGGATTTATAAAAAGGAAAAACAGGGAAAGGAAAAAATATGAATATAGTAGCCGCAGTAGATAAAAATTGGGCAATAGGAAACAAGGGTCAGCTTCTGGTACATATACCGGAGGATATGAAAAATTTCAGAAGGCTTACGGAGGGGCATACCGTGATACTTGGAAGAAAGACTCTTGCTACCTTTCCTGACGGTAAGCCCCTTAAAAACAGGGAGAATATTGTTTTGACAAGGAAGAATGTCAGGCAGCAGGAGGGTATGAGAACGGCAGGAAGCTTAGAGGAGATTCTGGAGATGGCAAAGGAGTATAAAGACGAGGAGCTTTACGTAATCGGAGGCTCAAGTGTTTACAAGCAGCTTCTGCCATATGCAGATACGGCTTACATTACGTATATTGATTATGCCTATGAGGCAGATGCGTTTTTTCCAAACCTTGACTTAGATGAGGACTGGGTGATGAGTGAGGCTGGGGAGGAGCAGACTTATTTTGATGTGGAGTATTATTTTAGGAAATATGTGAGAAGGAATTAACAAATTAATAAATGGAGAATTAAAATGAGAACACCGTCAGAAATTTTTGAGCTTATTTTAAATATCGCAGAAAACGACAACAGAATAAGAGCCGTCATTCTGACAGGCTCAAGAGCCAACAAGGCTTGTCCTGCTGACAAATATCAGGATTTTGACATAGTGTTTTTTGTAAAGGACGTAACCCCCTTTTGGGATAACATGAAATGGATAGATGAGGTATTTGGAAAGCCGTCCTTAGTGCAAAAGCCTGAGAGCATGACACTGATTCCTCCCGACAACAACGGAGATTATGTATATTTAATGATATTTCCCGACGGAAACAGAATTGACCTTCAAATAACAGCTCATAAATATGAGAATAACGGAGAGCCTGCAAAGGTTCTTTTAGACAAGGATAACACTTTTAAGGAAATCGTGGTAAGGGAAGATTACTTGTACGTAAAAAGTCCTTACAAAAATCTGTTT
>N._stephensi_703_cecum__coassemble_37_pt1 | contig 23822 bp, 14 predicted proteins | sample N__stephensi_703_cecum__metabat2_low_PE_004 | metagenome-assembled genome bin N | reverse complement strand
CTCGGAAAGGCTAAAGAGCAGCCTTTCCTCAGACAGACGCACTACGCTAAGAAGCTGACGGTATACGCATTGATGAATTTCTAACTCTCTTTCGACTGATTGCTTTCAAAAACTATATTTAACCGCCTGCCTAAGCAAAAAACCATCCTCCCTGCTCCCCTTAAATCCCCTTTATGCGTCAGTCCCTCATTGGAAAGAAGAAAGAATTGTTCTCGCTGATTAATCGTTATACTTCCAAAGAACTGTACATTACACTACTAAATTAGAATATAATATCACCATAAAATCATCTTCTTTCTTTCACTATACGTAAAAATCTTTCCTATAAATGAGGGTATGTCCGATTAACAGGATTTATGGCAGCAGTCAGTGGTGGTTTCCATAGGGGCAGGCAGCTAAATATAATTTTTGAAAGCAATTTAAGAAAAAGCGTTAGAAATTCATCAATGCGTATACCACCGGCTTCTTAGCGTAGTGCGTCTGTCTGAGGAAAGGCTGCTCTTTAGCCTTTCCGAGTTACGCACGAAGCTTAGAAGGCGGCGGTATCGCATTGATAGAATTTCTTACGCCTTTTCGATGCTTTCAAAAATTATATTTAGCTGTCTGCCCCTATGGAAACCGCCACTGACTGCTGCCATAAATCCTGTTAATCGGACATACCCGTACTCCATACAAAAAATATATCCTCTTATACCCCAAGCTCTCTATTAAACTTCACAGAATACAAAACTCTCTCCTTAACCCTCATCCCCGTAATCTGCTCCAATGCCCTGCTATAGTACTCAAGCTGTGTCTCATACCTTGCCCTTAAATCATTGATATTTGCCACATTATCAGTCTTATAATCCACAATAACAAGCTCATTATCCTCCTCAAAGTAAGCATCAACTATACCCTGAACCAAAACTCTTTCCTCAGCGGAATATATATCCTTCACCATATTAGCAGGTATTCCCATAACAAACTGCTTTTCCCTGTATAGCTTATCTGCTTTTGCCGCATTCATCATTCTTTTTCCTATATCGGAAGTCACAAGTCCATATATCTTATTAATATCAATGGCATTAAAATATTCCTCCGGTGCAAGATGTTCGTTCTTAAGGCTTTCAAGCTGTGCTTTTATTTCAGTGTTCATTTTTTCCCTGTCATCAATGCTGCAAAGTGCAGTATAATCAAGCAGCTCAAATATTCTGTGATAGGCTGTTCCCCTAAGTGTTCCCGACATTTTTTTATCTCCTGAAACAAATATTGGAACAGGCTTTTCGTCTGTCTCAAAGCCGCTTATCCTCTCGTCAGGCTCTGTCTGCTCATCGTACATTTCCATAAACATATGCTTTATATCTGATACACTTATTTTTCCGCTTAGTCCTAAATCTGCCTCATTAGGATATACATAAGAATACAGGCTTTCTATTTTCTTCCTTATATTGTCATCATATATATGGTTTTCATTCCAATTAAGATAAACCTGCTTTTCATTATTTTTTTCTACGGCCTCCTCTACCCTGTCAGGCATTATATCCTTAGGCATTTGTATGTTGACCGTAAAATCGGCTTCGGCTTCAAAAATATCGCTGTTAAAGGGTACAGCTTCCCCCATATCCTTAAGTACTGATGAAAATGATTTATGCCTCATAAGAGACATAATAACCCAGTCCATATAATCTGCCGCTTTAAATACTGCGGAGGGCATAAGCTTTTCCTGCTTTAGATTTCTTATATACAGATATTTATTAATTTTTCCGTATATGCTGCCATGTCCTGCCAATATAAGCTTTTCCTTAGCCCTTGTCATTGCCACATAAAATATTCTAAGCTCCTCGCCTATATTCTCCTTGTCAAGCTTTCTTCCTATGCTCTCCTTTATTAAGGTGCCTGCCTTTATGCCTGTACTTTTATCTATATACCTTATGCCCACGCCAAGCTCCTGGCTCATAACAATCGGACCGCTTAAATCCATTTTATTAAATTTTTTGCACATTGCCCCTACAAATACTATCGGATATTCAAGACCCTTGCTTTTATGTATTGTCATAAGGGTTACATAATTTCCTCCGCCTAAAGTATCTGCCTCTCCCTGCTCCACATTATATTTTTTTAGGAGCTTTATGTATCTTACAAAATTAAAAAGCCCTGTATAGCTTGTATTTTCATATGCTTCAGCCTTGCTTTTAAGCATCTCAAGGTTTGCCCTTCTAAGGTCTCCTGACTTCATGGCGGAAACAAAATATCCAAAGCCTGTATTTTTTAAGATATCCTCTATTAAATCTCTTATTGATGTATATGGTGCCATTTCTCTGTATCTGTCAAGGTCATTGATAAAATCTCTTGTTATCTCACCGGTTCGCACGCAATCATAAAAGCTTTTCGCACTTTCGCCTGCCTCCATCCTTATTTTTGCAAGCTCCTCGTCATTAAAGCCATACATATGCTTAAGGACTGCCGCAAGAGGTATGTCCTGTCTCGGATTGTCTATAACTGACAGCATATTAAGCACCTGTGTTACCTCAAAGGTGTCAAAGTAGCCTGAAGCTGTGGGACTTTTTACAGGTATGCCCTCCTTTGCCAGTATATCCGCATATATCTGACCATATGAGCCAAAGCTTCTTAAAAGGACAGCTATATCGCTATACCTTACCTGCCGCCTTTCGCCTGTTTCCTTGTCCCTTACCATATAGTCCTTCATAAGCTCCTTTATACGCTTTGCCACCATATATGCCTCAAGCTCCTTGTCGGCTATATCTTCATTGTCCTCCTCCGCTGTTTTCGTGTCCAGTGCAAGTACCTCCACTGATGTGTCAGCACCGTATTCATCATACCGGGCACCTGTGTAGAGAAAATTTTCACTGTCATATTCTATACCGCCTATCTTACCTGACATTATCTGTCTGAACAAAAGGTTTGTTCCCCCTATAATCTGACTTCGGCTTCTGAAATTTTTTGACAGCGTTATTCTTATCTCATCCCCTGTATCATCTGTGGAGTATCTGTTGTATTTTTCCAAGAAAAGCTCTGGTTTTGCAAGCCTGAACTTATATATGCTCTGCTTTACATCTCCCACCATAAAAATATTATTCCTGCCTTCATACGCTCCTGACACTGCCCTGATTATGGTTTCCTGAACTAAATTGCTGTCCTGGTACTCATCTATCATAACCTCGTATATGTCGCCGGCTATATCCCTTGCTGCCTGCGTAGGAACCACATTTCCCGCATCATCTCTTTTTGTGAGAATATCAAGTGCATAATGCTCCATATCGTTAAAGTCGATAATATTTTTTGAAAGCTTTGCATTTTCAAAGCGGTCCATAAATTCCTTTGTCAGCTCCACCAGCACATTAATCTGCTTTTTGCATTTTTCCATGTCGCTTATTACGGTCTTCATGCTGTAGGCATAATATTTTTTATTTAAAATTTTTAAGTCATCCTGAATGGATTTTCTTATTGCCTTTATTCTTTCCTTCTTTTTTTCATCTACGGTATCAGGCAGCCTTTTTCTGGGCAGTGATATAAACTTATATTCCGATAAAAGGCTTCCTCTCCTGTCGTAATCCTTTTCCGCCACAATACCCATAAAGGCTTTATAATCCTCCCTTAAGCCCTCCTCATACGTATATGGTCCATCCTCTGCTGACGCAAGCTCTATGGCCTCCTTAAGCTCATCAGATATTTCCTTAAGCATCTGGTCTGTTTCCTCCATGATAAAAATATACCACGCTTTATCCTCTATTCCCCCTGACGTATCATAGTTTGATATATTTTCATCAAGCCAGCTTTTTGGATACGGATAGCTCATTGAAAATTTATACAGCTTTAATATAAGCTCCTCTATAGCCTTGTCGCTTTTACTTCCGCTGCTTGAGTAGTCATCTGCAAAATCAAGAAAATCATTATCTCCTTCCCTGTATTTATCCTCCAGAAGCTCCTTCATCACATCCTCTCTTATGAGAGTAAGCTCCCCTTCATCACCTACGGTAAAGGCAGGGTCCAAATCAATCTCGTTAAAATACTGCCTTACTATGTCAAGGCAAAAGCTGTGCATTGTTGTAATTCTGGCATTATGTATATAGGAAATCTGCTTTTGAATATGCTCGTTGTCAGGCTCCTCCCTTGACCTTTTTTCTATTGCCTTAAGAATACGCTCCCTCATCTCACCTGCTGCCGACTCGGTAAATGTAACTACCACCAGATTGTCCACATCCACATTTTCCTCCGTTACAAGCCTTATTATCCTCTCAACAAGCACTGCCGTCTTTCCCGAGCCTGCCGCCGCAGACACAAGCACATTTTTATTTCTCACCCCAAGCACCTTACTTTGCTCCTCAGTCCATCTCGTCTCCATATTTCTCTCCTTTTAGTTTAAAGCTATGCTGACAATTTTGTTAGCCTTGCTGACCGGTTTTTATGATATCAAGTACCTCCTCCGGCTTATATCTGTCCTGTTTCCTATGCTTTCCACCTGTATATTTTTCATTAAAGGTGCATAATTCCTTAAATCCGCAATAGTCACATGGCGTTTTTCCTGCCTTTATATACGGATTTGTCTCTATATCACCGCTTAATATTTCATCGCACATTTCCTCCGTTTTATTTCTTATGTATTCTATAATATCATTAAAATTTCTGCCGCTCATAAAGCTTTTGCCTATGCCTGTATTCAGCTCCTCTGCCTTTATAGGTATAATCAGTGACTTGCCCTTTCCCTCCTTAAGGGATAAATCCATTTCTGCCGCTGCCTGACTGTCGCTGTTTACAAGGCCTGACTGCCTGTACTCCTCAAGAAAAGCATTTCTGTATGCTTCATCAAGCCTCCTTCTCTCCTCACCTGTCATATCATCACTATACCGCTCTGAAATTCTTTCTATATATGGCGACTTTATGTTAAAATAAAAAGCTCCCGCCGGCACTATCTCGCTGTCCCTGTTTTTTTGCCGCTCTATGTCAAGTACTGCTCCCATATAATTGATAAGCTGTATCTGTAAGCCTCCTATTACCTCATCCATATCGAATTTTTTACTTCCTGATTTGTAATCTATTACCTTTACAAATAATTTTCCCTCCTGCCTCATGGTGTCAACTCTGTCTACTCTGCCGTCTGAAAAGGACAGTTCAAAATCCTCCGGCTCAAAATTTCCTGCCCTGACATGTTCTGATATAACCCACAGCGTTTTTAAAGAAACCTCCCTTATTCTTCTGAGAAGATATTTGTTTCTCTCAGTGTCAAAAAACACATCTCCGTTAGCGCTGTTCTCCACCTGCTCCATACATCTGTTAAGAAGCTGCTCCCTTTCCTCGTCAGACACAGTTCTAAAGCTTAAGCCCTCCTTCTTCATTTCCTTTGAGAAAAGCTCAACTACCCTGTGATACATGCTTCCCATATCTGCCGCACTTATCTCATATATTCTTCTCTCTGCCAGCTTTAATCCATACATAATAAAATGTGCATAGCCGCACGCCGCATACCTTTCAAGCCTTGTGGCACTCTTTATCATATCATTTCCATACAATACCCTTGCTACAGCCTCATCAATCCTGCCTGTGCAGGAGGAAAAATCCGCTCCCTCCACTATCCTCATAAGCTTTTTCTTAAGCTCCCCATCCCTGTAAAAATACGAAAAAAGCTCCTTTTGAAGCGGCGTCATCTCATTGCTCTTAGAAAAATTCTCTGCTATATACCTTATTCCAAGCTCCCTTGTATATATGTTATCCTCCCTCACATCCATGAAAAGGCTTTTATCATCTGCATACATATCCCTTATGGTATTTATAAGATATGACGGTCTTAAGGCTTTGCCTGATGCTGATGTCCGGCTGTAGGATAATATAAGCCTGTCTGTAGGCTTTGTAAGATTTTGATACAGATAAAATCTCTGTATAAATATATTTTCCCTTGCACCCGGCGAAAGCTCTACTCCTATGCTCTTTAAAAAGCTTCTGTCCTTCCCTGTAAACAGCCCGCTTTTTCCTGATACCATAGGAATAATGCCGTCGTTGACCCCTAAAACAATAAGCTCCTTTATATCTGACAGTCTTGTACGCTGTATGTCTCCTATAACAACAGTATCAACGTTTAACGGTATAACTCCCACCTTTATTTCCTCAAGACCTGAGTCTAACAGCTTTGAATACTCCGAAATACCGATTTTTGTATCACCCATAAGCTCAACCAGCTTATCGAGAAGGTTTATCAGCAAGCCGTATGTCTGCTCATACTCCTTTGCTAAGGACAGATTTCCCTTCTCCTTAAAGCCTTCCTCATATTTACTTAAGATACCGTATACATCAAGCTTTTCCATAAGCTGATAAACTGCATAGGTATAATCTCTCACAGTCTTATTCCTGCCGCCTGTGCTTTCCTTAAATTCACCTATAAGGCCTGTAAAAGCCTCCCTTATTTCGTTAATTGCACAAAGCCTTTCCTCCGAATACCTGCTGTTAGCTTTGGTAAATATTTTTGAATACCGGTTAAAGCCTCTTATCCCAAATTCCAATACGTAATTTTCAAGTATATCTATTTTATCCCTTTCTATACCGCTTATACCACATTTTAAAAATCCAAATACGCTCTCATATGAAAAATTGTCTGATACCATTAACAGTGATTGTCTTATGGCATTTACACATGGATTTGATATGAGCTTTCTCTTATTGTCCATAAAAAATGGTATATCATTTTCCCTGAAGGCTGTCTCTATAAGCTTTCTGTATGTGTCCAAATCACCTGTAATAATGGCAAAATCCCTGTATCTTAAACCGCCTGTCCTTACCCTTTCGTTTATGTATGCTGCCGCTGCCTCCGCCTCCCTTATGGGATTATCAAGTGCTGCTATTCTTACATTTCCCCTGCTGTCACAGCCTGATACCGTTATATTGTCCCTGAATAAATTTTTTTCTATATAGCTTAGCTCATTATCCTCATTATACCTGAAGCTTCTGTCTGCCTTAGCTGCAATTATATCCTCGTCTGCTATTGATATCTGCCTGTCCGCCGCCAACCCATATAATTTATTTATGGTTGTCTTTGACAGATTAAAAAGCTCCTGCTCCTTTATATTCTCAAAGCCTGCACCTGTAAGACCTCCTGTCTCCTCCTGCGGGAGCGTTACCGTCACCGTAAGCCTCCTTCCATTGTCCAGAAGTATTCCCAAAAGCTCCTCCTGCACCGGTGTAAAGCCTGTAAAGCCGTCAAGGAAAAATTCACTGTTATTTATAAGCTGTGATTTTCCTATAACGCTGCACAGCTTTTTTAATATCTCCTCCTTAGTAATATATCTGTCTCCCAGTGTTTCCTTAAATGCCTTATATATAAGTCCTATATCCATAAGCTTCATATCCATATATGGCTTATCCTTTGTATAGCTCCTGATATTCTCAAAGCTTTCTAAATCTATTCCATAGGAATAAAGCTCAGATATGGCTGATTTCATTTCCTCCACAAAGCCTGACTGATTTGCTTTCCTCCTGTATATGTTAAGCCTGTCCCTGTTTTCCTCTATTATCCTCTTAAGAATAAGCGTCTTTCCCGTGTCGTCCAATATAGATAAATCTGAAATGCCAAGCTCCTCAAACACCCTGAAGGCAAGCCTGTTAAAGCTGACTATATCTATATTCTGCACCCCATGCTTAGGGTGCCTGTCCACTATAGCCTTTTGGGTTGCCATCGTAAACTGCTCGGGAACTACTATGATATAATTATTATCTGTATGCTTAAGTGACTCTCTTATAACATTCTCAAGGACATATGCTGTCTTTCCATATCCGCTTCCGCCAAGCACAAGCCTTAATGAACCTTTATTTTTCTCCATTTTTAAATACCTTTCCACTAATTATTTTAAAGCTTCTCTAACAATATTCTATCATATTTACTGTCCAAAAAAAATACAATATATAAAAGAAAATCGTGCACACTGCACAGAAACGAGGCTATATGAGTGACAATCCTAAGATAATGGTTTTTCAGCTCAAGGAGCTTATATACACGCTTATATTTATTATACTTGGAATACTGTTAATATTTCTCTTAGTTTATATGTTTTTACATGATGACGAAAGCGAAGCTGCCGATACATCATATACTCCGGGCACATATTCATCTGCCATGACAATAGGAAGCATACCTGTGGAGGTGTCTGTTAAGGTTGACGCCGAGCGGATAATTGACATTGAATTATCACCTGTGGAGGATACTGTAGAAACCGTATATCCCCTTTTACAATCCTCCCTCGACAATATAAAAAATCAGATAATATCCTCTCAAAGCCTTGAGAATATATATCTGACCTCTGACAGTATATATACATACAATGTGCTGATGGATGCCATCAGCACTGCCCTAAGCAAGGCTACCTCTCAGTAGCTTTAAGCCCCCTTATTGTCTTTTCTGACTTTATTGCAAGCAGAACGCTTAACGCCACCAAAACAAAACCAAATATGATATATGATATATCAGGATGTGATGACTTTACAAAATCCTTCCTTATAATAATAAGTGAGTATATCACAAAGAAAAGCTGCACCAGTGTATTTATGCCATAGCTTATCCTGCTTACCGGATACATTCTGCTGCTGCTTATTAATACCATACATAAGGCTGTCACAAGCACTAATATACCTGTTATTGTTCCGGTTATATAAATCACATTGTAGATACCTGAATATACGCTGTTATCACTTAAATCAAACTTACTGAAATAATCTATCTCAGTGGAAAAATAGTAAGACAACATAAAGGCTGACAATGATATTATATAATATGAAAGTCCTGTAAATGCCATATATTTTCTCACATTTTTTTCTGCCGTCATTTTTTCAGGTATATCCTTTGCCAACCTTTTGTTGTCAAAGTATTTATTTCCATTATACGCAAAGACAAATGTCAGAACGCTTGTTATCACCACAAGAGTGCTTACAACAAGCTGGATAATGAATATTGCGGCAGTATAGCCATCCTCCCATTCCTTATATGTAGAAACTGTTGAGGAAAGCGACACACAAAGGCTTATAGCTCCTACTGTAAAAGCAATAACAGAGAGGACACGTCTGATACGTATAGCTCCCTCATACTCACCCTTTCTTCCCATAAGTGATGCGATAAACAGCAGTAATACTAAAATAATACCTACCACAAACACTGTATAAAGTGCAAATATTCCCTTTTCCCCTTCACCTGCCTCATTCATTATATCTGCTATATATATTCCAAGCCCTGCAATAACCAATACAAAAATTAAATTCATAAAATTAAGCAGACCTGTCATTTTTCCATAGTATTCCCTTACATTCTTTAAGCTTGTGTTCATTTTACTTAACCTTTCCTATAAATATTTTATACCGCAGATATGCTGTCAAGCTGCTTTAACCAAAGACTTACGCATGCGTCGCTTGGCATCCTCAAATCTCCTCTCGGCGACATGGTCACGCTTCCAACCTTCACACCGTCAGGAATACATGAACGCTTAAACTGCTGTGAAAAAAATCTTCTATAGAATACCTTAAGCCACTTTAAAACAGTTTCCTTATCATATATCTGCTCAAATGCCTTTACTGACATATAATATACCTTTGACGGCTCAAACCCGAACCTTAACACATTGTACATAAAGAAATCGTGAAGCTCATAGGGGCCCACCAAATCCTCTGTCTTTTGTGCGATAGCTCCATTTTCCTTTGGCGGAAGAAGCTCAGGGCTTACAGGTGTATCAAGCACGTCATACAAAACCCCTTTAAGAGTGTCATCTCCGCAGGTGTCCGCATAATACCTTACCAGATGCCTCACTAAGGTCTTTGGCACTGACGCATTTACCCCGTACATTGACATATGGTCTCCATTGTAGGTTGCCCAGCCAAGTGCCAGCTCTGACATATCTCCCGTACCTATAACCATTCCGTTTGTCTCGTTTGCTATATCCATAAGCAGGTATGTTCTCTGCCTTGCCTGAGCATTTTCATAGGTTACATCCTTTATATTTTTGTCATGTCCTATATCTTCAAAATGCCTGTTTACGGCATCTGCTATGGATATCTCCCTAAAGGATGCACCAAGCTTTTGTATAAGTGTTACTGCATTGCCATAGGTTCTGTCGGTAGTGCCGAAGCCCGGCATTGTCACTGCTATAATATCCTTTCTGTCCTTTCCTAAAAAGTCAAATGCTTTTACCGTAACTAAAAGTGCCAGCGTAGAGTCAAGTCCTCCCGAAATTCCTATCACTGCCGCAGCAGCATGGGTGTGTGCCAGCCTTTTTTTAAGTCCCATAGCCTGAAGCGTAAGAATTTCATTACATCTCTTTTCCCTCTCCTCCATGCTTGACGGTACAAACGGGGCATTGTCTAAAGGTCTTAAAAGAGAGGTCCTCTCTGTCCTGTCTGTCAGCTTTTTCATGGAAAAGCTGACTATTCTGTAGCCCTCCGCCCCTGTAACGGAATTGTTTCTGTCCCTATACGCTGACATACTGTCAGGATATGTGTTCATCCGCCTTCTCTCTGCCGAAAGCCTGTCCACATCTATATCTGCAAATACGGCTTGATTTATAAATCTTGTACTCTCTGCCAGCCTGCTGCCGTTTTCACATATAAGATTATGTCCTGAAAAAACCATATCCGTAGTAGATTCTCCCTCTCCTGCCGAAGCATATATATATCCGCACACAAGTCTTGCAGACTGCCCTGACACAAGCTCTCTCCTATATACCTCCTTGCAGACAGTTTCATCTCCGGCGGACAGGTTTGCTATAACAGTTGCTCCTGCTATGGCATGTGATATGGAAGGAGGCATCGGCACCCACAAATCCTCGCATATTTCCACCGCAATTTTAAGATTTTCCACATTTTCGCAATCAAATATTATATTTGCTCCAAAGGGTACGGTCTGTCCGTTAAGCCTGATATCCTTTGCTCCACTAAAGCCCTTCGTAAAATGTCTTGCCTCATAAAACTCTGAATAATTGGGTATATTCGTCTTTGGCACTATACCAAGTACATCTCCGTTATACAAAACTGCTGCCGCATTATACAGCTTTCCGTCATTCATCATAGGGAATCCCACAACCACCACAATATCCTTATCAATAATATACTGTGCTATTTTTTCCACAGCAAGGCTTGCCTCCCTTAGCATGGCAGACTGTAAAAATAAATCACTGCATGTATAGCCTGTAATACACAGCTCAGGAAACACAGCCACCTTAGTCTCATTATCAACTGCATTATCTATACATTTTAATATTTCTTCCGTATTATACTCTACGTCTGCCACCCTCATATCAGGCGTTATGGCAGACACCCTGACAAATCCAAAATCCATCTCTGCCTCCTAAAGCTTTCTACAACTCCACACCATTTTTCTTTAAAAGCTCTCTTGCCGTATCAACAGAATCTATGCCTGTCTTATTCTTTATAGGAGCAAACTCCTTCTCTCTTATAACCTCAAAAGGAAGACAGCTTTTCATAAGATGTATCATATCAAGCACAAGGTTCTCAAACTTATATCCGTTCGGACTTTCCGGCTTAATAAGAACTCCTTTTTCATCTATATAAGGTATCTTCTTTTCCACAATGTGCAGGGGCATTGATTTTTCCATAATTTCCTCAAGCTCCCTCACATTGAAAAGATAGTTTAATATCACGCCGTAATTATATGCAGGCTCTCCGTTTTCGTCCTTTGCATTCATAAGCTCCTCTGTCAGCTCATAATACTCTACTATTGAAGGCTTGCCATCCTCAAGGCACATCACTCCCACATTCTCATCCGGCTTTGCCTTCTTCACCACCTTAGAGCCTGCGGCACAGCCTTTTTTTATAACCGCTCCCACAAAAACAGGGTCAGCAATTCTCTGAAGCACATTATCTACCGCAAATACATTAAGCCATTCTATACCTGAAGCCTTTGCCTTTTTTAATGCTCCTGACCTTTCCATAGATATAAACCAGCCGCCGTTTCCGTTGGGCGATGTTGACATACGGCTTTTTGATTCCATATATATCTTTCCGTTATAGTCTGCTGCCGGAGCCATCTCCTGCTTAAAAAAGGTTATATAATCCCTATTATATCCAAAAAAATTCTTTTCCTCAAAAAATTCTACTGTCGCCTCATGATTTTTGTCGCTTGTCATAATAAAAAGATGTATCCATGAGCCTGTTATATCTACCGCATCCATTAAATTTCTTACTATACGCTGAAAAATATATACATCCCTTGTCTCGCCGATATTATACATACCCTTTGGAGCATCCGAGCCAAGCCTTGTACCCATGCCGCCTGCCAGAAGCACTGCGCCTACCTTGCCAGCCTTTATTGCACTTGAACCTGTATTATAGTATGCTTCCCTGTTTTCCTCTATCTCACTAAGCTGCATTACCGAAAGCGGGGTTATCCTGCCTTTTTTTACACTTTTTCCTCCATCTGCACACAATTCCACCACAGAGAAATCCGTTTCCTCTATCTGTGTAAGAAGCTCCTTTCTCTCGCTCTCTGACAGCTCATCATAATATTTCAGCAAATGTGTCTGTCCATATTTTTCAAGCTTGCTTTTTACTGCATTAATATCCATTTTTACACCACGCATATTGCCGGCTGACAGCAATATTATACTGCCCACAGATATAAAGTGAAGATTAGGGCAGTTATGCTTTCCTTCCTTTGTATTAGTTTTCCTCACTTTTTTCCAAGCATTACAGGTATGGTCGCCGCAGACTTATTTCCTTTTATATATTCCCTTATATTTCCATAGCCTGCTTCCTCTGCCATTGCCATTGAGATTTTTGTACATTCTCTCTCAGTCTTTCCCTCATTAAGAAAGTCCTTATAAGCTTTTGATAAGGACTCGATTTCTTTCAACTGTTTATTTTTATACTTATTCCATGCACTTACTCTATCCACCTGTGTATCTCCTGTATTTATTATATATTATTTAACGGAAATTTCCACCGTTATCTCGTCTGCTCTGCCAAGTAAATCCTCTACCTTGTAGGTAACAGTGTAAACTCCCGGCACTTTCACATTAACGCTGCCTTCTATAACTATATCGTCTGTAATATCATTTCCGCAGGTATCTACAGCGGTAATTCCGTCCATAATGTCATATTCATCATATTCATAAACCACCTTGTTAGATGCTCCTGATATAACAGGCAGCTTATCATTCCATGGATTTTCAGGAGCCGGGTCTGTAGGGTCCCAAAGTGTCCCCACAGGAACCTTTATAGTCTCCGGCTTTCCAAGCGGTCCCTCATCCTCACCGTCATATATTGTTACCACAGTTCCTGCATCACAATTATCATATATCCACTTGGCATCCTCCGTAGTTAATCTTACGCAGCCATGAGATACGCTCTCTCCAAGCAAATTATAATCCTCAGCACTAAGGGCATCCGTTCTGCGTGCCGTATAGGTTGATGAATGAAATAAAATAGCTCCTGTTATCCTGGTACAATATTGTCCGTAGGAATTAAACTGCAGCGTTGCAAACTTAAACTTATCACTTAAGGCAAAGGTGCCAAGAGGGGTATTCTCACCTCCCGTAGAACATCTCATAGCCTTAACCGGCACATTATAATCGCCTTTATCATCATAGGTATAAATCGTAACAGTATTCATCAGTCTGTTTAAGCTGATAAAATAAAGAGGCTGGTCCAACAGAACCTTCGGAAGCTTATCCTCTATATTATTATCATATTCATTATCTGATATGCTTATAACCTTGTCTGTCTCCTCCTCCATGTTATTTTCCTTAGAGGTGTTCCATGCTACAGCATTGATATTTATTGTATTTTCCTCCTGCGTGCCGTTTACGGATGACTCAGGCAAAAAATTTCCCGTTTCATCTCCCCACACGCTCTGTAAGTAGTTTTTATTAAACATAAACAGCAAAATAAAGCTCACAGCCAAAAATGTACACTCGAGCTTTAATATTGCTACTTTGTTTCTTTTGCAAAAGGAATAAACAGGATAAAAAGCTTTTTTCAAGACGCCGCAGATTTTTCCAAAAACAAACCTTAAGGGTGCAAAAACATAGCCTGTCAGCTTAAGGATAAAGTCCTTAAAATAACAGCTTAGAATAATAGCAGAAAACAGCACCATAATAGTGCCTGTTTTAAGCTTATGCTTTTTTGCAAACCTTGCGGTCTTTACAAGTACTGTTTTTCTGTTCATCTATACCTTCCATTCTTTCTTATATTCCTTTCAACTATAACACATAATGTTAAATACTGCAAGAAGAAAGTATTGCATAAACACGACTAAAAATATTCCTATTTATCTCCTACCGTCGCAATATCAATAAGCGTAAGCTCATCCTTAGCCGTACTCTCAAGGCTGGTAAGCAGTGCATTTACCGTATCAAGGGAAGTAAAGCAGTTTACGCCTGTCTCAATAGCATACCGTCTGATAAGGAACCCGTCTCTCGACTTATCACGTCCCTGTGTAGGGGTATCTACCACCACATCAATCTTATGCTCTAAAATCAGGTCTATAACAGTAGGCGCCTCCTGATTAAGCTTATTTACCTTTCTCGCATTCACTCCGTTTTCCTTAAGCACCTTCGCAGTACTTCTGGTAGCATAAACCTCATAGCCTAAAGCCTCAAATCTTCTGCCTATTGAAATAGCATCCTTCTTATCGGCATCATTTACGGTTATAATCATCTTTTTATGCTTCGGAAGAATTACGCCTGCTCCTATAAACGCCTTGTAAAGAGCCTCCTCAAAGGTCTTGGCTATACCGAGACATTCACCTGTGGATTTCATTTCAGGGCCAAGACTTATCTCTGCTCCTCTAAGCTTTTCAAAGGAGAATACCGGCATCTTTATGGCAATATAGTCTGCCTTTGGCTGCAAGCCCGGCTTATATCCCATCTCTGTAATCTTTTCACCTATTATGGCTCTTGTGGCAAGCTTAACAATAGGTATTCCCGTAACCTTGCTTATATAAGGAACCGTACGGCTTGAGCGTGGATTTACCTCGATAACATACACCTCCTCATTGCATACAATAAACTGAATGTTTATCATACCCTTTACATGGAGAGCCATAGCCAGTCTTCTTGTATATTCCTCTATAACATCAATGGTCTTATCTGTAAGGGACTGGGCAGGATATACTGAAATACTGTCGCCTGAATGTACTCCGGCTCTCTCTATATGCTCCATTATACCGGGTATAAGTATATTTTCACCGTCACATATAGCATCTACCTCTATTTCCTTACCCACCAGATATTTATCCACAAGTATAGGGTGATCCTGTGCTATGCGGTTGATAATCTCCATAAACTCTGCAATTTCCTCGTCGGAGGTAGCTATCTGCATGCCCTGTCCTCCAAGCACATAGGAAGGTCTTACAAGCACAGGATATCCAAGCCCGTGTGCGGTCTTTAACGCCTCCTCTGTGGTAAATACCGTATGTCCTGCCGGTCTTGGTATTTTACACTGCTCTAAGATTGCATCAAACAGCTCTCTGTCCTCCGCAGCATCCACGTCCTCTGCCTTTGTTCCAAGAATAGGCACTCCCATCTTCATGAGAGCCTCCGTAAGCTTTATTGCCGTCTGACCGCCAAACTGAACCACTGCTCCGTCAGGCTTTTCTATATTAACGATATTTTCCACATCCTCAGGTGTAAGAGGCTCAAAATAAAGCTTGTCAGCTATGTCAAAGTCTGTGCTTACAGTCTCAGGATTGTTATTTACTATGATAGTCTCATAGCCTGCATTTTTAAATGCCCATGTGCTGTGTACAGAGCAATAGTCAAACTCTATGCCCTGTCCTATACGTATAGGGCCGGAGCCAAGCACAAGCACCTTCTTGTCAGGCTTGGTCTCTATAACCTCATTGTCCACTCCGTAGGTTGAATAGTAATAAGGTGTTGTTGCCTCAAATTCTGCCGCACAGGTATCTACCATCTTAAAGCCTGCAGTAATATTATACTGCCTTCTCAATGCTTTAATTTCCTCTGCCGGCTTTCCCGTAAGCCTTCCGATAAAGCTGTCAGGAAATTCTATTCTCTTTGCTTCCTTTAATAATTCCTCCGTAAGCTCCTCTGTCTCAAGCCTATGCTCCATCTCTGTAATAATGGCAATTTTATCTATAAACCAGTTATCTATCCTTGTAATTTCATGTATCTTCTCATAGTCAAAGCCTCGCCTTAAGGCCTCAGCAATAACCCATATTCTTCTGTCATCTACCTTTGCAAGCTGTTCCTCAAGCTGCTCGTTATCGAGACCTGTAAAGTCATAATCACGAAGGGACTCCACATGCTGCTCTAACGAGCGGACAGCCTTCATAAGTCCTCCCTCAAAATTAGTACAGATGCTCATAACCTCACCTGTCGCCTTCATCTGTGTGGTGAGAGTTCTCTTAGCCGTTATAAACTTGTCAAAGGGAAGTCTCGGTATCTTTACTACACAGTAATCAAGCATAGGCTCAAAGCTGGCGTAGGTTTTGCCTGTAATGGCATTCTTTATCTCATCCAGCGTGTAGCCTATGGCAATCTTTGCCGCAACCTTTGCTATAGGGTAGCCTGTCGCCTTTGACGCCAGTGCCGAAGAACGGCTCACACGTGGATTTACCTCAATAACACAGTATTCAAAGGACTCCGGGTTAAGTGCATACTGTACGTTACAGCCGCCTGTTATGTTAAGCTCGCTTATTATGTTAAGTGCAGATGTTCTAAGCATCTGATATTCCTTATCCCCTAAGGTCTGTGAGGGTGCCACTACTATGGAGTCTCCCGTGTGTACGCCCACAGGGTCTATATTTTCCATATTACATACGGTAATACAGTTTCCTCCGCCGTCACGCATAACCTCATACTCAATTTCTTTCCATCCTGCAATACATCTCTCCACTAAAACCTGACCAACACGGCTAAGTCTTAAACCGTTTTCAAGAATATCAGTAAGCTCCTGAAGGTTATGTGCAATGCCGCCGCCGCTTCCTCCAAGTGTATAAGCAGGACGAAGCACTACAGGATAGCCTATCTTATTTGTAAATGCTATACCGTCCTCGACGTTTTCCACCACAAGGGACGGAGCTACCGGCTCTCCTATCTTCTCCATAGTATTTTTAAATTCAAGCCTGTCCTCTGCCTTCTTTATGGTTTCAGCGGTTGTACCTATAAGCCTGACGCCATGCTTTTCAAGAAAGCCTGACTCTGCAAGCTCCATTCCAAGATTTAAGCCTGCCTGTCCTCCAAGTGTAGGAAGAACGCTGTCAGGCTTTTCCTTAATTATAAGCTGCTCCAGAACCTTAGCCGTGAGCGGCTCTATATATACTCTGTCAGCTATATCCTTATCTGTCATAATAGTAGCAGGATTTGAATTTACAAGTACTACCTCTATGCCCTCCTCCTTAAGGGAGCGGCATGCCTGAGTGCCTGCGTAGTCAAACTCGGCTGCCTGACCTATAACTATAGGTCCCGAACCAATTACTAATACTTTTTTAATACTGTTATCTCTAGGCATGCTTATTTCCTCCTGCTTTCCATCATTGTTATAAACTCATCAAACAAAAGACCTGAATCCTGCGGTCCCGGACAGGCCTCCGGATGGAACTGTACGGTAAATACGTTTCCGTTTTTATATCTTAAGCCTTCCACTGTCTTATCGTTTACATTTATAAAGGCTACCTCTGCAATATCAGGATTTACAGTGCCATCATCCACCACATAGCCGTGATTCTGGGATGAAATATATACCTTTCCGCTCTTTAAATCCTTTACAGGATGATTTCCGCCTCTGTGTCCGTATTTCATTTTATGTGTATCTGCTCCTGTGGCCAGAGCCGTAAGCTGGTGGCCAAGACATATAGCAAACATGGGAATACCTGATTCATAAAGCTTTCTTATTTCTTCTATAATATCTGTACATTCCTTAGGGTCTCCCGGTCCGTTTGACAGCATAATGCCGTCAGGCTTTGTCCCAAGTATGGCTTCCGCCTTTGTATCTGCCGGATATACTGTTACGTCACAGCCCCTCTCATTAAGTGACCTTGCAATATTATTTTTTGCACCTAAATCCATAAGAGCTACCCTAAAGCCATCTCCCTTAAGATGCTCCGTCTCCCTGCAGGTGGTCGCCATAACCACTCCTATTACCTTATATTCCTTAAGTCTTGGCATAATTTCATCTATATTATAATTCTCATTGGTGGTAATCATGCCATTCATAGTTCCCTTTTCACGAAGGAGCTTTGTAAGGCTTCTTGTATCTATTCCCGCAATACCCGGTATATCATATTTTTCAAGAAAATCCTGTATAGTGCCATTACTTCTGAAATTGCTTGGAATACGTGACAGCTCTCTTACTATATATCCGTCAGGCCAAGGTCTTTTTGACTCCATATCCTCATAGCATATTCCGTAATTTCCTATAAGAGGATATGTCATACATACTGCCTGTCCTGCATATGAAGGGTCCGTAAGAACCTCTAAATATCCTGTCATGGAAGTATTGAAAACTATCTCACTTACAACTTCCCTTGTAGAACCAATGGATGTACCCTCAAAAATATGTCCATCCTCCAAAATTAGAAAAGCCTTCATATATTCCTCCTTAACTTTAAGGTGTCTGCTTTTAAAAGGGCTAAATTTCCAGACACTTTTTTATGCTCAAATTGTCAATATTATACATTATATTGAAGGTTTAATCAACCTGTTTTTATACCGAAAAAGACTTATTTCTTTGCTTATTTCAGTAAATTGTATACTCAAATTAGCCGTCCCTATCTGTAATAAAATACATGGTGTCCTATAACAGTGCCCTGTATAATATTGTTTACTGTTCTGAAATAAAGCCAGTTTCCTTTTCTGACACCGTCATAAAGCACCTCCTTTGCCGCTCTTATACAGGTTTCATTTGCTCCCTTTGCATAGGCTATGGCATAAAGCCCGCTTGCAACGGGAGAAAACTGCTTTGGCGACATTATTACACCCTCAATGGTATTTGGAAATCTTGGATCCTCCACCCTGTTCATAACTACGGTTCCCACTGCCAAAATACCCTCATAAGGCTCTCCTCTTGCCTCGCAGTACATAATGGCAGCAAGCCTCATAAGATCCTCGTCATCAGGATTGTATGTAAAGCTTTCCGTCGTTGCATCAGAAATGCCTGCCGCCTCCCTTGATGCCTGCTCTATTGACTGTCTTATTGACTCTGCTATTCTGCGGCTTTCCTCCTCCTTAAGCTCCTCTATCGTGTCCTTGCCTGCCTGTATTTCCATAGCAAGCTGCTCCGCCTTAGCCTCTGCCTCGTCTATTTCATTTTCCTTGCTTCTTATATTTGTGGCTGCCTCTGCCATCATTGATGACATTTCAGTCTGCCTTTGCTGCTGGTCGATAAGCAATGCACTTAAATCCTCAAGCTCTCGTGTAAGCTCCAGCCTCGCCGCCTCTATGTAGGTTAATAGCTGCTCATACTCCAGCAGCTTGCTTCTGTCATATTCCAAAAGCTCTGATGTATATTCTACCTTATTTAATATGTCACTGAGGGACGCATCAGAGAAAAATATTTCTATGTAGCTTGAATCCCCTGTTTCATACATATATTTTATCCTAAGCTTCATTGCCTCATACTGCTCTGTCTGCTCTGCTTTAGCCTTTTCAAGCTGTGCATTAATATCATCTATCTGCTTTTGCTTTTCTGTAATTTCAGCGTTCAGGCTTTCCATATATTCTGATATGGCATTGTAGCTGCTCTTTAAACCGCTTAGGTATTCGTCAAGGTTTGCCTTAGATTCATTTAATCCTCCAAGAAGGCTTTGTATTTCATTTAGTTTTTCTTCCTTTTCATTTACCTTGCTTTCCTCTGCGTTTATGTTTTCCTGATAGCTGTTTTCTGCTTTTACATTTGCTGCTACAAATGCCGCAACTAAGCAGGTAAAAAAAATCGGAAATATTTTCTGCTTCATAGCCTGCTCCCTTCTGATTAGGAAATTTTCCTTTGTTATTGGGAAATGGTTCCTTTGTTATTAGGAAATTTTCCTTATTTTAGGAATTTTTCCTGCTTTAGAAAATTTTTGTTAAAATTTTCTGCTTTATTAAAATTTTGTTGTTATCTTTACTATGTGATAGTTTGTTTTTATTTACCCCACAGTGCAGGAATTGTACCTCCGGTACAATTCTCACGGGCTTCGCCCTATGGAATAAATAATATAAATATTTTCTTTTGTGCGAGCACAACGAAAATATTTATATTATTTATTCCGCACTGCTCATTGCCTGCGTGAACATTATACCACCTTTTTCAAAAAAAATATTATTTTTTTTGAATTTTGCTATTTATTTTTCTTATAAAAAGATATATACTAAAGTTATCAATTAACGAAAGGGGCAACTATATGTTTAAAAAGTTAGGTAAAGCGTTAGGATTTGTTGCAGTGGCTGCTGCAGCCGTAGCAGGAGGTATGGCTATCTATAAAAAATGTCAGGGAAATGACGATGATTTCGATGACTTCGAGGATTTTGACGATGATGATTTTGACGATGATTTCGATGATGTAGATATAAAGAACAGAGGCTATACATCTATTTCTCCGGAAGATACCACAGACGAGACAGAGGAACCGGCAGCACAAACGTCAGCTCAGGATACAAGTACTCCGTCAGATGCAGAAGAAGAATAATCAGAATTAATTTTTTAACAAGGCTGTCCCAATAAAGACATGCTATACAGAATATGGTGCTTCCGAAAAGCAGATATTCTCTTATCCTGTATACACTGTTTTTATTGGGTTAGCCTTGTTTTCATATCTATATTAAAGATTTTCATATTTTATTAAAAATCCATTTGACCCACACATATATCCTGTAAACAGCCTGCCGGATATATGTGTGGGTCAAATGTATACACTTTATTTTTTACAGCTTTCCCTGTATATCTTTTCTAAGATTTCGGGCTCTGTCCTTAAGCTTTGAGGATGCCGCCTTAGACACTATAATATCAGACAATAGCTTCATAGCCTTCGCAAAATCCTCACACTGTACAGCCAAATCCGCAACAAGGTAAGCACATGTCCACTCGTCCATTCCCGCTATAGGGTACGGCTCCTTATACATAGCACTTCCAAGCCCCTCGTACGCCTTTGAAATGTACTGCTTCTCCATTGCCTTAAGCTCATTAAGAGCCTTTGTCCTGTCCTTCTGATCCTCAGGGAGAGTCTCTGCCTTTCCCCTAAGCAGCCATGCCAGCTTAAGACATATATATGCCCTTTCACTAACCTTACCTTTTTTTGTGACGGCATTTGCCAATGCAAGCTGATGCCTCATTATAGCTTCATCATAGCTGTATACCTCGCAGCTTGTGTCAACTCCCTTAAAGTAAGGGGTAATCTTTTCCCTGATAAGCTTTATCTGCGGACCGGTTATGTAGTTAAAATATCTGCCAAGTGCAGCATAGCCGCACTTTGAACAGACTATACTGTCATATTTAAGGGAATCAACCCCCTGATATTTCGGTCTTAAGTCATCATCCACCCCTAAAAGCTTTGCCTTTCCGGTCTTAATGGCTTTAACCCTAAAATCACTGTCGCACACAGGACATTTATACGATTTATCAAATGTGTAATCTGTCTCCACAATAACCTTTTCAGCCTCTGTCTGCGAGCTGTCTGACTTTGTTTCCTTAGACTCCTCCGCATCGTAAATATCCATATCCGACATCATGCCAAGACCAAGCTTGCCAAGGTCTCCAAATAAATTCTCTGCCAATTTTATCCCTCCATTTTCAGCATGGCTTTTTTGCTGTTAAATAACAAATTCACCTTATGTTAATAATATATAATCCGTATAATATGTAAATGGGCTGCCCCGTTAAGCTGCATATCCCATTGCATATCTTACATATCGCTTATTTAGGCAGCTTAAATGAGCTTTTAAGTGATACTATACGGTTAAATACCATATGCTCATCTGTGGAATCCTTTGAATCCACACAAAAATATCCGTTTCTTACAAACTGGAAGCTGTCATAAACCTTTGCTCCCTTTACAGCCGGCTCAATGTAGCACTCATTTATAACCGTAAGAGAATTTGGATTAAGATTAAGCGTTCCGTCTTCATTCAGCTTGCCCTTTTCCTCATCTACAATATTCTCATACAGTCTGACCTCTGCCTTAACCGCCTGCTCCACACTTACCCAGTGAATGGTTCCTTTCACCTTTCTTTCCGTAAAGCCGCTTCCGCTTCTTGTGGCAGGGTCATAGGTACAATGAACCTCACTAACTCTGCCGGCTTCATCCTTTTTAAAGCTCACACATTTTACAAAATATGCGTTCATAAGCCTTACTTCATTTCCCGGAAACAGCCTGAAATATTTCTTTGGCGGATCCTCCATAAAGTCGTCTCTGTCTATATATATCTCTCTGCTAAAGGGAACCTTTCTTACGCCAAGCTCGTCATTTTCCTGATTGTTCGGCACATCAAAATATTCAACCTGTCCCTCCGGATAATTATCTATAATTACCTTTATCGGGTCCATAACTGCCATAATCCGGTTTTTCTTAAGCTTTAAGTCCTCTCTTATGCAATACTCAAGCATAGCATAGTCCACTGAGCTGTTTGCCTTTGAAATACCGCAAAGCTCAACAAACATCTTTATGGACTCAGGGGTAAAGCCTCTCCTTCTAAGGGCCGATATAGACACAAGTCTCGGGTCATCCCAGCCGTCAACTATTCCGTCCTCAACCAGCTTCTTTATATATCTCTTTCCGGTAACCACATTTGTAAGATACAGCTTCGCAAATTCTATCTGCTTCGGCGGCATCGGATATTCAAGCTCCTTTACAACCCAGTCGTAAAGCGGCCTGTGATCCTCAAACTCCAATGTGCATATGGAATGTGTAACGCCCTCTATGGCATCCTCTATAGGATGTGCAAAGTCATACATAGGGTATACGCACCATTTGTCGCCTGTGTTATGGTGAGACATATGTGCCACCCTGTATATAACAGGATCCCTCATATTAATATTTGGCGACGCCATATCTATCTTTGCCCTTAATACCTTTTCACCGTCCTTGTACTTTCCTGCCCTCATATCCTCAAAAAGCTGCAGGTTTTCCTCTATGGAACGGTCTCTGTATGGACTGTTTCTTCCGGGCTCCTTAAGGTTTCCTCTGTACTCTCTTATCTCGTCAGCAGAAAGGTCACAAACGTATGCCTTCCCTTTCTTAATAAGCTTCACCGCCGCCTCATACATACGGTCAAAATAATTTGAGGCAAAATATACCTCATCGCCCCAATCAGCTCCCAGCCATTTTATATCCTCTAAAATAGCATCTACAAATTCTGTTTTTTCCTTTGTAGGATTTGTATCGTCAAAACGCATATTAAATTTGCCGCCGTATTTCTTAGCAAGACCATAATTTAAAAGAATGGACTTTGCATGACCTATGTGAAGATATCCGTTTGGCTCCGGCGGAAATCTTGTCATAATATGGTCATAAGTTCCATCCTGTAAATCCTTTTCTATAATCTGCTCAATGAAGTTTTTAGAGGCTGTCTCTTTCTCCTCGCTGCTGCCTTCTCCACTGCATTCTTCTTTTTTCATAGTGTCCTTCATTAACATTTGATGTTATGCTCCTTATATTGCCAATATAGTATATAATTATTAATTGTATAACAAATTGACCTTGTTTGTAAAGTGTTTTCTCTAAAGTTATTTTGCAAAGTTTGTAAGATAAAAACAGTTATATAATTTATAACCTTAATTACAAATTATACAACTGTTTATTATATTTCCTTTATAGTTTCCCATTTTAAAACATAGGATTTCTTACAATAACATAAAAAAGTGCCGCAGGCAGCGGCACTTATAAATTTGCTTCGCAAATTTTCTTT
>N._stephensi_703_cecum__coassemble_35_pt1 | contig 24331 bp, 24 predicted proteins | sample N__stephensi_703_cecum__metabat2_low_PE_004 | metagenome-assembled genome bin N | reverse complement strand
CCCCTATGGGAACTACCCTGCCATCCGCCCTAAATCCTGTTAATGTGACATACCCTCATATGCAAGGTGGTACGTATTGTATATATAAGAAAGAAATTGATATTATATTTAATTTGGCAGTATAACATATTATACATCAAGCTATAAAAGGTCCTGCTTCCAATGAGGGACTGTCGTATAAAGAGAATTTCAGGGAGCAGGGCGGCTGGGTTTCCCTTAGGCAGACGGTTAAATATATTTTTTGAAAGCAATCAATCGAAAACGAGTTAGAAATTCATCAATGCGTATACCGTCAGCTTCTTAGCGTAGTGCGTCTGTCTGAGGAAGGGCTGCTCTTTAGCCCTTCCGAGTTACGCACGCAGCTTAGAAGGTGGCGGTATCGCATTGATAGAATTTCTTACTCGTTTTCGATGCTTTCAAAAAATATATTTAACCGTCTGCCTAAGGGAAACCCTGTCACCCTGCTTCCTGAAATTTTCTTTATGCGACAGTCCCGACCTATATACGAAAAAAGTATTACTTATATATAATACAACCAGTACAGCGGAACCCCCTTTCCTATACTTGCCAAAAACGGCGATATTGCCGCTATGTTTGTAAATATAGGGCAGAAGAAAACTGACATCAGGGACAGTACCGGAATAAAGCTTACAAATACTTCCTTTCTGCGTATTATTGCCTTTAACAGCCAGCAGTACCCTATTACAATAAGGTCATATATCACATACTTTACCACCGCTGCTCCTATATTAGTCTCCATACCCGTTCCCATAAGTATAAAAATCCCCGCCACCGTAATTATCAGAACGGGAATGGCTATTTCCATAGCTGCCACAAGCTGCTTAAATATCGGCTTTAGCAGTGTAAGGCTGCCGTTTTTTCTGTCGTCATAATAATTCAGGCTGCCGCATAGTCCTCCTATAAATATCATAAGCCCTGTAAGCCCTGTTATCATAGGCGAAATATAATCCAAAATATCGATACTGGTGAATTTTCCTTCATAATCCGTCGGCGTATTTTCATATGAGAGGGAAAATGTGCTTCCGTTTGCAAGATTTAATTCATAATACTCTCTAAGCTGTTCTCTTATTTCCTCCTCTGAAAGAGTTTTAAATAAGCCGGTGTCTACAGTGTCCTTTACAAGCTCCTCATATGAAAGCTCCTTCATTACAAAGGAAAAAAACATTTCATTGGAAATGCCTGATATTATGCTGTTAGGCGTTGATAAAGCCTCTATTATGTCTTCGGAATCACCCTCCAACAGCTTTTTACTGAATTCCGCCCTAATGATATAGCCTCCATAAACCTCTCCCGACTGAACGGCTTTTACAAGCTCTGACCTGCTGTCATACTTCACAAATGACACAAGACCGTTATGTCCATATAAGCCCTTTTCTATCATGGCTGATACGATTCCGTCGTCCTGATTTACCACGCCTATATCTATGGCTACGGAAAAATTTTCGGCCACATACCTTATGCTTATACAGGTTACTGTAAGTATTCCCAATATTACATATAACGATATTTTTTTTAGCTGCCTTTTAAATAAAATTCTAAGCCAAGTAATTGTTTTTTTCATAAAACCTTGCCTTTCCACAGCGCTTGCTTAATTTACCGGTTTCTTCTCATTGTATGGGCTTCCGCCGTTGATGACAATGCCAAAAACAGTGCCGTTATTAACAGCAATATAATTGTGTTTATTATTATGCCGCTGCCCTTAAGGTATATAATTGAAAGTTCCCTCAGCATATAATATGCTGGAGTGAATTTTCCTATTGTTCCTATTATGTCAGGCAGCAGAAGCTGTGGGATAAAGCCTCCTGTCACAAATGCCTGAAATACGCTTAGCAGAAACATTGTCATAATGGCTGCCGGCTTGTAGCTTACTGTCACCTGAACAAGCAGCACTATGGCTGAGGCTGTCATAAGTACAGGTATCATTCCGAAAAACAGCTTTATTGTCATTAATGCTCCAAGCCCTGCTCCTATGCCTATAGCCGCCAATATAACCGTACTTACGATTCCATAGACACAAAAAATTCCTAAAAATCTTGAAAATGTCTGCTTTGCTATGGTTACGCCACTCTGTTCCAGAGCTGAAATTATTTCCTTTTTGTAATTTTCCATATATGCAAGACTGTTCATTCCAAACAGCAGCAAAAATAATATAATTCCCGAAAGAGTATAATATTCCCCTATGTCCAGATCTCCTGTAGCCACTACCGTAGTATCATTAAAAAAATCCTCCATCTCAAGGACCGCATCTATGTATCTTTCATTTAACCGCTTTACGGCATCTGCCCTATACCATTTGTGATTGTATTGTCCGTAAAAATCGTAAACGCTGTATATTCCTGCCTGTGCTGACGCTAAAAGCTTTACTGCGGAATCTGCAACCTCCCTTATGGCTGCCGCCTCATAGCCTGCATTTTTCGGAAATATTACCTGAAAGGGGGTGTTGTCTCCTGAGATAATGTCGTCTACGGCATTTTCGGGTATTATTACCACTGCCATATAATCGTTTTCCTCAAGTCCCTCCATCGCCTTGTCGTAATCGGTAAATTGAAGATTTACAACACTTTTTATTTTTTTATTTCCCAAAAGCATACCTTTGGCAAGGTCCATAATCCATGAATCGTCCATACATACGACGCCTATATCCACGAATGCTTCGCCTGTTTCGTTTTCATTATCACTTACAGCCTTTCCCAAAATACTGTTTGCCGATATGGCTATAGCAGCCACTATAAGAAGCAGAAGCACCGTACCTATAAGCAGCTTCGGCAGTGTCTTTAGGGATTTTTTTATCTCAAGCCATGTGTAAATTTTAAATCGTTTCATTTTAATCTCCATACCGCTTCTGCGGCTCAAATAGATATGAAAAACGCTGCTTCTTGCGTTTTTCCGTGTGAAAATTTTTCACACTAGTTACCTTTCAAAAGTGACTCGCCACGCAGACCTCTGTCTGTCCTGATAAGCCTTCCATCTGACACTACATACAGGGTATCACACATATCAAGCTCCTCATTGTCATGGGTAACTATAATAACTGTTCCTCCCGTACCGTTGTACCATTTCAGATAATCCCTTATGGTCTTTTTTGCAAGCAAATCCAATGAGGCTCCCGGCTCATCCAAGAGAAGTATACCCGGCTTATTATGTACTGCTATGGCAATGGACACACGCTTTTTCATGCCTCCCGACAGCTTTTTTACCGTCTTTTTGCTGTACTCATTTATTCCAAGATTTTTTAAAAAGCCCCTGTCAAGCTCCGTTTTCAAATCATATGGACTGTCACAGTACCACAGCTTAAGATTGTCCATAACGCTTAAGTCCTCTATAAGAGGGTTTTCCTGCGGCACATAGCCTATACATTGACTTATATAGCCCTTGTTTTTCTGCAAATCAACACCATATGCAGTAACCGTTCCCTCGTCTGCCTTCTGGGTTCCTGCTATAACGGACAAAAGTGTGGACTTTCCCGAGCCGTTCACGCCTGCAATTCCAATACACTGACCCTTCATACAGGTAAAGCCCGCACCCTTAAGAACCTTATGTCTGCCGTAGGATTTTTTGATATTTTCTACCTTTAAAATTATATTATCCATTATTTTTCTCCGAAAAAACCAACTTATATATCAATATATGCTTTTTTTAGCTGCTCTATTTCCCTTGCATAGCCGTCAAGGTCATTCGGCGTCTCAAGATTAAATGGCAGCTCCCTCATGGCAGGGTGGTTTATCACTGCCGCAAGTGCCTCGAAGCCTATATTTCCCTCGCCTATCCTTGCATGTCTGTCCTTGTGGCTTCCAAGCACGTTCATGCTGTCATTCAGATGTACTGCCTTAAGCCTGTCAAGTCCTATTATTTCATCAAATTCCTTCATTACCTTGTCAAGCTGATTGACAATATCATAGCCGCCGTCAAAAATATGGCACGTATCAAGGCATACGCCAAGCTTATGCCCAAGCTCTGCCTTATCTATAATTGCCCTAAGCTCCTCAAAGGAACGTCCTATCTCGCTTCCCTTTCCTGCCATAGTCTCAAGAAGAATAGTGGTGGTCTGCTCCTCCTTCATTACCTTGTCAAGCATTTCCACTATATAATCTATGCCGATATCCACTCCCTGCTTTACATGGCTTCCCGGATGAAAATTATAGTAATTTCCCGGCAGATGCTCCATTCTCCAAAGGTCGTCCGCCATAGTATCCGCTGCAAATTTTCTTATCCCTTCATCTGCCGCACAGCCGTTTAAGGTATAGGGTGCATGTGCAACAATCCTTCCTATACCGTTTTCCTTAGCAAATTCCAAATATGCTGCTATATCCTTCTCATCTAACGGCTTTGCCGCTCCTCCTCTTGGATTTCTGGTAAAAAACTGGAATGTGTTGGCTCCTATTTTTACCGCCTCCCTGCCCATTGCAAGAAAGCCCTTTGACGCTGAGAGATGACAACCAATATAAAACATTTTTCAAATACTCCTTTTCCCATTTTTTAATTATTGTTTAAACAGATTTTTGTACTAAATCTAATTTCCCGCCTTCCAGCTTTCACTAGGCGAGCAGTTGAAGGTAAGCTCCCTGCCGTCTGACTTTATGATAATGGCACCCTGCTCGTCTGTGCGGAATACCTTTATGCCCATAGCCCTAAAGGTATTAAGCGTCTGTGCGTGGGGATGTCCGTAGCTGTTATCCTCCCCACAGCTTATAACTGCATATTCGGGGTTTACTGCCGATATAAATTCCTCTGTGTTGGAGGTCTTGCTGCCATGATGTGACGCCTTAAACACATCTGCACTTAATTCCTCACCGCTTTTCAGCATATCCTCCTCCGCCTCCTCCTCAGCATCACCTGCAAAGAGAAAGCTTGTATTACCATATACAAGTCTTATTCCTACGGAATAATTGTTTGCGTTATCTCCATAATCGTCTGAAACGGGGCTTACAATGGTAAATTCTGCCTCCCCAAGCCTGTAGCTTTGTCCGGGCACAGGTCTTGTAATCTTATAGCTTTTATTTTTTATTGTATCAATCACATCCCTGTAGGTGGCGGTATTCTTCTCAAAATCAGGAAGAATAATGGTTTCGCAGTCAAACTTATATATAGCCACGTCCAGTCCCCCTATATGGTCTGCATCAGGGTGCGTTCCTATGACATAATCAAGCTTTTTTATCCCCTGACTTTTAAGATACATCTCAACCGTCGTGCCTTTGCTGTTGTCCCCTGCGTCTATAAGCATTGAGTGGTCCCCACAGGTTATAAACGTGCAGTCTCCCTGCCCCACGTCCAGAAAATGCACCGTAAGGGTATCTGTAAGCTGTCCGCCTGATGTATTATCATAAAGGCTGTTCCCTGTATGGGAAGCGCCGTCAGCATGGGGTTCCTCCCTCTCCAAAAGCATACAGCCTGTAAGCAGCAAAATAAGGGCAATAATAACTGCCCACATTTTGTAAAATACGGTTTTATTTATATTATTATTTCTCATATTAATCCCCCATGCCGCCTCTAGCGGCTCAAATAGAAATGAAAAACGCTGTCCTTTGCGTTTTTCCTGTGTGAAACTTAATATATCTTAGGCAGTGTTTTTTGCTGCCTTAGATATATTTTTCACACTAATCCCCCATGCCGCTTCTGCGACTCAATAAGCTTTTTCTGCCGCAGCCTCAAATTTTTTCTTTTTAATTACAAACATTATTACGTTTATCACAATACCGAAAATCGTGGCAAGGGGCGCTGCCAGACCTATCATGGTGAGGGTTGCGTCAGGCTGTATGCTCATAATGAAGGAAACAGGCAGCCTTACAAGAAAGGTCTGTGCCATTCCCTGACACATTACCCACAGCGTAAGCCCATGACCATTGAAATAGCCTATAAAGCTGAACAATATACAGGTTACAACTGCCTCCGGGCTAAAGCCCTTGAGATAGTCTGCCGCACAGGCTACCACATCCTTGTCTCCCGAAAATACCGCTGCCAGCAAATCTCCCTTAAAAAATGCCAATATGCTTATGATTACACCCACTGATGCACCAAGCAGCATTCCTGTTACCATAGCCTTTTTTGCCCTGTCCTCCCTGCCTGCACCTACATTCTGTGATACAAACGAAGCCATAGACTGCATAAGGGAGCTTGGAACAAGCATAACAAAGCTTACTATCTTATTTGCTACGCCATAGCCGGAGGACTCATCTAAGCCAAGCCTGTTTATAAATGCACACAGTGCGAGAAATGAAATCTCCGTAAGTATTTCCTGAAGTGCTATAGGGCTTCCTATCTTTAGGAAATTTTTTATTTCACTGTTAAAACGTATATCCTTTTTTGTAAGCCTGAAGGGAAGCTTCTGCCTTCTGATAATAATAAGCGACAATACTACACTTACCGCCTGTGCCATGACCGTAGCAAGCGCCGCACCTGCCACATCCATATTAAAGACTGCCACAAAAATAAGGTCCCCTATAATGTTTGTCACACAGGCTATAGCTACAAATATAAGAGGAAGCTTTGAATTTCCAAGTCCCCTGAATATGCTGCTTATAACATTGTATGCGATAATAAAGAAAATACCGCCGCCGCATATTCTGACATACATCACAGTGGCATCAACGGCCTCCGACGGAGCCTGCATAAGATATGCAAGAGGTCTTGCAAGTACCAGCATACATACTGCTACTATAACTGATACTGCTGCAAAAAATACTATAGTGCCTCCTATTACCTTTCCTATTCTCTCCTCCTTTTTCTCTCCTATATATCTTCCTATAAGAACGGTAATACCCATAGCTAATGCCGCCACTGTAAATACAACTAAATTAACTATGCTGCTTCCTGTGGATACTCCTGATATACCCTCCTTTGTTCCAAACTGCCCTACCACCAGAATGTCTACCGCACCGTACATTGCCTGTAAAATCAGCGCTCCGAGAATAGGTATCATAAAATTTATAAGCTTTTTCGGTATGCTTCCTGTCGTAAAATCATTAGCCGTTCCTTCCATAAATCTTTATTCCTCCATACTTTATAATAACTTTACTCTACCTCCTGCAAATATTAATACTATGCCATTACATAAACAGAATATCATAATACCATTATTTTGTCAAAATCAGCCTGCCAGCACATTTACCTTTCTTTTGTTTATCCGCTTCATAAACATACATGCCGCAAAGCATGACAAGCCCTCCGCTATAAGGAATGTAAACCATACCAGCCATATCATATCCATGTTTTTTATGGCAATAAGTGAAAATACATAAGCTACGGGAACTACAAGCAAAAATTGTCTTAATATTGATATGATAAGACTTTCAAGGCCGCTGTCAAGTGCCTGAAATATTCCCTGAAATGCCACATTTGCTCCTGCAAAAAGAAAGCTTAGTGACACTATTCTTATAGCCTGAACGCACAATTCCTCCGTCTGCCCTGAAAGACCAAATATCCTTGAAAAGGGCACTGCGAAAATTTCAAGCACCGCAAGCCCGACAGCCATTATGATAAGGGTAAACAGCATGCCATATTTAATGCCGTCCTTAACTCTTTTCTTACTTCCCATGCCATGATTAAATGATACAATCGGCGTAATTGCATCACGCAGACCAAATGCGGCAAACAATATAAACTGCTGTATTTTATAGTAAAGACCGTAGGCTGTAACTACATTTTCATCTATTTTTCCAAATATTAAATTTAACCCATAGGTCATAACCGACATAAGTGCCTGTGCGATTATAGCAGGCAGTCCTATTGCATAAATACTCTTTATAATCATTCCTGACGGCTTTATATATTTCAGACCGTTTTTTACCTCCTTATTTACCTTAAGGTGAAAAATCAATCCTGTCACACAAGAGGCAATCTGACCGATAACAGTGGCATATGCCGCACCCTTTACGCCAAGCTTTGGCATTCCAAGCAACCCATATATAAGAATAGGGTCCAAAACAACATTTACCACAGCACCTGTAACCTGAGCTATAGTGGAATACAGGGATTTTCCCGTCGCCTGAAGAAGCTTTTCAAAAATTGAGAAAAACACAATTCCCACAGAAAAAATACAGCATATCGAAAGATAATCTATTGCCATATCCTTTATAAGGGGATTTGTGGTCTGTGAAGAAATATACGTCTTTACTCCCAGTATTCCAAACAAAAGGAATATAACATATATAACGGCTCCTAAAAATATGGAGTTTCCTGCTACCCTGTTTACCCTTTCACTGTCTCCCATACCGAGATTTTTTGCCAAAAGTGCATTTGTTCCTACCCCTGTTCCTATTCCTATAGCCACCATAAGCATCTGTACGGGAAAAGCCAACGTCAGAGCATTTAAGGCTGCCTCACCGTTTTCTGCCATATTTGATACAAAGGCAGAGTCCACTATATTATATACTGCCTGCAGCATCATTGATAAAATCATTGGAATGCCTAATGACAGCATAAGCTTGTTTACCGGCATTACTGCCATTTTATTTACCGGTTGTTGTTCGTTCATTTTTAACCTTCCTTTCAACATATTAAAAAATTAAAAAATGCGTAAATCCATAATCCGGATTTACGCATTCTTAATGCCACTCGACATTGATATTTTATCAAATTATAATCAGAAATGTCAAATGTTTTTTACTGGCTGATTTCTTCGTCTATATAGCTAAAATATCCCTCAAGCCTGAATTTTATCGGGTCCTTCATTCCGCATGTAACATATGTCGATTCTACATTCTCTAGCAGCTCATATTCAAACTCTCCAAATTCTCCCTTAAAAAGCTCTCCCTCTATGCCTTCCTGCTTATATGATACCTCCGGCTCCTTCCCGTCTATAAATTCATTTACCGTATCATAAAATGCTGATAACTCCTCAATCACTTTATCCCTTCTGTCAGTGTATTTTTCACCCTTCGTAAAGCTTACTCCGATAAAATCAGGAAAATCCGGCACCTTATCAATGACTGCCTGTGTGGTCTGTGTGGAATCCTCCGGCAGCTTAACTGTCTGTGCTGTAGCATCCTCCGGCATTTTTTGAGTTTCAGCAATGGTATCCCCCGAATACACAATCTTCGTCTGTATCTCCTGTGTCTTGACTGTTTCTGTGTCAGCATCATCATCTGACGTCTTTAACTGCTTTGAGTACACATAAGTATATGTGTCCCCCTCCTTTCTTACTCCCACTGCCAGCATTTCCAAGCCGTCCTCTGTCCTTCTGCTGTATATGTCATAGTTATAGTCCTTTGCCAGCAGCATTGTTATATCTCCATAATCTACTTCATATATTATATCCTTTGACGACGGACTTGGTATAACAACTGCTTGAAGCCTCTTATCATCACCTGTCTCAATATAGAAAACCGCACCATCATCGCCTGTGCCATCCTCATCTGCCATACTTCCTTTTTCTGCCTCCTTAGCTGTTGTTTCCTCACCTAAAACATTTGAGCCTGCCGCATACCTGTTACCTCTGTTATCGGCTGCTCCCCTGTTCCATATAAAAATTCCAAGTGCCAAAACTGCCGCTGCAAGTACGCTGCCAAATACATACTGCCATCTGCTGCTTCTGTCATTCTTCGGCGAAATTTCATGTAAATTTTTATCCGGCAAATCCTTCCTCTCATCCATGCTTTTGTTTTCCTCCTTATCTTCCCGTTTAATATTATAATTTAACAGTTCCTTCATTACCTGCCCTGACCTTTCCTCACTCATATTCATATTGTCAAAGGTCATATTTAATATGTTTTTCTTATCCTTCAATTCCATTATTCTATACACCTCCTAAGCCCTCACCTAAGCTTTTCCTTCCTCTTGCCAGCCACGTCTGTATGGTGCTCTCCTTTTTTGACAGCAGCCTGCCTATCTCTCTTGCAGTGTAGCCCTCATAATAATACAGGTAAATTACTACCCTGTATTTCCCCTTAAGCTTTTTAAGCTCCTCCAATACCTCTATCTGCTCTGCATACCTTTCCGTATGGACAGGAATTATATCCTCCTTAAGCTCCTCTCTGTGAGACTGCCAAAAGCTTTTTTTGTGGTTTATACATAAATTTTTCGTCACCGTAATAAACCATGCCCTCTCATATCCTAAATCATTTAATTCAGGTGATTTATCCATATATCTCATAAACACCTCCTGAACCATATCCTCAGCATCATGCCTGTTTCCAAGATATAACAGGGCTACCCTGTAGACGGTTTGAAAATTTCTGCCGTAAACCTGTGTCAATGCTTCATTATCTATATTTCACCATCTCCCTTCCGCTAAAAAATGTGTTCAAACTGTCCCTTCAAAAATAAAAACATTTAAGCTGTAAAAAGTATCTCAAAATATTTCTAAAAAAATACAAATAGGAAAAATGAGGCTGCCGCAAAAGGAATAATGCCATACAGGATATGAAAATATTTGCCTTTTATAAGCACCATATCCCGTATGGCATTTTAGTGGGACAGCCTTTTTTAATTTTGCTGTCCGTTACTATATTTAATTTTTCTTTTTTAATTTTTCTGTATTTAATTCTTCTCTAAACCATATTTTTCATTTTTAATGCTGTCTATAGCTGCATCAAATGCCTTTAATACCTTTGGATTAAAGGCTCCGCATTCTCCATTGCGTATCATTTCCACTGCGGTTTCATGACTGAATGCCTTTTTATATACTCTCTCTGACGTAAGTGCGTCGTACACATCCGCTACTGCTACCACCTGAGCCCAGATGGAAATGTTATCACCTGACAGGCCGTCAGGATAACCCCTGCCGTCCCATTTCTCATGGTGATGCCTGCATATATCATAGCTGTAATAATAAATTCCCTTATCCATAATATGCGGTATCTTCTGGAGTATCTCGCAGCCCTTTGTGGTGTGCTGCTTCATAATCTCAAATTCTTCATCCGTAAGTCTTCCCGGCTTATTTAAAATATTGTCAGGTATGGCAATCTTTCCTACGTCATGCAGTACTGAGGAGGTAACAATCTTGTTTATTTCCTCCTGCGGAAGATAATATTCCTGATACATGCTGCTTACCTGTGTCATCAATATTTTAGTAAGACCGCATATCCTCTTTACATGCTCTCCTGACTCACAATCCCTGAACTCAATCAGCGTTGCGAGAGTTTCCACCATAGAGCGGTTCATTTCATTGAGGCTTTCCACCTGCCTTGCAACAATGCTCTCCAATTCATTCTGATAGCCGTACAGCTCAATGACATTGCCTATCCTGTGCTTTAAAAAGTGTGCCCTGAAAGGCTTTGAAATAACGTCCACCGCTCCCAGATTATATCCCTCAAGAAGCATCTCCTCACTTTCCTCCGCAGTTATTAAAAACACGGGAATACTTTGTATTTTTCCAAGCCTGTTCATCTCACGTAAAGTCTCAAAGCCATCCATCTCCGGCATAATAAGGTCAAGCAGCATTGCAGATATTTCAGTGCCGCTGTTTATAATATCCAATGCCTCAACTCCGTTGCATGCCTCTATTGTATTGTAATCATCCTTAAAAATTTCACTAAGCACTGCACGGTTAATTTCTATATCGTCAACTATTAATATTGTTCTCTCATTATACATCTTAAATCCTCTTTTCTTTGATGTTTTCAAAAAAAACATTTATTACATATATTTATTTATACAGGAAATAATCTTTTCCTGAGTAGGCATAATCTCCTTAAGCTTTTCCCTCGCCTCCTCAGGCTTATCCTTTCTCAGTAAATCAACAATCTGCGTATAAGCCTCAAAAATAGGAGTGATTGAAAGATTTCCCGACGCTCCCTTAATTGCATGTGCCCTGTCAGTTGCCTCCTTATAAGCATTGCCGTCAAAGTCTGTTGAAACATAATACTCATTTATAGTCTTTACAAAAGAACCCATCAAACGGGTGTAAAGATTTTTATTTCCGCCAAGCCTCTGCACACCGGCTTCAACGTCAACACCTAAAGACTTTAATTCTTCTAATAAATCCATTATAAGCACCTCTCCTTACCTTTTTTCTTATAATTTTTAATATTATCAAGCCTTAAAACGACGCTTAAATTATTTTACTTTATATTATTCCTTTAGTCAAGACCTCCTGCCGGCCAAAAATTCTTATTGAGAAAATTTCGCCTTATCTTATATCAGCCATACAGCAGTCTTTTGCAGACACTAATGTTCCTTCATCCATGCAATAAATTCCTCAAGTGGAATAGGCTTACTGTAAAGATACCCCTGAAAAATATCACAGCCAAGCTCTGCCAATCTATCCTTCTGCTCCTGTGTTTCCACATACTCCGCCACCGTTTCAAAATTAAGTGATTTTCCCAAATTGACAATGGACTCTATAATATTCTTATTTCTGTTATTTGTAAGCACATCTCTCGTCAGCGAGCCGTCAAGCTTTACCACATCAAAATAATTCGTCTGCAAATATACAAGCGAGGTATGACCCATTCCAAAATCGTCTATCAAAAACTTGTGTCCTCTCTCCCTTATTCTGCCTATCTTATCTACAATCTCATCTGAGAATATAAGTGCCTCCTGCTCCGTAACCTCCAGCCACAATCTTTCAGGCGGTATATGATATTTTTCTATCCTGTCTGTCATATAAGCCTCAAAGCCGTCCCTTGCAAGAGACGCATTTGTAATATTTACGGATATCTTAAATTCCTTGTCTATCTCCCTGCCGATTTTGGAAATCGCACAGGCTGACTCGTCAAATAAATATTCCTCTATGTCACGGAGCATATTTTCCTCCTTTGCAAGCCTTATAATAAGCGGAGGATATATGAAGCCTGCAACAGGATGCTTCCACCTAAGCATTGCCTCTGCTCCGATACATTTTCCGTCTCTGTCTACCTGAGGCTGATACAGCAGGAAAAGCTTTTTATTTTTTATGGCATCCTTTAAATCTGCCGCCATAACCCTCGCCACATTTCCAAGTGAATCGCTCCTTGCGGTAAGGCTTATCGCAGTCTTTGACTCCTCCTGCCTTTGAAGCTCAAAAGTCAACTCCTTTACCCTCTTTATAAGCTGTCTTTTGTCCCTCTCCTCAAACATACGCAGAAACGGCAGATAAATCAGCACTCCCACTACAAGGCATACCGCCTGCAATATACCTCCGGCAATGGATCCTGTCGCCTCATAGCCGCTTAAAAACACCGGAGACGTCCACTCCACTGTACGCACCACATGAGGAACAAGTCCCAAAGAAATAGCCGCATACGATATAATGCAGTTGACTACGGGAACAAGCATATATGGAATAAAGAAAATAGGGTTTAAAACAACCGGAAGTCCAAAGGAAACTATCTCGCTTATATTAAAAATAACAGTCGGCAGGGACAGCTTTGCAATATTTCTTATGCCGCTCTTTTTTGAAAACAAAAGAATAGCAATAACAAGGCAAAGTATGGAGCCTGTGCCTCCCATTATAACAAACACGTCCTGAAATGTCTTGCTGTAAACTACCCCTGCACTTATTACCACAAAATTATTCTGCATTATGGTCTCAAGCACATTGTTTCCGTGTATGCCGAAAAACCACATAATATGTATAAGCAGCAGCAAAATAATGGCTATCCCAAGACCGTTTCCAATCTGCTTAAACAGGCTGTTTACCCCTATCTCCAACAGCTCCTGCAGGGACTTCACATGAAAAATCAGCTCAAAGGCCTGTCTTAGCACTGCAAAAAATCCCACGATTAACAGTGCCGGTATAATTCCCGACACCGCTTCCGCATAAAAGCTGTCTGCCTCCATGCCTCTCTGGCGTATTCTGAAAAGACCCTTTTCCTTGATTTTAAAATATACCCAGCCTGTAAAAAGAGAAATGAACAGTGCCGCAAAAATATTGGTGTTCCCGAGACTTCCCACAGCAAAATCCTCATACTGTATTCCCGAATAGCCTGCCAGCGAAGCTATTGAGGTAAGCATCACGATAACACAGTCTCCGCTTATCGACTTTGCATCCTTAAGCTTAATTTTCGCATAGCAGAAGCTTGTGGCAAGTGCAAGTGCAACCGCAAGCAGCCCAAAGGAGGCACTCTGGATAAAGGAAAGCATCTCCACAAGCTTTCCTCCTAAAAGCTTTGGAAGAATTTCCTGATATGCCGGTATAGGCATGCTCTTAAGCATTAACGCCATTGAACCCACAACAAGCAGGGGAATAGTCATAATCATTCCCTGCCGTACTGCCGTAAGTGCATTGCTTTCGTCGAAGTAGTCAGATACCTCGAACAGTCTGCTTTTAAATTTTTTTTCTATTTTAATTTTATGGGAAGCTTTTGTTTTGCTTCCGCCTGTATATTGACTCATTTCTTAATCCTTCGCCACAGTTTATTTATAATTTGTAAATGCCTTTGCCAAACAGCGAGGCTATCCTATTCTATTATCGGCAGTACTGTTATATTTCTTTAACAGTGCAGTACAAATTTGATAAATTAATATTATAAAACAAATAAGATCCGGCAGGATGATGCACTGATAATTTCAGGGAAGTGCGGATATCCGCTGAATTTCCCAATCAATGCCTGCATTCTGCCGGATTTTAATTGAAACAGTGTTATTGTTATTAAATAGTTACTCAGCTTATACTTTTTTCTTTAAGGCGACCCATGCCATTGCAAGGGCGTTTACATCCTCCTCGTTCATAAATGGAAGATAGGTCTTTATTCCTTCTCCCTTCTCCACTGCCTTTTGGGCAAATTCCTTTACATCTTCTTCATACATGAACGGAAGATATATGTTTATTTTTTCTCCTTTTTCCACTGCTCTTTCGGCAAATTCCTTTACATCTGTTTCGTCCATAAACGGAAGATATATGTTTATTTCTTCTCCTTTTTCCATTGCTTTTTTGGCAAATTCCTTTACATCTTCTTCATACATGAATGGAAGATATTGGTCTGTTTTTTCTCCATTTTCCACTGCTTTTTCAGCAATTTCCCTTACATCTGTTTCGTCCATAAACGGAAGATATGTGTTTATTTCTTCTCCTTTTTCCATTGCTTTTTTGGCAAACTCCTTTACATCTTCTTCATACATGAACGGAAGATATATGTTTATTTTTTCTCCTTTTTCCACTGCTCTTTCGGCAAATTCCCTTACATCTGCCTCGTCCATAAAGGGAAGATATGTGTTTATTTCTTCTCCGCTTTCCATTACCTTTACCGCAAGCTCTTTTACGGCTTTCTCGCTCATATACGGAAGAAAGGTATTTATATCGTAGCTGCTTACATTTATATTTTCAGTAAACTCATTAATTTGCTCCGGCTTTAAAAGCGGAAGGGCATTTTTAACCTCCTCCTCCGATACATGGTTTTCCTCAATGCACTCGGCTATATTGCTGTTGCTTACGATAGATTCAATAAATACTGATTTTTCACCGAGCAATTCGTCCAGTGATACCCCAAATATTTTCGCTAACTCCGGCAGCTTTGAAATATCGGGCATACTGTTGCCTCTCTCCCAGTTTGACACAGCCTGATAGCTGATGCCCATGCTGTCTGCCAATTCCATCTGTGTCATGTTGCGTTCTTTTCTCAATGAGGAAATTTTTCTTCCTACCTTCTGCATATTAAACATAAAAAACATCCTTTCATTTTAGTTATAGTTTTGAAAAAGCTTTTTCTTAGGTTTATTTTAGTCCTTTTGTTTTTTCAAGTCTATCAAGAGGTGATTGAGATTTTATATTTTATATGCTCAACTGTGGGTTGATTGGTAAAATGTGATTGTGGAAGATAATTGCAAGGTTATATTGTAAATTATATTACAAACTTATTTTCATACAATTTCCAAGCCTGTGGGAGCTTTTCCCTGATAAACATTGCATAGGAGCACGTTGGATTTTCTATCATATTTTTTTCATTCAGATAATCTGCTATAGTGTTATACCACCCTTTAAGCTCCTCACCTGTTTTATCCTCAAATCTTCCCACCTTCATTTTTCCCTGTGCCACGTATTCCATAAACAGCTCATAGGCATTGTCTGTTTTTGTATACCCTGATACCTCTATCGGCTTTGTTGCACAGATAAAATGCTGCTACTACGTCAATGGTTGTCATATATACGTATGGGCGGTCGTGGTCTGCAAGTCTTGGCTCCAGTACCTTTATGTTTTTAATGTTTGTTCCGTGATATAACTTCATTACTTTTTCTCCTCAAGCTGTCTGATGTTTATTTTATATACTTGTATTACACTTGTATTACATATCTATCCACTGAATAAATGCTGTCTTGTCGGAGCTGTTATAGCCGGCATTTCGATAGAAATTCAGGGTTGCTTCTTCCTTTGATCCGGTGAGCAGCATTATTTTATAACAGTTATTTTGGACAGCCAGCTGTTTAGCGTAATCCAGACAGGCTGTGGCATATCCGTTGTTTCTGTAATCCTTATGAGTAACTACATTTTCTATAAATGCGTATGGTCTTACATTTCGTGTAAGATTGGGTATTATGACACAGACACATGAGGATACTATTATGTTGTCAGTCTCACAAATGATAAGATGATGGTTTTCATCGTTTATAATTGTATTCCATGTGTCCATTAGCTGATTTGAGGCTTCCGGTATATTTGTTTCGTGAAGAAACAGATATAGTGCAAGAAGCTCGTTTAGGTCATTTTCTCTTGCTTCTCTAAGTATCATAGGGGGTCTCCTGTTATTTTATGTAATAATATTTGTACGATTAATTATAGCAGTCAGATATATATCTGTGTTAATCGTTCAAACTTACATTTGTTTTCTGTCTGCATTTGTTACTTATGAGATTTTAAGAACATTTCAAGCAGTTGCATAATCTTACCAGGCTTAATTTAAAAATCTGTTATAATTTGCCTACTTAATTTTAACCTCATATTCTGCATTATTTACATTATTTTCGGCTTCATACAGCTTTGATTGTGCCGTGTTATATGCCTCAACTGCTGCAAGATAATCAGTCTCCGTGCTGCCCACGACTTTATTGTAGTATTCCATAAATCTCTTTTCATACTCGTCCACACTGAATACAGTGTCTGTTCCTAAATCCCAATTAAAGGTTTGAACATATGTATTCCATCCCATCACGGTTCCTCTGGTACAAATAGCAAATCCTGTTATGCCAAAGCTGCTATTGATTATGTTAAAATAATGACCGGTGTTATTATTGTATTCTCCTGTTCTCTCTGCTTCATCCTTTTCACCGTCATACCACTGGGTAAAAGGATTAGAGCCATAATTCCATGCACAGTTTTCACCTATGTTAAACTGAAGGGCGTGTGCTGTTTCTGTGTCTGAGTAATTTGCGTCTGCCTGTGCACATGCCATAAGCTCATCTGTCACATTTAGTGCAGGCAGATTATGTTTCGCACGTAATGAATTACATTCTTTCATCCACTGAATACTGTTCTTCATATTAACAAGACTTGTAGCATCATCCATTTCACCGATTTTAGTAAGACTTGCATATTTAGAGTTTTTCAATGCATTAATGGCACTATCGGCATTTACATATTCAAAATAACCCAATGAGCCATCCTTTATTGCTTCATTAAAAGCATTTTCTGCTTTTAGCATTGCATTATTTGCTGAATCAGCTTCTATTCTTGCATTTTCTGCTGCCTGCTGTGCTGCTTTTAAATTCTGATTTGCTTCATTAAGCTCATTTTGTGCTTTCAACATGTCAGCATTGGGTTTTGTTTCAGGGACATTGCTTGGAGTGCTGCCTGAACTGTTACTTGAAGTATTTCCCGGACTGTTCTGTTGCTGTGAATTATTTTTATTGTCTGCTGCTTGTGAATGTCCATTAGATGATGTTATGGGTTTTTCGGTTTCATCGGTGTTTTTTATCTCAGACTCTGTATTTTGCTGTGTCTGAGAGGTATCCGGCTCAGTGGCGGTGGCTGTATCTGTATTTGTATCTGACTCCGTTTCCTCCTGGTTAGATTCAGTGCTTGTTTGAGTGTCTGCCTCTGTTTTGTCTGTTGTTTTATCAAGCTCTGTTGTTTTAGATTCAAACTCGTTTTTTGCTGCATTTGAAGTTGACTTTGTTTCTGTATCTGCGGTGTCAGTTCCACATGCGGTTATTCCAAGTATAAGTGCCGCTGTTATCGTTATGGTTATTATTTTCTTTCTCATTATTATTACCTCCTTGTTTTGGTATAATTAATTGTATTATGAGAAGGACAATATGTCAAATATTCTTCGGTTTCGGAACAGATGGCTTTTTCAGCAGGCTTTTTTGCAAAATTTAACACTTTTATTCTCTACAAAATAATATCTTGTGTTCCAATTTCCTTAAGCTTGCCATTTTCAAATACCACAGCTATTCCATTCTCCATGTCGAACTTATAATTACACATTATTGCAATTATTTCTTTATCGGCTCTAGGCACAAATAAGCTCTTTGGCATTACGTACTTAAATATGTTCTCTATATCCTCTGCCTTTAATCCGTTCTCATTGTTCTTCTCTACATAATCCTTTAAATTATCTAATATATCTGCGATACACTTTTCCTGCTCACAAAAATTAACAACTGCTTTTTTTTGATTATCGGTAATTTCTTCTCCCGAATAGCAGCTATAGCTTACACCTATATCAAATTCTCTGTCCCACAAGGTGATTTTTACTTTATTCATCAAATTCTCCTCCTATAATGCCCAAATCTCTAACCCTACATATCGAAACTCCACCAGAATGTATACATTGATTATGAATTTCATATGGTACTAAATCCATTGTTCTGGTATCACATCTTTCATGCCACGAATACTTATTTTTATGACGCCAATCTTGAACAAGTCTGTCCGTCCAATCATTTCGTCCACCTTTAGCTTCCGCATTCCATTTTTCAGAACATTTTTCATCTGCCTGCTCAAAATTTTTGACTCTGTCCTGTGTCATATCGTCTATTCTTACGGTTGCCTCAGAGCATTTTGAAAAATCAGGTTCTGCATTTTTATATTCAATACCGTCAAGCCCTTTTTCCGAAAGCTTATCTAATGCCGCTTTTCCTCCTAAAGTCTCACTGTTAGGAATAAATTTAGATTCTCCTCTGTTCCCCTCCCATATTCCAAGAACAGATTCTTCTTCCATCGGTGTTTTCCCTAATCGTTCTTCATAAGAATTAGAGTAATAATCTTCAACATCAAATTCCTGTTTTAAAAAATCTTCGGCTTCCTTTTTAGTTGTGTTTTTCTCCGGAGCAATCTTCAAAGATTTCTACATATTCAACCTTTGCAGACATGTCACAACATCAATGTGCATGGGCAATTCATAGGCAATTCCCACAAAAATGTACACCAACAAATACAGAGCTATAACAAATCTTCCCTATTCTGTCCTTTATACAAAAACCGTCTTACTTCCATAACTTTATTTTTATCCTCATCAGAAACCACCACATAATAAATAACAAAATTATCTACATAAATACGATAATATGGATACTGTCTCTTTTTTAATGAATGATATGGCTCAAAAGACTCTGCCGATAAAAGTCTGTCTTTAATAGCTTTCTCTACTTTATCCAGCAGTTCATCTGCTGCTTGGGGATTTTTCAGTTTTTCAGCAATATATACAACTTTTTCTTCCAAGTCTTCATAAAATAAAGGCAGATATCTTAATGTATACTCTGCTTTAACCATTTATCCTCCTTCTTAATCCGGCAAAAACTTCTTCATGTGTATATCTCTTACTATCTGACAATGCACTATGGTCTGCTTCATCCAATGCCTGTTCCACTCCATCCGTTAATTTAGAATAAGCCTCCAAGCTTAATACAACCATTGCACCATATCCATTTTTTGTCAAATATACAGCTTCTCCATTATTAACAATCTTTTCTATGTCTGGAAATTTATTCCGTAAATCCGATACCGGTCTTATTTGTATCATCTGCACATCTCCTTATCATTATTTTATCTTAATTTTATCTTGATATTTTTATTATATCTTATCATCTGAAAATTTACAACTGTAATTTATTACAATATAACAATATCATAATTCAAACCATAACTGCTAACAAAGAGTTTACTCGATTATCATGCCGCATTTATAGACCTTTTTAATTTTATGAGATTTTTCCTGACAACCATTTTATTGCCTCATCCTTCAAAAACTGGCCTTTGACAACAAAACTACGCACTCCACATGCACCCCCTGCAAAAACATATCCACCGGCTGCACCTCCTCCACCTTAAACCCATTCTCCCCCAAATACTTCAAATCCCTTGCCAGCGTAGCCGAATCACAGCTCACATACACCACTCTCTCCGGCCTCATCATCACAATGGTCTCTAGCAGCTTCACATCACACCCCTTTCTCGGCGGGTCCACCACCACCACATCAGCCCTTATCCCCTCATTCTCATACAAATTTGAGATGACTTCCTCAGCCTTCCCCACAAGAAACTCCACATTATCTATACCATTAATTCTCGCATTAACTCTAGCGTCCTCTATTGCCTTCGGCACTATCTCCACCCCATACACCTTCTTAGCCGATTTAGCCAAGAACAGCGATATTGTCCCAACACCGCAGTACAGGTCAAACACAGTCTCCTCTCCGGTCAGTCCTGCATACTCTAAAGCCTTTCCATACAGCACCTTAGTCTGCTCAGGATTAACCTGATAAAAGGAAAGGGGAGAAATTCTGAACTTAATATCTCCTATAAAATCTGTAATATAACCGTCACCGTACAATGTAATCACCTTATCTCCCAAAATTACATTTGTCCTCTGCTTATTTATATTGAGGGAAATATCCTTTATCCCCTCTATGTTTTCCTTAAGCCTGCCAACAAGCTCATTTTGTGCCTTTATCTTGTCTCCGTTTATAACTATGGACACCATTATTTCCCCTGTGGCAAATGCCTTTCTTATAAGCACATGCCTCACCATGCCTGTATGTGTCCTTTCGTCGTAGGGCTCTATGCCATATTTCTCCATATGCTCTATAATAATTTTCAATATTTCCTTATTTTCTTCAATGCCTATTACACAGTCCTCACACTCAATAATTTCATGTGTTCTTCCTGCATAAAATCCGGCTGTTATTTTTCCATTTTTATTTTTTCCTATGGGAAACTGTGCCTTATTTCTGTATCTGAAATGACTTTCACCACCAAGCGTGTCGTGTAATACGTAGCCTGAAAGCCCGCCTATTCTGTCCAGATTATTTCTTACCTTTTCTCTCTTGTAAACAAGCTGTCTTGCGTATGACATTTCCTGAAGCTGACAGCCGCCGCACCTTTTAGCTATCGGACACACAGCCTCCACCCTGTCAGGCGATGGAGTAATAATGTTAAGCACCTTTCCGTAGCCATATCTTTTTTCAGTCTTTGTCACCACTCCTTGCACTACGTCTCCGGGAACGGCATCCTTGATAAATAAAGGATAGCCGTCTGCCTTGCCTATCCCCTCTCCGTTTACGCCTATATCCTCAATCAATACAGTAAACTCTTGATTTTTCTTCATGCCATTCTCCATTTCACTTATTATGTTATAACTATTTTCTACTGCTCTTTTGCTACTTTCACATTATACCGAAGGTGTCGCTATACTAAAAGCTTACATTATTCCTGAAACTTACACTATTCCTGAATATTACATCAACCTCAAAAAATCCATCCTTTAAGCTTTTCTTCCTCCTACCACTCAGTCCTTCTGACATTAGTCTCAAGCCTTTTGTTATATCCTACCCACTTACCGCTATCCTGATAGCCTGCATTTGAAAGCATCTCCTTCATAGTCTCAAGCTTAGCATCCGTATCGTCCGCATAACAGAGAGCCAGTGCTTCTATAAGTGCCGGCTTCTTCGGCGAGCCGTACTCAAGCTGTCCGTGATGGGCAAGTATGCAATGCTGAAGCTGGCTCTTTAGCTGTCTTGGGAATCCCTCTATAGTGTCCGCTATTCTTCCTGTCTTCTCACTTCCCATAACTATATGTCCGAGAAGATTTCCGTCATCAGTATAATCATTTACAGGAAATGCTTCTATCTCCTCCACCTTTCCTATGTCGTGAAGCATGGCTGCCGAAATAAGTAAATCCCTGTTCAGCATAGGATACAAGGTGGTATAAAAGCTGCAAAGCTTTACCACCGAAAGGGTATGCTCCAAAAGCCCGCCAATAAATCCGTGATGAACGCTTTTCGCTGCGGAATGTACCTTAAAGCTTTCGGCAAATTCCTTATCCTCTATGAAAATTTTGTTTAATAAAAGGTTTAAATGCTTATCCTTAACAGCCTCTATGTATTTTTTCAGCTCCTCAAACATTTTGTCTATATCCTTTTCGCTGACCGGCAGATAATCTCTCGGGTCATATTCCCCCTCTCTCACCTTCCTTATCCGCTTTACATTAAGCTGTGTAACGCCGTTAAAAACAATAACGTCTGCCACTATATCCACATAGTCCAATGCGTCAAAATCATCTATTCCCTGTGAGGAAGGCTCCCATATCTTTGCGTCAACCATGCCTGTCTTATCCTGCAAAATTGCCGACTCATAAGGCTTTCCGTTCTTTGTGACGGCAGATGACTTGGATTTGCACAGATAAACTCCTGCAATCTTCTCCCCCTCACGAAATGTCTCAATATATTTCATTATTTTATCCTCCATTTTATCTTACTTATCAGGAAATTTATTTAGGAAATTATCCGGAAATAATTCCAACTGATGCCTCAACCGGCACCTTTATGGTGATTTCATTGTAGCTTGTGCCTATCCTTCTCTTTACAACCAAAGTAATATCTGCATTCTCTGAGGTTTTTTCCAATACCATCTGTATATCCTTAAGCTTTGACACCTGATTTCCGTTTACCGATATAACTATATCGCCTACCATTATTCCTGACCTGTATGCAGAGGAATCCCTCGCCACATCCGTAACATACATTCCGTCAGGCATGCTCTCGCCTGTAAGCTCCCTCATGTCGTCTGTCACCGCTTCTCCCTTTATTCCTATGTGCTTTACATAGCTTCCGTCTACTATTGCACTCACTATAAACATAATGTCTTCCATACATACCCCTGCAATATTTTTGCCGAGAGTAAGCTTTTCATTTATGCTTCCCACCATTGCCACAATGTCTCCGTTAGCGTCAAACATAAAGCCGTCCTGTATATCTTCATTCCTTATGTCAGTTACCACGCCTCTGTAAAAGGTATCATAATTACAATGTCCGTCGTCTACTCCCGCAAGGGCTCCCGTATACATAAGCCTTCCTGTTCCATATGGATTTCCCACATATACAAGCTTGTCGCCTTCATTCATTTCATCTATGCTCCTTATGATTGCAGGCTTAAGCTTTTTCTTTGTCTTCTCATCTATATCCTTTGCATATACCCTTAGAACAGCAAGACCATTTACCAAATCGCTGCCGTATACCCCTGCCTTCACATAATTGCCGTCTCCAAAGGAGACAAGTATATCCTCTCCCTTATTTATCTTGCCGTTCTCTATGCAGATAAAAACATCTCCGACTGCCGCAACAATCAGTCCTGTATAATGCTTCTTCTCCTCTATACGCTTATTTTCGCTGCCTGTGGCAGCTCCGTCACCTGTGCTTTCCTTTTTCCGTCTTTTTTCTGTGGACTTATCTGCCTGTGAGGTTGTGGTCTGTATCTCCTTATTGTCAGAAATATCCGCCGTCACTTCCTCATCATAATCGGCACCGCCTGACTCATTACTGCTTTCCGTTTCTAAGGCAGTGGCTTCCTCCTTACTGTAATAAATCACAACAACCTCCGCAAGCTGTGCACCTGTCTTTTCATCAAAGCTCATTGTCTCCTCCCCGAGAGACGTGCTTCCCTCGTCAGTGTAGTCAGCCGCATTTTCAGTACTTTCCTTATTGCTGTCCTTATCCTTTGTAAATATATTCCTCATGTCCTTGTTAAAAATAAGAATTACAAGGCATACTCCAAGCCCAAACGCCACTCCCATTCCAAGCAGCTTTCCTGCCTTAAAAAGCATCCTCACAAATGCGGCGGGCCTTTCCTTAATAGTTTCCCTTACAAAGGTATAATCCTCCTTAGAATTATCCTTCTCCTCCGCCACACTTTCCTTATTTTCCTTAATTTCTTCATTTTTCTTATCTTCACTCATAAAATACCTCTTACCGGCTCCATAGGTTTGCACCTTTTTTATTCCCCAATAATTCATACCCCACAACTAACTTATATATTATATATTGCAAATATGAACATTTTGTGACATTTCTAAACTTTTATATCTATATTTTATCTGAATTTATCTTTCACATTCTATTTTTAACATTCTATCTTTAACATTCTGTCTTTATGAAACTACTTCCCCACACACACATTTTTTAGAAAATCAGTAACAGTTCAGCCTTGCAATATATTTTGCGTGCTGCGTGCATACCCTGTGTGTA
>N._stephensi_703_cecum__coassemble_34_pt1 | contig 25465 bp, 22 predicted proteins | sample N__stephensi_703_cecum__metabat2_low_PE_004 | metagenome-assembled genome bin N | reverse complement strand
TTCAGCATTTTTCTTATAGCTGCAAATTTATTGCTAAAGCATCTGAAATACTGATTTTAATTATTAAAAAAGTCTTTCTTGCGACAGCTTGTTTAGTATACAACTTATATTTTCCATTGTCAACTACTTTTTTTATTTTTTATATTCTATTTGTAACAGTACAGCCTTGCATTATATTCTGCTGTATTTTATCTGCATAATATAATACAAGGCTTATTATTGCTTCGATTTAATTAAAGCATTTATCCTTACCATTCATTGATATTTGGTCTTGGATTTCTCCACCACTGCTCAAAATCTTCCGTATACCGTGACAGTACATTTCCTATATTAGCAGGAGCTTTATATGTAGTAATTGTAAGAAAATAATCAACAAATGCGTCAACATCAGACATCTCCTGCGATTTTGCCGCTTTTCTTCCCAAATCAACCAGCTTTGCTGTCTCCCTTGATATTCCTTCTGTAAATTCCTCCAGCCTCCTGTTGCTTGGAAATAAAATCTCATTTTCCTGCAAAATCATACGGTAAATACTATAAATTACCTCATTTACTGCATGTAGCTTCATATATCCGTCAATGGGACATGATTTTAGGAAATAATAGTAATTAAGCCAAAAATCAGAATAGAATGAAAGCAATTTTTCCTCCTTTTCCTGCTTTTGAAAAATTGGAATTTTTTCTACTATCTGTGGTATATCCTTATCCTTTGTAAAAAGCACTTTTGACTTAAAAAATGAATTTCTTGTGGGCTCACTTCCCTTCCTTGCCGCATCTGTTAAAAATTCCTTTGTCATATACTTAACATCAAAATATCCGCCCTCATAGGTACAGTATCCACTGATTGTTTCTGCTGTTGTATTACTTTCTTTTCTACGTTTATATTCATCCTCTGTAACAACAACCATTGCGTCTAAATCTGAATCAGCTCTCTCACAGCCCTTTGCAACGGAGCCTCCGAAGATAACTGCAATTATCTCATCCTTATTTATAAAATATTCTTTTAGTTTTTCAAGGGATTCCTCATGATGCTTGTACATATTTTTTCACACCTTTCAATAGCTTTAATCATTAGGCACATTATACATTATTTTTTTCTGTCTGTAAACCTATACAAATTATTTTTTATTTATAGAATTCTAAAAAAAGATTTTGCATAAAAGTAATTTTATGCAAAAAAAGAACGGAGAAAGAGGGATTTGAACCCTCGCGCCGCGTGAACGACCTACACCCTTAGCAGGGGCGCCTCTTCGGCCTCTTGAGTATTTCTCCGAATTCCTTAAACAATATTATATTGTAAATAAACAGTTATTGTTTTTGCATCAATTATTTATCCTGTTTACTGACGCATTTAGTATTATACTAAATGTATAAAGCTTTGTCAAACATATTTTTTAATATAATATGAAAGTTAAATACGACAGCTATATTAATCTATATCTGTTATATAAGCTACTGCCTTATTGTATTTACTTTCATCACTTATTTTTGTCCCCTTTAACGCACTGTTATAAATATCCTCACTTACAAGATAAGCTTCTATATAAATGCCGTCTTTATTTTCATTTAAACCGGCCTTTATATCCTTTTTATTTACAGTTATATTTGATACTGCATATAAGCTTTCTTTATTTGAATTATTCTCTTTTATTTCACAATAATACATTCCCTTTTCATAATCAGTCTCAGACAATATATTATCGTCTGACTCAAAGCAGAGAACAATATTTTCGTCATCAATTTTATTTCCGGTTCTGTATCTGTATGTGATTGCTTCATCCTTTTCTTCTACTGCATATATCTGGTTCCAGTCTGTATTATTTCCGGTTCTTACAGGATTTCCGAAATATCTTGCATCTGCTTTCTTTATTTTTTCTCCATCCCTTGTTATTGTAATGCTGTATTCATTTACATATGTTCCCATATAATATACATCTTTATTTATGGTTTCATCAAAGCTGTATACTATTGCCCTTATTGTAGCTGTTTCATACTCATATCCGTCTGCGTCCTTGCAGCTCCACCTCACACCCTCGTTATAATTTGTATTTACTACGTATTTTTTATTATTTTTATTTTCCTGCTGTGCCTTAAATATGCTGTTTTCTTTTACAGGCTCTATACTGCCGGCATCTGTTTCCCACATTATATATATCCTTTCTTCCTTTTCCTTTTCAAATCCGTCAAGATATATTTCTCCATTTTCATTTATGGCTGCTTTGGCAGGCTGTATCGACTTTTCAAAATATTTATTTCCAAAATATAAGGCAGTAAGGTATAAGGACATTGCAACAACTGCAATTATCACTGCAAATCCGCCCTGTATCATAATTTTTTTTAATTTATCCTTCAATATTTTTACCATACCTTTCAATAAACTGTTATACTTGAATAATTAGCCAGACGAATTGCTTTCGCCCGGCTAATTACTTTTACTAATTATTTTTAGTCATTATTTATATCCTCGTCCTCCTCAGCTTCACCGTCTGATTTTATATCATCCTCTGCATCAGTAAGCTCCTCAAAGTATTCCTCATCATAATCGAAATTATCCTTTCCCTCATCAGGATTATTTCTTACCTTTGCTATGGAAGCTACGGTTATATCGCTTCCCTTTTCTATATCTATAAGCTTAACACCTGATGTAATTCTTCCAAGCACGGATATATCTGAAACAGGAATCTGGATAATTATTCCTCCTGTTGTAATAAGCATAATTTCATCCTCATCCTTAACAGCCTTTACGCCTACTACATTTCCTGTCTTTTCACTTATCTTGTAGCATTTTACACCCTTTCCTCCACGATGCTGCACGGTAAACTCACTTATATCAGTTCTCTTTCCAAGACCCTTTTCTGATACTATAAGTAAATCATCTCCCTGAGTATCTAACTGCAGTGCTACTACCTCATCTCTAGGTGCAAGGTTTATCCCTCTTACCCCTATAGAATTTCTGCTTGTCTTTCTCACATCCTTAATACTAAATCTTATACATTGTCCGTACTTAGTAATAATAAATGCTTCATTTGAATTTTCGGCGATTTTAACCTCAATAAGCTCATCATCATCTCTTAATGTAATAGCCTGAAGCCCTTTACGCCTTATATTCATATACTCTCCCAAAGGCGTCTTTTTAACAATACCGTTTTTGGTTGCCATCACAAGAAAACCACCCTGATTGTAATCTCTTACGGAAAGCACCGCAGTAATTTTTTCATCAGGATTCATCTCTATAAGATTTACTATTGCAGTTCCCCTTGCTGTCCTGCCTGCCTCCGGTATCTGATAAGCCTTTATTCTGTATGCCCTTCCTTTATTTGTGATGAACATAATATGGTGGTGGGTTGTTGTCATCATAAGCTCATCAATAAAGTCATCATTAATAGTCTGCATACCCTTTATGCCCTTACCGCCTCTGTGCTGGGATTTAAAGTTATCTACAGTCATTCTTTTTATATATCCAAGATTTGTCATGGCTATAACGGTCTTTTCATCAGCTATGAGATCCTCCATTGTGATTTCATCCTCATCATAGCCTATGGAGGTTCTTCTGTCATCACCGTATTTTTCAGATATTTCAAGTATTTCTTCCCTTATAACGCCAAGCAGCTTTTTCTCATCACTTAAAATTGACTTTAAATAATCTATGGTATTAATAAGCTCTGCATATTCCTTTTCAAGGTCCTCCCTTGCCAGACCAGTAAGAGTACGAAGTCTCATATCTACTATTGACTGTGACTGTGCCTCGCTTAAATTAAATCTTTCCATCAAGGCCTGCTTTGCATCTGCCGTAGTTCTTGATGCTCTGATTATCCTTACTACCTCGTCTATATTGTCAAGCGCTATAAGAAGTCCCTGTACAATATGTGCTCTTTCCTCTGCCTTATTTAAGTCATACTTTGTTCTTCTTGTAACTACATCCTTCTGATGAAGAAGGTAATTATCAAGCATATCACATATGTTTAGGATTTTTGGCTCATTGTTGACAAGTGCAAGCATTATAACACCAAAGGTGTCCTGAAGCTGGGTATGCTTGTAGAGATATTTAAGTATAATGTTTGCATTAACATCACGCCTAAGCTCTATAACTACCCTCATTCCCTCTTTATTTGACTCATCTCTAAGGGCGGTTATTCCGTCTATCTTTTTTTCCTTTACAAGGTCGGCTATCTTTTCTATAAGCCTTGCCTTATTTACCATATATGGCAGTTCCGTAACTATAATTCTCGACTTTCCGTTTTCCATAGTCTCAATATTTGTAACGGCTCTTATCTTTATTTTGCCGCGACCTGTCCTGTATGCCTCCTCTATTCCCCTTGTTCCAAGAATAGTTGCACCTGTAGGAAAATCCGGTCCCTTTATTATTTGGAGAATTTCTTCTATATCGGTTTTTCTGTCTTCATTTATGCTGTTATCTATAATTTTGACTACTGCATCTATGGTTTCCTTTAAATTGTGAGGAGGTATGTTTGTTGCCATACCTACAGCTATACCGTTTGTACCGTTTACTAAAAGATTAGGAAATCTTGCGGGAAGTATTGTTGGCTCCTTTTCTGTCTCATCAAAGTTCGGTACAAAATCTACGGTATTTTTTTCTATGTCTGCAAGAAGTCTCATGGAAACCTTACTAAGCCTTGCCTCTGTATATCGCATGGCTGCCGCACCGTCACCGTCAACGGAACCGAAATTTCCATGTCCGTCTACAAGAGGGTAACGGGTAGACCACTCCTGTGCCATATTTACAAGTGCGCCGTATATTGAGCTGTCACCGTGTGGATGATATTTACCCATTGTATCACCTACAATACGTGCACATTTTCTATGAGGCTTGTCCGGTCCGTTGTTAAGCTCTATCATGGAATAGAGAATTCTTCTTTGTACAGGCTTTAAGCCATCCCGTACATCAGGGAGTGCTCTGTCAGCTATAACGCTCATAGCATACTCAATGTAAGATTTTTCCATAGTTTTTTTCAAGTCTACATCATGAATCTTATCAAAGATATGTTCATCCATTCTTTTTTATCCTCCATTCCTTAAATATAAAGACTTTCAACAAATTTTGCATTTGCCTCTATAAATTCACGTCTGGGCTCAACCTGGTCACCCATAAGAGTGGTAAAGGTTAAATCAAGCTCTGACCTCATATCATCCTCATACTGAACCCTTTTAAGTATTCTTTTTTCAGGGTCCATAGTGGTGTCCCAAAGCTGATCTGCGTCCATCTCTCCCAAGCCCTTATAACGCTGTATCTTATTATTTCCGTCCCTGCCTATTTCCGTAAGTATGGCATTCAGTTCATCATCGCTGTAGGCATACCATACATTTTTATTTTTCTGTATCTGATATAAAGGCGGAGTTGCAAGATACACATACCCCTGTTTAATAAGCTCAGGCATAAATCTGTATAAAAACGTAAGCAAAAGTGTAGCTATATGTGCTCCGTCTACATCTGCATCTGTCATAATGATAATCTTATGATACCTAAGCTTTTCTATATCAAAATCATCATATATGCCTGTTCCAAAGGCCGTAATCATAGCCTTTATCTCTGCATTTCCAAGTATTCTGTCCATTCTTGCCTTTTCTACGTTTAATATCTTTCCTCTTAAAGGCAAAATTGCCTGAGTGGCTCTATTTCTTGCAGTTTTTGCAGAGCCTCCTGCGGAATCTCCCTCTACAATATATATTTCACAGTTAGCAGGATTTTTATCTGAACAGTCTGCCAACTTTCCCGGAAGTCCGTTTCCGTCAAGTGCGGTTTTTCTGCTTCTTGTCAGGTCTCTTGCCTTTCTTGCAGCCTCCCTTGCTCTCTGTGCAAGAATAGATTTCTCACATATTATTCTTGCCACCTGCGGATTTTGCTCAAGGAAATACGTAAGCTGCTCACTTACCACACTGTCAACAGCAGCTCTCGCCTCGCTGTTTCCAAGCTTCTGCTTAGTCTGTCCCTCAAACTGAGGCTCCTCTATCTTTACGCTTATGATAGATGTAAGTCCTTCTCTTATATCCTCCCCCGTAAGATTTTGCTCGCTATCCTTAAGGAGCTTGTTTGTCCTTGCATAATCATTGAAGGTTTTTGTCAATGCTCTCTTAAAGCCTTCAAGATGTGTACCTCCCTCAGGAGTAGTAATATTATTAACGAATGTATATGTATTTTCCGTGTAGGAATCGTTATGCTGCAATGCTGCCTCCACATACACGGTTCCCTTTTGTCCTTCAAAATACAATACATCATCATATAAAGGCTGTTTACCCCTGTTTAAATACGTTACAAATTCCTTTATACCTCCCTCATAATGAAAGGTATTTTTTCTTTTTTCCTCTCTGTCATCCTTTAAATTTATTTTTATACCCTTTGTAAGAAAGGCTGTCTCCCTTAATCTTGTCTTAAGGGTATCATAGTCATAAACGGTCTCCTCAAATATGGTATCATCAGGAAGAAATGTAACCTCTGTACCTGTTTTTTCAGGAGAACATTCCCCTATAACCTTAAGGTCATACATTATTTTTCCACGCTCGTATCTCTGCATATATATTTTACCGTCTCTGTATACCTTCACCTCAAGCCATACAGAAAGAGCATTTACCACCGATGCACCTACTCCGTGAAGTCCTCCTGATACCTTATAGCCTCCTCCTCCAAATTTACCTCCTGCATGCAAAACAGTATATACTACCTCAACTGCAGGTCTTCCTGTTTTTGTGTTGGTTTCTACAGGCACGCCTCTGCCATTGTCAATTACGGTAATTGAATTGTCTCCATTTATCTGTACATCTATTTCCGTGCAGAATCCTGCCAATGCTTCGTCCACAGAATTGTCTACTATCTCATATACTAAATGATGCAATCCCCTTGATGATGTACTTCCTATGTACATTCCGGGTCTTTTTCTTACGGCTTCAAGTCCCTCCAGTATCTGTATGGAATCTCCGCCATAATTATTGTTTTTGTTACTCATTCTGCTACCTCTTTTCTGTGCTGTTCATCTGCACCGGTTGAAACCTTTCTGTTTACAGTTCCGCTTATTACCTCGTAAATAGTATCAATGTTAAATCTGTTTTCTATAAATTCATCTAAGCCTGTACATGTAATTATGGTTTGTACATTATTCAGACTTTCCAAAAGCTGCTTTTGCCTGCTGCTGTCAAGCTCTGACAATACATCATCAAGAAGCAGTATAGGTATATCATTTATCATAAGCTTTACCAGCTCTATTTCCGAAAGCTTTAATGATAATGCAGCAGTTCTCTGCTGTCCCTGACTTCCGTACCTGCGGATATCTATATCCCCTATAAGAAAGCTTATATCATCTCTGTGGGGTCCCACTGTTGTGGTTTTAAGCTTAAAATCCTTCTCCCTGCACATAATAAGCTGTTCATAAAGATTATTGCCAATAATATTCGGTTCATACTTTACATTTAATTCTTCCCTGCTATCTGTCAGCTTTCTGTGTATTCCATATATTATTTCGTTTATATCACATATAAACCGGCTTCTCCTTGTAATAAGCTTTGCTCCGTAATCTGCAAGCTGCATATCCCATATATCAAGTGTATCTCTAAGCTCTCTGTCATTTCCAAAGCCAATATCCTTTAAAAGCTTATTTCTTTGATTTATGATTTTATTATAATTTACAAGGTTATGTACATATACTTTATCAAGCTGGCAAAGCTCCAAGTCTATAAATCTTCTCCTCTCCGCAGGGCCATTCTTTATTATGTTTAAATCCTCCGGCGAAAAGAAAACCACATTAAATATTCCAAAAAGCTCGCTTGCCTTTCTTATAGGAATTCCGTTTATGGCAATACCCTTTGATTTATTTTTCTTAAGGTGCATATCAATCCTTATGGGAACATTATTTTTTCTTATAATAGCCTTTATATGAGCCTCCTGCTCATTAAAGCTTATTATTTCCCTGTCTCTTGCACCTCTGTGGGATTTGGCAGTACCGGCAAGATATATTGACTCCAGTATATTTGTCTTTCCCTGAGCATTGTTTCCATACAAAATATTTGTACCGCTGTCAAATTCAATAATTAAATTGCTGTAATTTCTGAAATTGCTAAGCTCAAGTGACTGAATATACATTAAATCCTGCCTTTCAAAAAAGTCGTTAAATTATTATTTTGTAATTTTTACTTCCTCGCCGTTAAAGCTGACTATATCGCCATCATAAAGCTTTCTGCCACGCCTGTTTTCCACCTGCCCGTTTACCTTCACAAGTCCCTCCAATATAACATCCTTTGCGTCTGCACCGGACTCACATAAACCTGCTGCCTTAAGAGCCTGACCAAGCTTTATAAACTCATCTCTCAAAATTATGGTTTCCATAAAATCAGCCTTTCTAATTTGCCACATTAAAGTTTACAGGTAATATGAGATAAATATATTTCTCCTCCTCATCCCTTATAAAGCATGGTGCCTTTGGATTTACAAGATAAATATCAATGGTTTCATCATCGATAACTCTCAACGCATCTATCAAAAACTTTGGATTAAATCCAATCATAATATCCTTTCCATTCTTCTCTATGTCAATATTTTCATTCATAGAGCCTAATATAGAGGATATTTTAAGCTGTAAATCTCCGTCTGTTATATTAATTATAATAGGCTTTTTATCTCCTTCCTTAACCAAGAGAGTTGCCCTGTCTATACAGCTTAAAAATTCTTTTTTGTTTATTGTAACCTTCGTTTCATAATCACTTGAAAGCATCTGGTTAATCTTAAAATATTCTCCCTCTATAAGTCTGGAAACCACTACGGTATCGTCAAATTCAAATACAATATGGTTTGAAGTAAAGAATATCCTCACCTCATCCTCTGTTCCGCCTGATAAAATTTTGCTTATCTCATTTAATGTTTTTCCGGGAACAATAACCTTAATATTGTCAAAGGAATCCTTAAGCTCAATTTTTCTTATGGAAATCCTGTGACCGTCCAATGAAACTACCTTTAACTCATTGCCGGCAACCTCAAAAAGCTCACCTGTCATAAGCTTGTTTGTATCATTGTCTGATATTGAAAATATGGTTTGCCTTATTACCTCCTTTAAGGTAAATTGTGACATATATATAAAGTTTTTCTTTTCTATAACAGGAAGGAAAGAAAAATCCTCACCGGATTTTCCTGAAATGGTAAATACGGCCTTTTCACAGGTAATAACAGTTTTATTATTATCATCTGTCTCTATGGTAACATCATTGTCAGGAAGCTTTCTTATTATTTCGGAAAATATCTTTGCATCCAACGCTATCATTCCGTTTGATATAATATCGCCCTTAACCTTAGTTTCTATGCCAAGTTCCATATCGTTTGCAGTAAACTTAATATCACCTGCTGTTGCATCAACAAGTATACATTCCAATATAGACATTGTGGTTTTTGAAGGGACTGCCTTAAGTACAATGTTTACCCCTGTAAGTAAATCTGATTTTGAACATATAATCTTCATTAAAAACTCCTTTCAGTTTGCAGCATATATAAATATATAATTTATTTTTGTAGTAGTAATATTATTATTGGCTGTGTTTTTGTTAATAACCTCTGAATGCCTTTAAATTAGAGATTTACAGCAATGATAATTTATGTTAATATCCTAAAAAAATATTAAGGGTTAAAATAAAATTATCAACATAGCCGGTTTTTTTGAAAAAATATTTTATAGCATAATGCACCATAGCTTTTATTGTAAAGTGTATCCCGTGTGGACAAACACAAAAAAATATGTGGAATGAGTTTCTTCCTATTATAATGTATTTATTCGGGAACTATTTTCTTTTTTATAACCTCTATGGTATTTTTGGTGGAGTCATTATTTTTGACTTCATTGGCTATCTTTTCAATAGCGTGCATAACTGTAGTGTGGTCCTTTCGTCCAAGTGCAGTGCCTATGCTTTGAAGTGAGGTTGATGTAAGTATACGGCAAAGGTACATTGCTATTTGTCTTGGATAAACTATATCCTGGCTTTTCTTCTTTGAACACATATCATCAGGTGATATGTTAAAGTGGTCTGCCACAGTTTTTATGATAAGCGAAGGAGTAATCTCCTTGTTTTCATCAGGAGATATGGTATCCTTGAGTATTTCCTTTGCCAATTCAATATTTATGGGAGTTCTTGATACTCTTGAAAAGGCAACTATCTTTGTAAGTGCTCCTTCAAGCTCCCTTATATTTGATTTAATGTTATCTGCAATATACTCGAAAATTTCATTGTCTATGTGATATCCTTCAATTTCCGCCTTTTTTATAAGGATAGCCATACGGGTTTCATATTCGGGAGCGGAAATGTCTACAGTTAAGCCCATTTCAAATCTTGTGCGAAGCCTTTCCTCCAATGTAGTTATTTCCTTTGGCGACTTGTCCGAAGAAATAACAATCTGCTTACCTGTTTCATACAGGGAATTGAAGGTGTGAAAAAATTCCTCCTGAGAACGTTCCTTACCTATGATAAACTGAATGTCATCTATAAGAAAAACATCAAGATTGCGGTATTTTTCCCTAAAGTTTGTCATAACTGACTGATCCTTGCTTAATATGGCGTTTATCGCTTCATTGGTAAAGGTTTCACTTGTGACACACTTTATCTTTGCATCAGGATTTTCATTTAATATGTAATTTCCAATGGAGTGCATAAGATGAGTCTTTCCAAGTCCAACACCTCCATATATAAAAAGAGGATTGTAGGATTTTCCCGGAGATTCGGCTACAGCGAGAGCATATGCGGCAGCAAATTCATTACTGCTTCCAATGACGAAATTATCAAATGTATAGTTGGCATTCAAATTTGCATCAAGTCTCTTAGAGTTAAGCATAGGAGTAGAATTACCGGATGCTTCCCTGTGTGAGGTTCCTGTTGAAGTATCAATGGAATCTGCATCATTTTCATGAACAAACATTACATCCAGCTGTTCTCCGGTAATTTCCTGTATGGAAAATTTAAGCGGCTTGTAATATTTCTTTTGAAGATAATCCATCATAATGTCATCCTTAACTAAAAGAGTGACAATTCCATTATTGACAGAATGGATTTTAAGTGGCTCAATCCATATCTTAAAAGAAACATCAGTCAGCTCAAATTCTTTTTTGAAAAAGTCTAATATTTCTTCCCATTTTTTTGTTAATAAATTAAACATAATTAAATTAAGCTCCGCTTTCTATAAATATATATAGTAATTCTGTTAAATCACATATATGATTAATATTTTACACTATTTATAGGTTTTTTTCAATGAAAAGTTATAAAAGGCAAAAAAAGATTATAGTGGATATAAAAGTGGAATTAAAGTGGTAAATGGAAGAAAATACAGTATAATTGATAAAAATATATTTTTGGTATAAACAGGTGTAAATGTTGATAACTTGTCCTTAAATATTTTTTTAGTATAAAATATTTAATATTAACAATTTTAGTAAATATATTTATCTACATTTTAAAGCTCCTAAAAAAGAGACTTTAACCTGTATAACAGGGTATAATAAGATAATTTATCCACATATTGTCCACAATTTGTGGATAAAATTAAGAGAATTAATATACAGAATATAATATGTGGATAATTTTTTATATTCTATGATAATTCCTGCAAAAAATAGCTTGACGTAATAATATTTATTTCATATAATAAATAAGATGTCTTACTTTATGATGGTTTATCATCATATAATTGTATATTTGAAAAGGAGGTGCCAGAAGTATGAAGATGACATTTCAGCCAAAAAAGAGATCAAGATCGAAGGTTCATGGTTTCAGAGCTAGAATGAGTACAGCCGGCGGAAGAAAAGTATTAGCTGCAAGAAGAGCAAAGGGAAGAAAGCAATTATCAGCATAAGACCGCAGTTATGTGGTCTTTTCTTCAATTTTCAGGAAAGATAATTACTTTTCCTTTGGTGGTATCTTATACTTGTATAAGATATGTAGGGTATTTTTATGAAGAATATTGATTCATTAAAAAATTACAGTGAATTTAAAAGGGTATATGATAATGGAAAGTCATATGCCAATAAATATCTTGTAATGTATGTTATAAAAAATGAAGAAAACCGACGGAGGCTTGGCATATCAGTAAGCAAAAAGGTAGGAAACAGTGTGGTAAGACATCGTGTGACAAGACTCATAAGGGAAAGCTTCAGATTAAATATGAACTTGCTCGGTAGTGGTCTGAGTATAGTGGTAGTCGGCAGGACTACAGCTAAAGGCATAAGCTATAAGGAAATAGAAAGTGCCTTTATACATTTGTGCAGATTACATGGAATTGTTAATAATGATAGCTTGCAGGATTAATTATTTTATGTAATTTTAATGGTATTATATGGAAGTTTTACTATGTGAAATGGAGTAATTTTGAGTTGAAAAAAGTATTGATTGGTATTATTAAATTTTATAGGAAAGCAATATCTCCTTATAAAGGAAGCTGTCACTGTAGATTTACGCCAACATGTTCTATGTATGCACTTACTGCCATAGAAAAATATGGAGCACTCAAAGGTACAAAATTATCCGTGAAACGAATATTAAAGTGTCATCCATTTTCAAAATACAGTGGATATGACCCGGTTCCATAAGGAGGAAATTAAGTGGCTAGCATATTTTTATCGTGTTATAATTTACCGGTTATAAAGCAGGTGGCACAGGTTTTAGGTTTTATAATGAATCTGCTTTTTAAATTTTTTGATATGTTTGGTATACAAAACATAGGATTATGTATTTTATTATTTACCATTCTTATTAAAATGATACTTTTGCCGATGACTATAAAGCAGCAGAAGTTTACAAAATTGTCATCAATTATGAATCCTGAGATACAGGCTGTACAGAAGAAGTATAAGGATAAAAAGGATCAGGATTCCATGATGAAGATGAATCAGGAGATGCAGGCGATATATGAAAAATATGGTACATCTCCTACAGGAGGATGTCTTACGCTTCTCATTCAAATGCCTATATTGCTGGCATTGTATGGAGTTATAAGCCAGATACCTGTATTTATACCTGAGGTTGGCTCATATTTTGACAGCTCGGCGGAATTTATTTCCGAGTCAGCAGAATATATGTATGATTTGGATAAGCTTGATGAGCTTAAGTATAAGCTGGATAATGACAGTGACAAGGAAGATACGAATCTTGATAATATACTTATGGAATATTATGCTGAGAAGGACGGCTCTGTCGATAAAGAAAAAACTGCTGAAAATATAAGCGGTGCATTTAAGGCAATAGCTGCTGCACCTGATTCAATATATACGAATATATTTGAGGCTTATGACGAAACAGAGGAAATAGTAAACAGTCTTTCAGGTATGTCAGATGAGGATTGGACAAAGCTTGCAGAAAAATACGAGGATAATGAAAAGCTTATAGAAAAATATAAAAAAGCTGACTGGACGGCTATAAAAGCTTCTCTTAATGAAAAGAAAAAAGAGACAGAGAATATCAAAAGCGATGTTGACAGGGCATATGATTTCTTAACAATAAATTTAAGTAAATCTCCAAGCTCTGCAGGTGGAATTATTTCCATTATTATTCCGCTTCTGGCTGCCGCTTCACAGCTTTTGAGCATTAAGCTTTCAAATAAGTTTAATGAAACCTCACAGCAGAATAATATGTCTGAAAATCCAATGGGTTCATCTATGAAGATGATGACATATACAATGCCGATTATGTCAGCAATATTCTGCTATACTCTGCCGGCAGGTCTTGGCGTTTACTGGATTATGAGTGCTTTAATACAGGGAGTTCAGACAGTCTTTATAGGAAAGTACTTTGTTAAGGTTGATGCGGACGATATAATCAAATCAAATATTGAAAAGCAGAACAAAAAGAGGGCAAAAAAAGGTCTTCCGCCAAAGAAGATTACTACCGCCGCAGCAACAAATGTTAAAAATATAAAGAATGAAAATAATAATAAAGCTGATACCACAAAGGTCAGCAATACGGAAACCGGCAATGTATCAGGAGCCTCGACAGGTACAGGGGCTTCAAAGAAGGGAATTGCAGCAAAGGCAAATCTTGTAAAGAAGTATAATGATAAGAAGTAGTGTTTAAGGAGGAGAAAAAAATATGGAACAAAAAGAGTATACAGGTAAAACTGTAAATGACGCCATTACTAATGCAATTATCGAGCTTGAAACCACAAGCGATAAGATTAACTATGATGTTATATCAGAGGGAAGCAAGGGTGTGTTTGGAATAGGAAGCAAGCCTGCTAAAATAAAGGTGTGGTTTAAGGAGGAGCCAAAGAGGTCTGTAGAGGAAATAGCAAGTGAATTTCTTGAAAAGGTATTCAATGCAATGAATATACAGGCTAAGGCCGATGTAATGGTAAATGGAGATAATGTAAATATTGAGCTTTCAGGCGAAGATATGGGTATTCTTATTGGAAAGAGAGGACAGACTCTTGATTCATTGCAGTATCTTGTAAATCTGGTTGTAAATAAGAACAGTGAAAGCTATATGAGAGTTAAGGTTGACACTGAAAATTACCGTGAGAGAAGAAAGGCAACACTTGAAAATCTTGCCAGAAATATTGCTTTTAAGGTAAAGAGAACAAAGAGACCTGTTTCACTTGAGCCTATGAATCCATTTGAAAGAAGGATTATCCACTCTGCATTGCAGAATGACAGATATGTTACTACAAGGAGTGAGGGTGACGACCCATACAGGTATGTGGTAGTAGTTCCTAAGAAAAATTAATAGCCGTGATGAAGGGGTTTATATTAAGCAAGGGCTTACTTTAAGCCCCTTTAGTAATTAAGAAAGGATTTTTATGGATAATACGGATACAATAGCTGCCATAGCTACGGGAGTGACAAATTCAGGAATAGGTATAATAAGAATAAGCGGAGATAATGCGATAAAGCTGGCTGATAAAATATTTATTCCATATAAAAAAGAAAATAAGCTTAGTAACGTAAAATCTCATACTATTCATTATGGATATATAAAGGATGGTGACAATGTAATAGATGAGGTTTTAGTGTCTGTTATGAAATCACCTAATACCTATACTCGTGAAAATGTGGTAGAAGTAAACTGTCATGGTGGAATTACAGTCATAAAAAATATTCTTGATGTGGTTTTGAAAAACGGTGCCAGAGCCGCAGAGGCAGGAGAGTTTACAAAGCGTGCATTTTTAAACGGAAGGATAGACTTATCTCAGGCAGAAGCAGTAATGGATATAATAAATGCGAAAAATGATTATGCCTTAAAAAGCTCAGTGAACCAGCTAAGGGGAAGCATATCAGAAAAAATAAGGGAAATCAGAGAGGAAATACTTGAAAAAATCGCATATATCGAGGCGGCGTTGGATGACCCTGAGCATATAGAAATGAACGGTTTTGAAAATGAGCTTTTGATTACAGTAAATGATATAGAGAGAAAGCTTTTGGAGCTTTTAAGCAGTGCTGATAACGGAAGGGTAATAAAGGAGGGTATAAAAACAGTTATTCTCGGAAAGCCAAATGCAGGAAAATCATCATTTTTAAACGCACTGCTTGGTGAGGAGAGAGCTATAGTTACGGATATAGAGGGCACGACAAGGGATGTGCTTGAGGAGCATATAAATATTCATGGCATAAGCTTAAATATAGTTGATACCGCAGGTATAAGAAACACTGAAAATATAGTAGAAAAAATAGGAATAGATAAAGCAAGAAGCTTTGCGGAGGATGCGGATCTTATTGTTTATATTGCGGATACCTCAAAGCCTCTTGACGATAATGACAAGGCTATTATAGAATTTATAAACGGCAAAAAGGCTATAGCTTTATTAAATAAATCGGATTTGGAAAGTGAAATTCTTCCTGAAGATGAAAGGCTTATAGCTGCAATAGATACGTCATACAAGATAAAAATATCAGCAAAGACGGGATATGGCATAGAGGAGTTTGAGGATGCCATAAAGGAAATGTTTTTTGCAGGTGAAATTGATTTTAACGACCAGATATATATAACAAATGCAAGGCATAAGCAGAATATATCAGATGCCCTTGACAGCATAAGAATGGTAAAATCAAGTATAGAAAACCGGATGCCTGAGGATTTCTTTACGATAGATCTTATGAACAGCTATCAGTCACTTGGAAGTGTTATAGGTGAGGCTGTCACGGAGGATTTGACAGATAAAATATTCAGCTCATTTTGTATGGGTAAATAGTGTTTTGTAATAAGGAAATGGAGATTAACATGAATTGTGTTGAGGAAAATTATGATGTGCTTGTTGTAGGTGCGGGACATGCAGGGTGCGAAGCAGCACTTGCCGCCGCCAGACTTGGCTTAAATACTATAATGTTTACTGTGAGTATAGACAGCATAGCACTTATGCCATGTAATCCCAACATTGGAGGAAGCTCAAAGGGACATCTTGTGAGAGAAATAGATGCACTCGGCGGAGAAATGGGCAAAAATATAGATAAAACCTTTATTCAGTCAAAGATGCTTAATGGGTCAAAGGGACCTGCGGTACATTCACTTAGGGCACAGGCTGATAAGAAGAATTATTCACAGTCAATGAGGGAGATTCTTGAAAATACGGAGAACCTTACTATAAGACAGGCGGAAATATCGGAAATTACAGTTGATAATGGAGTGATAACAGGTGCAAAAACATTTTCGGGGGCTGTTTATCATGCAAGGGCAGTGGTTCTCTGTACAGGAACGTATCTTAAGGCAAGATGTATATATGGAGATGTAAGCAGCCCTACAGGTCCAAACGGACTTCAGGCTGCAAATCATCTGACAGACAGCCTGAAGGAGCATGGAATAGAAATGTACAGATTTAAAACAGGAACACCCGCAAGAGTTGACAAGAGAAGTATTGATTTTTCAAAGCTGGAGGAGCAGAAGGGAGACGAAAGGATAGTGCCCTTTTCATTTTCTACCGACCCGGAAAGCATACAGAAGGAGCAGGTTTCATGCTGGCTTACATATACAAATAAGGAAACCCACAAAATAATAATGGATAATATTAATCGTTCACCATTATTTTCAGGTGCCATAGAGGGAACAGGTCCGAGATATTGCCCGTCAATAGAGGATAAGGTGGTAAGGTTTTCAGATAAGGAAAGGCATCAGGTTTTTATTGAGCCGGAGGGTCTTTATACAAATGAAATGTATCTGGGAGGAATGTCAAGCTCACTTCCGGAGGATGTTCAGTATGCCATGTATAGAACAGTTCCCGGTCTTGAAAATGTAAAAATAGTGCGAAATGCCTATGCAATAGAATATGACTGTATAAATCCAAGACAGCTTCTGCCTACCCTTGAGTTTAAGACAATAAAGGGTCTTTTCAGCGGAGGACAGTTTAACGGAAGCTCCGGCTATGAGGAAGCGGCGGCACAGGGACTTATGGCAGGAATAAATGCAGCATTGTATGTGCTTGGAAGGGAACAGATAGTAATAGACAGGTCACAGGGCTATATAGGCGTACTTATAGATGACCTTGTGACAAAGGAAAATCATGAGCCGTACCGTATGATGACATCAAGGGCAGAATACCGTCTTTTGCTGCGGCAGGATAATGCAGATTTAAGACTTACAGAAACAGGCTATAAAGTAGGTCTTATTTCTGAGGAAAGATACAGGTATGTTGCAGAAAAGCAGGAAAGTATACAAAAGGAAATAGAGAGGCTTAAAAATACAAAGGTAGGTGCATCAAACGATATTCAGGAGTTTCTGGAGAGTAAGGGAAGCACAGGTCTTAAAACCGCAGCGTCCCTCGTTGAGCTTATAAGACGTCCGGAGCTTGATTATGAGATGATAGAGGAAATTGATGGTGACAGAAAGCCTCTTTCAAAGGATATTATTAATCAGGTAAATATAGAGATAAAGTATGAGGGATATATTGCAAGGCAGCTAAGCCAGGTACAGCAGTTTAAAAAGCTTGAAAATAAAAAGCTTGATTCGGAGTTTGATTACACTGTGGTGCCAAGCCTCAGAAAGGAAGCAGTGCAGAAGCTTAATTTATATAAGCCCCTGTCTATAGGACAGGCGTCAAGAATATCAGGAGTTTCCCCTGCGGATATATCTGTGCTGCTTGTGTATCTTGAGCAGCAGAGGAGAAAGAGAAGCTAGGTATTTTCTGTTACAGCCGGTATTATGTATTGGCTGTGAATTAAAGTATTATACGAGGAGTGTTTATATGAGAAATCACTTAAATGTGTTTTATGATGGTCTTGACAAGCTTAAAATTAATATAAATGACAGCCAAATGGAACAGTTTATGAGCTTTTATGATGTTCTTACAGAGAGAAATAAGGTAATGAACCTTACCTCCATAACTGACCCGGTTGAAGTGATAGAAAAGCATTTTCTCGACAGCCTTTCCTTAGTAAGGGCTATAGATTTATCAGGGGATATGAAGGTTATTGATGTAGGTACGGGGGCAGGCTTTCCCGGTATACCTCTATTGATAAGTTATCCACAATTACATATTACTCTGCTGGATTCCTTGAACAAGAGAATTGCATTTATTAATGATGTAATAAAATTATTAAATTTGAAAAATGTTGAAACAATTCATGGCAGAAGTGAGGAGCTTGGAAAAAATATAAAATACCGGGAACAATATGATTTATGCGTATCAAGAGCTGTGGCTAATTTGTCTGTCTTGTCAGAATATTGTATTCCTTTTGTAAAAATCGAAGGAAAATTTATATCATATAAGTCCGGAAATTTTGCATGTGAGGTAGAAAATGCTAAAAATTCAGTCGAAAGGCTTGGTGGAAAACTTGGTGGAATTGTGGATTTTTCTATGAAGGACAGTATGAGAAATGAGAAAACAGGAAGAAGTCTGATTGTTATAGATAAAATAAAATGTACGCCGAATAAATATCCAAGAAGGGCAGGAATACCTGTAAGGGAACCATTATAAAAAATTATGCTCCTGCATTTTGGTAAGAGATTTTAGTTAATATCTTTTTACCTGAAATGTGGGAGCATTTTTTTAATTATAGGAAATTACTTAAAGCAATCCACAAGTTTGGCTAAGTCTTTAGACTTTTCGAACTTGCAAGTGTCGGCTGAGCCGACACTTTTGGCTCTGCCGATGCTTTTTTATTTTAAGCTTATGATAATAATTTCTCATTACAGATAAATTATGATAAGAATATTTTTTATGATAGGGATATTCTTTATGATAGGAATATTCTTATCTGTGATAACAGCTCGGCAGGCTTTTCAAGCTGAGGCAAATGCTTTGTCCCGCTTATTATGGCACCTTCTATGGACGAATTCAAATCAGTGTATTCTTTTATTGTTTTTCTGATATCCGTCTCAAGCTCTGAGCCTATGATAAATATGCTGTTGTTTATATCCTTTACTGCTCGTGTTGCATTTATGCCTGTATAATTTGAAATAATGCTTGCATAAAGATATTTTGATGTCATAGTACCATAATGTGCAGCTTCATAATATCCCCGAATTACACTTCTGCGAATTGCGGAAATGCTGTTGCAGTAGTGCCTTCCAAACAATCTGTAATATGATTTTTTTGTGTTGGCAATATTATAAATAGAGGTTCCAATAATCGGAAGCTCTATGAGCTTTTTAAGTATTTTTTGGTTTCCGAAAATCAATTTTGTGCTTATAGCTTCCGGATTAATAAGAACAATCTTATCAAACAATGTATCATCATTTAAGCATGACATTAGTACAAATGATGAGGAAGCTCCTGTTGCAGCAACATCAGTCCTGCGGCCAATTACATTTTTTACAAAGTCGGTAATAAGCTGGACATACATATAGTTTGTGTAGGTTACAGGCGGCTTATCCGACCGGCCGCAGCCTATTAAATCTATAGTATATACAGTGTGGGTTTTGGCATATTGACCTGCAATATATTTCCATTCAATATTGCTGCTTCCGCAAGTGAGATCATGAATTAAAAGGACAGGCTTTCCCGAACCCTGTTTTGTATAAAATATATTTCCTAATCTCCATTGATATTGCAGTCCGTTAGGATTGGCAAGGGTTGATTTACTGTTTGCAATTATATTAATTGCTTTATTTATTCCATAAATAGCTGTGGCAGCCATACCGGTAATTGCGGCAGCATATATTATTTTATTTTTTTTCATAGTAATTCCTCATTTCTTATAAATAATATGCGTAAAAATTATCTGCACAATATTTAACTATTTATTAATTAGGCTTATTCCGCTGTTAATGGTGTCGTGCATTTAACATCGATAAGCATTAATCATACCTGAATTTATTTCCTTTATTATAGACCAAAAATAATATATATACAAATACTTTTTTGATAAATACTTTATCTTAAAAGCGGCAGTTGGCCTTGCATTATATTTTACATGCAGCGTAATCTATAGCTATAGAGAAAGACCGGACTATAAAATTACATTATTGTTTATTTTTTTCTGTAAAAAAATATATAAATATGATAAGATAATTATGTTACCGGAATAGGGCTTATGAAAGGATTAGTTTTATGAATAAGGCAGAAAAATATCTGAATGAAAGAATGACTTTTTTATCAAACGAAAGAGTTATTCTTCTGGCAAAAATAGATGAAACGGAATTGGAAATAAAAGAGACAGAGTATAAAATTAAGGATTTGAAGAATAGTATTGACGATGCCTTTGAAGTTTTTTCTCCGAGAACGAGAAAGAACGATTTTATAAAAAATGAAATAGATTGTCTTGAAAGGGAGATTGATGCTTTGATTTCTTTAAGAGATGAATATAAGGAGAAGGCAGAAGGAGCTTTGAAGGATATTGATATTATAAAGGATGCACTTAGGGAAAATATTGATGAGAAAAGTGATGAAAATTCTTCGGAGTATGATTTTGATGAAGGATATGGAATTAATGATGATAATAACGGAATGGAAAAAATTAATGAGAATGAGAAAAAATTACTTGCCGATAAAATAGAAAAAAATACCTTGCAGAATATTTCCAATCTTATATATAAGTGTGAAATATGTGAAAAGCTATTGGAGGTCGATACAGGAAGAACAAGGCTTGAAATTGGAATGATAAATAAAGGCTTAAGCGAGCTGTATAATAATATTAAGATTATTACCGGTGATTTAAGAAGGCCTGTTGATGAAAATGCAGAGGCTGTTAGGAAAACTTCCGTAAAAAAATTATCTATGAATAAGTTACCTACAGATAGTAAGTTACCTATGGATAGTTAAGCTTATGGATAATAAATTATCTAGGGTAATAAATTATCTAGGGGTAATAATTATCTAGGGATAATTTATTATCAATGAGTAATTTATTTATATCTATGGAATAAATTTATTGTCAAAAATAATAAATGATTTTTTACATAATGGAAATTAGAATAAGAAATATGAGGAAGCAATAATGAATATAAGAATTTTATTATCAGTAAAATATAATATTTACCGTAAATGCTTAAAGAATACTTTGGAGAGATATAATAATCTGTGTGTTGCAGGGGAAACAGACTTTTTGGAAGATGTAGATAATATATTGCCGGAAAGAAGCTGCGATGTAATTTTAACAGATATGAATATGAAAAATGATATATTTGCTGAGGATATTATAAATAAGATTACGTTTGAAAATGAAATCGGAGTTATTGCTCTTATACCATCAGATGATATTAGTATGTTAAAGGGTTTATCATTAGAAAAATTTAATGGGGTAGTATCTCTCTCGGCAGAATTTGACAAACTGGTAAATTCAATACATATTGCTGCTAATAAGGGAAAATATATTGATGAATGTTTTCTCTATAAACTCGAAAAGGGCAAAGACGAAAAAACAAATCAATTAACAAATAGAGAAATTGAGGTACTAAAGCTTATTGCCAAAGGGTGCTTTAATAAAGAAATAGCTTCAAAAATGGGAATTTCCGAAAGAACAGTAAAAAATCATGTTTCAAATATTTTCAAGAAGATTGATGTTTGTGATAGAACTCAGGCTGCATTATATGCTATAAGAAATAATATCATTATTTTGTAAATTCTTGTAGAAGAAAAGCAATATTAGTGTTATACTATGTATCATAAATGTTTCACGTGAAACATTTTTATGATGAGTTTTAGAATAATACTTGAATGATTTTTAGGCGTTATTTTGTTATACACTCAAAACAATAGAAGAAATATTTATTAAAATAGTAGTGTTTCACGAAAATGTTTCACGTGAAACATTTAATATTTGGAATGGAGATAATATGGGCAGAATTATTGCTGTAACAAATCAAAAGGGAGGAGTTGGAAAGACAACAACATCTATTAATCTTGCATCATGCCTTGCTGAGGCAGGAAAGAAGGTTTTATTGATAGATATAGATCCTCAAGGAAATTCAACCAGTGGTGTAGGTATAGATAAAAACAATTTAGATGCTACAATATATGGTATGATAATAGGAGAATATCAGATAAAAGAATGTATAATAGAGACAGGCATAGAAAATCTGAAACTCCTGCCATCTAATGTTAATCTTTCAGGTGCAGAAATTGATTTAATAGGAATAGAGGAGAGGGAATATATACTTAAAAAAAATGTGGATTCTATAAAAGCCGATTATGATTTTATAATTATTGATTGTCCGCCGTCACTAAGTATGCTGACAGTAAATGCGTTGGCTGCGGCTGATACGGTACTTGTTCCGATACAATGTGAATATTATGCACTGGAGGGATTAAGCCAGCTTATACATACCATAAACCTTGTAAAGAAAAGATTAAATAAGGGATTGGAGATAGAAGGCGTAGTATTTACAATGTATGATGCAAGAACAAATCTTTCATTGGAAGTAGTAGAAAATGTAAAGGATAATTTAAAGCAAAATATTTATAAGACAATTATTCCAAGAAATGTAAGGCTTGCTGAGGCACCAAGTCATGGTATACCTATAAATATATATGATTCAAAGTCAGCAGGAGCAGAAAGCTATAGACTGCTTGCGGAGGAAGTTATTGAGAAGGAATTTTAGTGAGGAAATAAATTAAGGAAAACCAAATTAAGAAAAAATAAATAGGAAGGAAATTTAGAAAGGAAAAGATAATGGCAGGAAAAACAGTAAAAAGGAGAGGCTTGGGAAACGGACTTAACAATCTTATTCCGGGAGGAAATGATATAGAGGAAACAAAGGCAGAACCGATAATAGTAGAAAAGGTAGTGGAGAAGATAGTAGAAAAAAAGACTGAGACTATGGTAAAGCTGGTTGATATAGAACCTAACAAGGAGCAGCCAAGAAATAATTTTAATGAGGATTCATTGCTGGAGCTTGCCGACAGTATAAAGCAGTTTGGAGTTATTCAGCCTCTTGTGGTACAGAAAAAGGACAAGTATTATAAAATTATAGCAGGCGAAAGAAGATGGAGAGCCGCTAAAATGGCAGGAATTAAAGAGGTACCTGTTATTATCAAGGACTACTCCGATGAGGAGATAATGGAGATTGCCCTTATTGAAAACATACAGAGGGAGGATTTAAATCCTATAGAGGAGGCACAGGCATATAAAAGGCTTTTGCAGGAATATAGTCTTAAACAGGATGAAATAGCGGAAAAGGTCAGCAAAAGCAGAACCGCAATAGCAAATTCAATGAGACTGTTAAAGCTTGCAGATGAAGTTCAGCAGATGGTTATTGATGAAATGATTACAAGCGGTCATGCCAGAACACTTCTTGCAATTGAGGACAAGGACAGGCAGATTTCATTGGCAAATCAGATATTTGATGAAAAGCTTAGTGTAAGGGAGACAGAAAGACTGGTAAAGTCGGTTGTCAATCCAAAGCCTAAAAAAGAAAAGGAAAAATACAGTGATGAGGTAATTTATACTAACCTCGAAAATAAAATAAAGACAATAGTAGGTTCAAATGTTTCAATAAACAGAAAAGGCAAGGATAAGGGCAAAATTGAAATTGAGTATTATTCCGTAGAGGAGCTTGAGAGAATAGTTGAGCTTATGGAAAAAATAAGGTAAGAGCCGGAAAGGAAAAGAAATGAATAGTGATTTATTAAATAAAATCGGTTTGGGAGAAACAGACCCGGCATATATACTTATAGGTATGCTTTTAGTTGTAATAATTGCTATAGTCATATCGGTTGTATGTCTTGTTAAGCTTTCAAAATTAAATAATAAATATAGTAAATTTATGCTGGGAAAGGACGGCAAATCATTGGAGGATGCAGTGACAAAAAGATTTGCACAGGTTGATAATCTTATCAGCGAGAATAAGAAAAAGACAGTTGAAATTGAGGACATATTTAATAATTTAAAGATTGCCGTACAGAAGGTGGGGATAGTAAAATACGATGCCTTTAATGAAATGGGAGGAAAACTAAGCTTTTCACTGGCAATGCTTGATAAAGAGAACTCAGGCTTTATAATCAATGCAATGCACAGCAGAGAGGGATGCTATACATATATAAAGGAAATAATAAAGGGAGAGTCGTATATTCCTCTCGGAACAGAGGAAAAGGAAGCTTTGGAAAAGGCGATGGAAGGTTAAAAATTATACAATTAAAAACCAAACCTAAAGGAGATATAAATATGGATACTAAACTAAAAAATCTTAGCTGGATTTTCTTTGATATGGGTTTCGCTCTGATAGATGAATCACTGGCGATGGAGCATCGAATCAGGGAAGTTATCGAAGGAACCGATATATCCTATGAACAGTTTGTTAAAAAGAAATTGTTTTATGCAAAGCAGAATTTACCGGCAGATTTGGAAACAATAAAATTCTACGGATTAAAGAAAACAGCCTGGCATAAGGAAGATGAGAGATTATTTCCTGAAACTATAGAATGTCTTTTGCAGCTTCATAACCGATATAAGCTTGGCATTATTGCAAATCAATCTTTGGGAAGTGAAGAACGTCTTGAGAGGTTTGGTATATTGAAATATATTGATGTAATCATAGCATCAGCAGAGGAGGGTGTTGAAAAACCCGACAGGCGTATATTTGAAATAGCTTTGGAACGTGCGAGGTGTGAGCCGGAGAAGGCAGCTATGGTTGGTGACAGGTTGGATAATGACATTGTACCTGCAAACGAGATTGGAATGTATATCATATGGATTAAGCAGGGAAATTGGAAAGATTCAAATCCAAGAGAGGAAAAAGAAAAGCCGAATATGACAGTAAATAATCTGCGGGAACTATATAAGACATTATTAGGTTAAACTGTAAGCTTTTAGCTACTCTATAGGCTTATATAAACGGCTGCAAAAAATATAAGATGATTTTTGCTAAATTCATAAAAGATGAGACTGCCACATTAAGGAGCGTATCAAAGCTGCAAATTAATTGCTACAAAAATTGATATAATTGTTTGTAATTTTCTTAATGCGATAATCTCATCTTTTTTAAATTATAGGAAATTACTCTAAGCAAGTCACAAGTTTGGCTAAGTCTTTAGACTTTTCGAACTTGCAAGTGTCGGCATTAGACGACACTTTTGGCTCTGCCGACACTTTTATATTTAGGAAAAACAACATAAGCGACAGCATATCGGCGAACG
>N._stephensi_703_cecum__coassemble_31_pt1 | contig 26695 bp, 37 predicted proteins | sample N__stephensi_703_cecum__metabat2_low_PE_004 | metagenome-assembled genome bin N | reverse complement strand
GTAATTCCATTTCTTCTGATTTTCCAACAATCCATGATGGATTTACATTTAATGCTAAAGCTATAGATTCAACAACAGGAATCTTTATAGCATTAATTTTACCATTCTCATAACGTTGTATTGTAGATTTTGCGACACCGACCTTTTTGGCAATATCATCAAGAGTAACATCTCTCAAATTTCTTGCATACTTTATACGATTTCCTATATCTATATTAGTCATAGCTTAGGCACCTCCCTCTAGAAAGCATTATATTACTTTTTATTGCACAACGCAATAGAAAAAATAAAAATAATTAAAAAAAGTTGCATAGAGCTATTGACAAATTAGTTGCACAGTGCTACTATTAACGCAATAGAAAGGAGGGATTGATTTGATTAACACAAATAAAATCAAGGGAAGAATGGTAGAATTGCAAATCACTCAGAAAGATGTTGCCAATTCATTAGGGATTGCTCAGCCAACTGTAAATCAGAAGATAAATAATATTCGTCCGATGGATTTAAATGAAGCAGAAAAGCTGTCAAATTTGTTGAATATTAAACCAGAGGATTTTGCAATTTATTTTTTTTACAAAGGAAGTTGCGTAGTGCAAAAGAAAGATTAATTAGGAAAGAAGGGCGAAGAAAATAAATAAGAAATCTATTGGCAAGAAGCAAATTATTATAAAGGAGATGAAAGAAGTGGAAACACAGAATTTGAAGGATTATACCAAAATCATTGTAGAAACAGAGGAAGAAAACCCCATAACCATAGCAGAAATTACGAGAGATGAAATTAATGTGGCTAATGGTTATAGGGTGAGAATGACACCTGAGTATGATTAGTGTTCGGTGTCGTGTGGTGGATGGGGGTCATTGCCATAACTATCTTTTGAGCGGATTTTTCCATCTCGTCCTTGTACGATAACTTCGCTTTTTTGATTTTTGGCAATCTGAATAGCATAGTCTTGTGCTTGTTTTTGAGTATCAAAAAGTTTTGTATCTCGTTCATTGCCGGCACCGTGAACAGCCCATTTGTCTCCACGAGGTGAAACCCACTGATTTTTTCCCATAAGTTTTCCCTTTCTGAATATTATGTTGTTATCAGTTTCATGCAATATTGTACAATGTTGTATTTGGAAAATCAATAGAAATATTAAGAAAAACGCAATATATAGATGTAAAAAATTAAAAAACACCACATATTGGTTTGCCATATTTTGGTATAGGAAAGGAGGATTAGGAATGGTAATAAGAATAGTTACGTTAATAGTTCTTACAGTGAATGTAATAGCACAGGGGATATTATGTTTCAATTCATTTATGAAAGTCAAAAAGGAGCATATGAAAGAAAGACCGATGAAATATCCCTCACATCTGTATTTCTTTCATTAGCTATTTTTGAGTAATTTCATTATTGAAGCTGTTAAAAGAAAAAATAAGAGATATTTGGGACGATTACCACACTTCGATTTTGTCCGGAATTATTGGCAGTTTTATAGGAATGGCTGTAGCAAAGCTGATAGGAATATTGTAATTAGCGGCAACACATGAATAAGAAAAGTATCAAGTATAAGGTACAAGCGACACCACATAGCATAGAAAAGGAGGTGATTATAGATATGGCAGCATTATTAGTAGTCGTAGTGGCAAATGTAAGAGGAGAGGATATATTATGGGAAGATTTGTCGCCGGATTTAAAGCGGAAAGTAAGTACAAAATTAAATAATGATGCCATGAGTGTGGCAGGGTATGAAAAAGCTCCTCAGAAGCGGCAACTTCATAAGGAGCACACATAAACAAACACACTCTTATTCTAAAACAAAAATACATAAAAGTCAAGAAATGCAAACACAAAAGCACAGAAAACAAACAACACCGCAGCAATGCAGTGTCAGCAAAGGAGGACAACAGACAAAAAATGAACAGACTAAGCACATTCATACTGTCCAAAAACATGGCATGGCTGATGCTGACAGCCGCTGCCCTCATAATGGCGGCAGCAGTCACCGTCAGACTGTCGGATGACAGACATATAAGCGGCACATATACCGGGCAGGTACAGGCAGCAGAATGTAAAGACATTCAGTATAGCGGCATACGGGAAATGCAGGACCAGACAGACACATGGGAAAATCAGCTTGCGACGTCGCAAGAATACAGTCAGACGTCAGGCAGCAGCGACACGGAAATCCCCTGTGCATGGTCAGACATAACCATATCCCTGTCAGACTTCAACCTCATATGCACAACGGTATACTGCGAAGCCGGAAACCAGTCAGTCGAAACACAGATAATGACAGCACTGACCATATTAAACAGGCTGTCAGACGAAAACTACCCCGACACGGTACGGGAAGTCATATACCAGGACAGCCAGTACACAGTAACCGGGTGGACAGGCTTCGAACAGTACGGATGGACAAGCTCCGTAGAGCAGGCCGTAACATATGCACTGGAAGTAAACGAACATCCGAGAGACATGTTCTTCTTCAGGACGGAACACTACCATAAATTCGGACATCCGTACATGGTATCGGACGATTTATATTTCAGCACATTAAATTAAGGAGGCAAACAATGAAAATAACAGTTGAAGAATACACAAAATTGATTGAAAAACAGGCCAGGTTAAAGGCATTTAAAGACTTTGCGGAAGTACAGCCGGATTACAACATTACCCTGTCAAAAAAAGAATGTATCGCAATATTAGGATTAAATACAATATTAGGATTAAATACAGAGGAGGTAAAAAATGAAGCAGCCAAAGAAACTGACATTGGAGCATAAAAAAATACTGTCTGACTACAAACTGAATCCCGATACCTGGATGCTTGTGGCCGAAGATAAGAACAGTATAACCATTATAAATAAAAAGCTAAACAAAAAGAAGACACTGACAAAAGCAGTCAGATAAAAGGAGGGATTACGGAAATGAGCTGTGAAAAAACAGAGAAAAATAATACAGAACGGTACATAAGAGACCTTAAGAAGGCCGTACTCCTTAAATTCAAGTCCGCCACATCCCCCTCCCCCGACATCATGACAGAGGCGGATAAAGAATCCGCAGAATTATACCGGAGGATGTCGGATTATTCGGGAAAGACGGTAAAAGCCATCATAAAAGAAGTAAACGAAAAATTCAGTGAAGAATGGATAAATCAGACGGAAGACAAATTCAGGAAGTCAGAGTCACTGTACGCATACCGTCAGAAGAAATACAGGGAGGTCATGACAATGCTTCACTGTATGGACAAAGAGGAAAGGACCTAAGGAAGCAGCCTTAAGTCCTGAAAAAAATAAATATTAATAAAAGTATTTACATATTTATTTTAACCCCAAAAGTCCCGAAAGTCAAGAAAAATGAGCATAAAAAGGCTCATTTGTAACATTATTAAGTATATTAAAGTTAGATATTTTAATAACAGGGAACAGGAGAACATCAAAGGTGTACGAAAGGCTAAAATACGACTTGGGCAGGGTGGCTGAATATGAATACCGCTTCAGGGGAAACTACGGAGCACCCGGAGAAAAAAGAGGAAAGAGAAAAAAGCCCACCCCGAAACAGATGGAAAAACAGAACCAGTGGAACAAAGAAAACCTTGTAAGAAGAACCATACTCTTAAACTTCAACGAGGATGACCTGTGGGCATGCCTGAAGCTTCCAAAGGGCATGAGGCCTCAGACAGAGACGGTAAAAAAATGCTGGCAGGAATTCCGCAGCAAAATGAGCAAAGCATACAAAAAAGCGGGAGACACCTTTAAATTCATATACCGCATGGAGGTAAGCAGGTCAGGAGGAGTCCACATACATATCCTTGTAAACAGGCTGAGGGGAGACATACAGACAGACAGGCTCATGTCACGGTACTGGAAAGAAATAACCTCCAAAAGCTTAAAAGGGGAAGGCCACGTAAACTACACACCCCTGTATGAAAGCGGAGGCTACGAGGCACTGGCGGAATATCTGACAAAAAAGCCAAGAAAGGAAGAATACGAACAGCTCAGCCTGTTCCCTGAGGAAGAAAGAAAAGACTTCATCAAATACTCAACATCAAGAAACCTGAAAAGACCCGTAGCCGAAAAAAGGGCATACCGCAGATGGACGGTAAGACGCCTCATAGAAAACGGCCCAAAGCCAAGACCGGGATATTACATAGACAAAAACAGCATCATAAGCGGAGTAAACCGATACACCGGAATGAGCTACTACAGGTACAGGGAAATAAGGATTGATATGCCTTTGAAAGAGAAAAGGAGGGAATGAAATGGAACAAAAAGCAGCAGAAAGAATAAACGCAGAGGAAACAAAACGGGAAAAAGCAAAAAATCTCAGATTTAAAAAACCCATAGTTAAAGATCTGAATCTGGGAAGCATAACACAGGAGCTGTGGGATATTCAGGAAGAATGCGAAAATGTGCATTGGTACCTTGACACAGACGAAGATACACTGATAAATGCTCTTGATGGAGATGAAGATGAGGCATCTGAGTTTAGAATGATGTTTGGCGATTTATGTGCAGAGTGTGAAAGAATGCTTGAGGATTTGCAACAAGAATGGATACCGGAATGTTTTGATTATTTTTTCGTAGCAATAGGAGCCGGTGAGGATTTTGGAGGAATTTTAGGATATGATTCCTATGAGCAGGATTATTTTGGAATGCACTATTATGAAGATGACTGGGCGGAAAATGAAAGCAAAAAAGTACTTAAAAGACTGACAAAGGATGATCTGATAGCTGCGGCAGCACAGTGCTTTAAGGTCTATCAGTCATTTATAGCATTAAGATACAGGTATGACTGCCTGAAAGCTTCCATTGATATTCTGCGAGATCAGAATATCGGATATTTACAGATGGTTAAGCAGATAGAAGAAATATATGAAAGAGCCGAAAAAGAATCGCACGGCTTCAGTTATAACTATGCAAAAAGTGTAAAAGAATTGGACAGGCTTTCAGGTAACATGCCACAGGAGGCATGGATACAGTAGGAAAATCAGATAGAAGAAAGGAGAACAAATCATGTTTGAAAAATTCGGAAACTTCAACACATATGAGGAAATAAACGCAGCAGCAGAAGGCTTAAAAAATGAAGGAGACACAGAAAACCTGTACATACTGGCAGCAGAAAACGGAATAGACAAAGAGCTTGCACAGATGTATGCAAAAGGAGACATCCCATGCCTCTGCGACATACAGAGTGCAGCCATAGGAAAACTGGATATAGAGGCAGCAGAGCTCAAGACAGAAGAAATAATGTCAGACTGGGTGGAATACATCAAAGGCTGCATAGCAAAGGACGACAGGATGGCAGCAGCCGTAAGAAGCAGCAGTAAAAGTCTTAAAGAATGTATAGCAGAGCTGCTCAGATGGTCCCTTAAAAATGCAAAGCCGGTAGACAAAGACATCACAAAGGCAGCCGGAGTCAGTCAACACTGCACACTGGGCATACCCGGCATGGGAAGGGCAAAAAAAATAATAAGGGAATACTATTCAGGGAGGCAGTCATAATGCAGAAAAAAGAAATAGAAAAAATACCTCCACTTAAAACATCAAAGGCAGCAGCCAAATACAAGGCGGTAGCAGTTGCCAAAAGACTGAAAATAAAAAAAGCCGGCTACCTCATCATAGACATATTTGAAAACAAAGCAGAAAGCCTGTCGGACTACATGGTAAGAATAGTCCTGAATGGCAGGGAATACGCAAACCGTTTCCCCGACGGCAGATGGACGGAGCAGAAAATCCTGACAAAAAGCTATGACTACATATGGGAAAGCAAAGGCACAAGTATACGTCACGATGAAATATTCATATCCCCCGAAAATGTCAGGCTCATCGAAGAGGCAATACACAGCTTCAGAAAAGGCTTCGGAAAAGCCGGCAGTAAAAATACATATGACATCCGGTATTCAAGCTGGTATTCAACCGTATCATCATACCAGAGCCAAATAATGGCAGAGCGGCGGGAAACGGCAGAAAAATCAAAGGAAAAGGCATGCAGGGAAAGAAATGCCGCAATAAAGCCGGCACCTGACGGATTTATCCGGTGGGCAAAAAGCATACATGGAGCAGGATGTATATATTATCAGCGGAAAGGAAAAAAGGCAGAATTCACCTGTTCAAAATGCGGAAAAACATATGAAAGGAAATGCGTCAGGGGAGACGGATACGAGGATGTCTTTGAAAACATTGCGGAAATCCCCGTAAAAGGAAGGATAGCAGTATGCAGCCTCTGCGGAGCAAAGGGGTACTATCAGCATAAAGGAAGATGCTTAAAAGGAGTATACGGCAGTACCAAAACAGCATACCTCATACAGCCGTATACAGGTGATGCAGCAGTAATCCGCCAGTATTCCATAGAAAGACTGCTAAGCGTAGGCTCACCTGAAGAATATATCATAACGGAATACGGAAGATACTTCATAGGCACAAATATACAGCAAAAAGACTGGAATGCGGAAATTTGGAGCAATAAAGAAAGATGTTTTGTGCGGCAATGGACATACAAAAACAATCAGGGTAGAGGCACATGGAAGGACGAAGAAGGATGCCTCTGGCCGGGCAGCAGCATTGACAGCACATACTTAAAATACTCACAGATAATACAGTACGCAGAGAGAGTAAAAGAATTCAAGCCGACATACTATGCCGAAGCATACAAAACATATCCCGAGCTTGAAATCATAATAAAGCTTGGAATGGACAAACTTGCAGACAAGCTGGTAAAAGAATACCAGTGGCTGAAAATAAACAAAGGCAGCAGCATATACGAAAGGCTCGGCATAAGAAAAAGCGATATAAAGGCACTAATAAAAGAAAAAGGCGACTGGGAATATCTTGAGGTTTTAAGACTGGAAAAAGAAAAGGGAATAATACTTAAAGAAGAACAGCGGAAAAAGCTGATGCCGCATATAAGCAGCCTGAAAGGAAATACGCTAATCACAGCACTGGAATACATGACCATACGGAAATTCATAAACAGGATAGAAAAATATTCCGGCTGCCGTATGGAAACACCATGCGGATATGCCCATGAAAAGACAAGGCACACAATAACAACATACCTTGATTATCTGAGCATGAGAAAAACCCTGCATAACGACCTGGACAACTCCGTACATCTGTGTCCCGGAAGACTGGAGGAGGCACATGCGGAAATGGTAAGGGAATCAAGCAGCAAAAGGGAAGAAGAATACATAAAGCAGAAAGAACAGCAGTACAGCCGGATAAGAGAACACTTTGAAGAATACATGAAAACCTATTACCGGAAAAAAGGAGAACTCTTTGTAAGGCCGGCAATGTCGGCAGAGGAAATAATACTTGAGGGAAGAATACAGCACCACTGCGTAGGCGGAGACAATTACCTTAAGAAACACAACGACGGGGAAACCGTAATACTGTTCCTGCGGTACAAAGAAGCTCCCGATACACCGTATGTAACAATAGAAATAAAAGAAAACAAAATCCTGCAATGGTATTCCGCATACGACAGAAAAGCAGACAAAGAGCGTAACGACAAATGGCTGGCAGAATACACGGACACACTGAAAAAGAAACAGGCAAAAAACAGGCTCAAAATAGCCGTACCGTCACAGGCAGCAGTATAGGAGGGAAACAAATGTCATTAACAGATATAAAAGCATCATCACAGGAAGAAATAAAAAACCAAATAAACACAGTGCAGAGTACAACAGTATTTCATCAGATAACAATAGACGAATACCTGCTGGCCAAACATGAGATAGAAATAAGGCTCCGAAACATAGCAGATGACTTCATAGCAATAGGCTTTCGGCTAAGGCAGATAAATGACTCGGAGGCATACAGACAGGAAGGCTATACAAGCATAAGCGAGTTTGCGGAAAAAGAATATAATATAAAAGGACCGGAAACATCAAGACTTATGTCGATAAACATGCATTTCTCAGTTGGAGGCTACAGTGACAGGTTAAAGCCGGAATATAAAAACTACGGTACAAGCCTGTTATACGAAATGACAAAACTGGCAGAAGATGATCGCCGGCTTATAGTGGCAGGAACCACAGTAGCATCCATAAGAGAACTAAAAAGATTTAACAGGGAAGCAGAAGAAAAAGCAGTATCAAAAACCGCAGATGATAAGCCGGAGAATAACAGCACAGAAGCCGGCGAAACATTATGCAAAGAAGCAGAACACGAGGAGACAGCCTGCAATACAGCAGAGGTAGTCACGGCAGAGATATTAAGCACAAAACCCACAGATTACAGCGACCTTGAAAAGATAATAATAGAATTCTTCCGTAACGAAAGAGAGCTGCTAAACGAAATATACCGGATGTCAGACTATGAAAGCATAGCCGACAGAATAAATCCATCCGGCAGCAGAACCTTCAGGAAAACAATATACATGCTTTTCATGTACGGCTACGGTGACGGACTGATATTAAAGAAAATGGGAGAAGAAAACAAAAGCTATACATGGCAGCAGTTCATAGAAACAACAGTAGACATATACAAAGCAACATACACAGACCACGACACTGTATGGGAAAACTTCTACAAGCCGGAGCCGGAAGCAGCAGAAGCAAAAGAAGCAGAAGCAAAGACGGCAGAAACAAAGACAGCAGAGGCAGAAGAACAGCAGAATAGCGAAAACAGGCAGGAAAACAACAAAGAAAGCAAAACAACAGCCGACACTGCTGATACAGACAATATGACCGAACAGGATGCAGTCGTGCAAAGCATTAATTATAACCAAACAAATATGCAGAGTGATAATGCAGAAAAAACAGAGCCGGAAGAAAAAGCGGAGCCGACAGAAAAAGCGAAACCGACAGAGGAAACAGAACCGGCAGAGAAAGCAGAAGAAACGGGTAAAGAAAAAACATCCGGTAGCAGTCATACACTTGCGACGTCGCAAGAAAACAACATACTCTCATTAAGAAAATGGTACCTGTCAAACAAGCACATGTCACTGGACATAGGAGTAAAGTATGAGATATACGACAGACTATGTATAAGAACAACTCAAGAAGCACTGGAAAAGATAGCAGAGTTTATAGAGGAGCTTACGGCAGAGTATACGGCTTATGTATATAAAAATATGGGAGGCAGAAATAATGATAAAAATAGGCAGTAAGGTAAAGCTTAACAATAAAGGCAGACTTAAGGCATCAACAGAAGATGAGGACAGGATTTTTGAGGTCAGAAGTAATCCATTTGAAATGTCCGGCACTATGTGTGTTTTGCTTAAAGGCGAAGTAGGCGGCTATGCAGTAGACGAATTGACGGAAGTTGACAGAGAAGTCCTCATAACTGCAAAATTGACGGAAGCTGAGGAAGAAAAGAAAAAAGCAGGAAATCAGATTCCATCCGGCAAAATAAAGCTGATAGATGCAGAGACGGAAAACTGTAAGCTGTTAGATTTTATAGCAGAACATGACGTTTCAATACAATTTGCCATAGAGCATAAGGATATGACAATTCTTGAAGAAATATTCTCTGACTATTTTGAGTCACAGAAGCTGGCTTATGACATAGATAGGGTATTAGAACAACTGGAACAACTGAAAAAAACATATATGTCAATAGCAGCACAGTATGACGAAGAAGGAGAAACGGAAAAAATGGATTTGGCAGACGAGAAGGCCGATTCCTATACCAAAGCAATAGAAATTGTAAAGGCAGGACGGATTGATTTAGAGAGAATGGAGGGATAGCAATGGATATTGAAAAGGCTATTAAATGGCAGAAAGCAAAGAAACCTGTCAAAGACAAATATAACCACGACTCCAAGAGAATAGGTAAAGCAAACGAAAAAATGGATAAATGGTTGAAAGGTATGAGATAGGGAGGAACAGTATAAAAATGAACAGACTAACAACAAACAAAAAAGTAAATGAAATGGGTATGGTTGAATTGGCACACAATTCATGTTACATAAAAGACGGTGAGGCAAGATACCGGGATTACAATTTAGACGAGGATGCAAGACAATTAACAATAAAGCTGTTGGATAAATTTGCAGATATTCCAAATGAATTTACCTGTGATGATGATTTTGATGAGTATATGGCAGCTTGTCTGCAAGACGGCATGGACAGCATAGAGGGATTAATAGCATTATTCTATCGTAATCTGTGGGCAACGGCTGAATTGTATGAAAAATTAAAGGAATATGAGGACATGGAGGAACAGAATAAATTGTTAAAACTTCCCTGTGCAACAGGAGACACGGTTTACACGAATATTTCAATTCCGGGATGGTATTTCAGAAAAGAAAACAGACCGTATGAAGCAAAGGTCGTATTTGTCGGAATTAACGGAGAAGATAATTATATGAATGTTGATTTGGGAAACGGACATATGCTGCAATTTAAGTTTTCGGATATAGGCAAAAGTGTTTTCCTTACAAAAGAGGAAGCATTATAGGAAACTAACGAAAGACCATTCAGTTAAGGAGAATATATATGGATGATAAAAGAGAGATAAAGGCATTAATAAATAAGGAGACAGGAGGAATAATACCAATACCTGAGGCGGAAAGACCTACAATAAGGGCATATAAGAATTTTAAAAGACCATTGTATCATATGACAGTACAGGCAGCAGGGTTAGAGCATAAAAATTTTGTGCAGCAGGGGAGTGATGATAAAGCCGCAACATAATATAAAATGTGTGTATTGCTTTTTTATAAATAAATGTATATAATTATAGTAGAGCAAATACATATGAATAAAAGGTCATTTTATTAGAAAATATATTTAATGACTGAACAGGAGATGATATTATGTATAGAGCAATGACATTAGCAAAATATGTAGTTGATAAGTGCACTGATGAAGGGTGTCCAATTACTAATTTGCAATTACAAAAAATATTATATTTTATACAGTTAAATTTTATAAAGATATTAAATATCGCAGCATTTAATGATGATATGGAAGCATGGCAACATGGTCCTGTAATACCTGAGGTATATGATGAGTATTCATATTGTGCAGGTACTCCTATCTATGAAACATATAATGGAATAGAGAATGAGATACACGTTGGCATAGAAAAGGATATAATAGATATAGTTACAGAATTAGCACGAAATAAAAACCCATGGGATTTAGTGAGAACAAGTCATGAACCCGGAACTCCATGGGCTAAAGTATATCATGGAATAAAAACAAAGATTCCAATGGAATATATTTATAATTATGCAAGGTCTTTAAATAATGCAGGATAATATAAAAGACAATATATTTATTGGAACGTCATCAAGTAAACCGGGAATTGTAGACGCAAAAAACCATATAGCAATAAATGTGGAGGAAAAAAGTACTAAAGAAAGTGAAAAATCACGAATTAGAGCATATAATAAGTTTTTTAGCATAATAAATAATAATTAAAGTTATTTTGTGAATGCTAAGATATACATAACATCAGAGCCTAAGAGCCAATAAGAAGATTTTTATTCTTATTGGCTCTCATTTTTATTTAAACGAATAAAACACAAAGAAGGGAAGTGACACAATGCCGACAAAAGCCGAAACAACAGAGAAACAGCAAAAAGCAAAAGAATTATACCAGCAGGGAACAAAGCTTGTAGACATAGCTGAAATACTTGGAATCAATGCCGGCACTGTCCGCAGATGGAAATGTACTCAAAAATGGGATGCTAAAAATACAGGTAATCGGAAAACAGGACAATCAAGCGAACGTTCACCTAACCGAACGCAGGAAACCGAACGTTCTGTCAATGAACAAAAAATAAATTTCAAAGGGCAGCAGAATGCGATAAAAAAAGCTGTAGAGCAGATATTATCAAATGACGATTTAAACGATGAACAACAATTATTCTGCCTGATATACGCAAAAACATATAATGCCGTTCAATCGTATATGGAAGCCTATAATACAACAAATTACAATGCAGCAGGAGTAAGCAGTTACAGATTATTAAAAGTTCCTAAAATCAGAAAAGCAATACAGGACATAAAAAAAGCAAAAGCAGAGCAGATATTAGCAGACAAAGAGGATATAGTGGAGCTTCAGATGCGTATAGCCTTTGCAGACATTGGGCAATATCTTGATTTTAAAGAGGAGGAGCAGCCTGTTATAGGTGCTTTCGGGCCTGTTAAGATAGAGGAAAACGGAGAAAAGAAAATACTTACTCAAAAGGTAAACAATGTGCATATAAAGGACTCAAGGCAGTTGGACACGCAGCTTATTCAGGAAATAAAGAATGGAAAGAACGGCTTCAGCATAAAGCTGGCAGATAAGGTAAAGGCAATAGAATGGCTATCAAAATATTTTGAGGTATTTCCTGAGGATGTGAGAAAGGCAGAATATGATGAACATAGAAAAGCATTTGATAAGAAAAAGCTTGACATTGAGCTTTTAAAAATGGAGATTAACTCAAAAGCAGAGACAGACAGAGAAAAAACTATAGAGGAGGATAACTTCCTTGATGCCTTTAATATGTCAGCAGAAGAAATATGGGCAGAACAGGAAGAACAACGGGAACAGCAGGAGGAGAACCATGAGCTGGGAGAATGTTGATAAAAGAATAATCAGGCTGCAGCAATCCATAGCAGAACGAAAAAACAGCATAAAACAGAAAGGCAGAAATAAAGGATTTGAGTTTAAGCCATTTTCATTGAAACAGAAAAAAGTCCTTACATGGTGGTGCGATACATCACCGGTAAAGGATAATGATGGTATAATAGCAGACGGAGCAATCAGAAGCGGTAAAACCTTATGTATGAGTCTTTCGTATGTGCTGTGGGCAATGAGCGTATTTAATAACCAAAACTTTGGTATGGCAGGTAAAACCATTGGTTCTTTCAGAAGAAATGTGCTGTTTTGGCTTAAACTGATGCTTAAATCAAGAGGCTACAGTGTATCAGACCATAGAGGTGACAATTTGGTTATAGTTACAAAAGGAGATATAAGTAATTACTTCTATGTATTTGGAGGTAAAGATGAGAGCTCGCAGGACCTTATACAGGGAATCACTTTGGCCGGAATGTTTTTTGACGAGGTTGCACTTATGCCGGAAAGCTTTGTTAATCAGGCAACAGGACGATTGTCTGTTAAAGGTTCCAGAATGTGGTTCAACTGCAACCCGGACAGCCCTCATCATTGGTTTAAGGTAAACTGGATAGATAAATGCAGATGTCACCTGTCAGATGAGGAGATAGCGAAAATAGAGAAAGAGGGAAAAGCCCCTAAAAATTTAGTTTATCTGCATTTTACAATGGATGACAACCTGTCACTTGATGAAAGCATAAAAAAGAGATACAGGGCAATGTATACAGGAGTATTCTTCAAAAGATATATATTAGGCCTTTGGTGTATGGCTGACGGACTGGTATATGATATGTTTGATGAAGAAAAGCATGTATTTAAAGGACAGGTTCCATATGTAAGAAATCATATTGTGTCTGTCGACTATGGTACGGTAAATCCTTTTTCTGCCGGCTTATGGTCCTTTGACGGAAGCAGAGCCATAAGGGAAAAAGAAATATATTACAATGGCAGGGAAGAACACAAGCGTATGGATGATGAGAGCTATTATGAAATGATGAGGGAAATGATAGGTGATGCAGATGTGGAATGCATCATAGTGGACCCAAGTGCCGCATCATTCATAGAGACAATAAAAAAGCATGGAGAATTTATGGTAAAGGGTGCCAATAATGATGTATTAGATGGAATAAGAATTGTTACAACCTTTTTAAATTCAGGAAAAATACTCATACACGAAAGCTGTAAAAACAGCATAGAGGAATTTGGTCTGTATTCATGGGATGAAGAAAGCGGGGAAGATAAAGTAATAAAGGAAAACGACCATGCAATGGATGACATAAGGTATTTTTGTAATACATATCTGCGTAGGCAGTTGAAATGGAGGTTTTAGAAATGAGTGCATATACATTTGTAAAAAATATGGCAGGAAGAATGTTTGGATTTAGAAACGAAGCTGAAAAGGCATTTAATGTAGATGAGGCAGCTTCATCAGTTATGGATGCAAATATTGCATTGTGGGGGAAAATTGTATCAGGAATACCGCCATGGGCAGACAGTAAGGATGACATAGATACTATTAATTTTGCCGGCTTTTTATGCTCGGATATAGCAAAAAAGGTATGTCTTGATATTGATATAAATGTAACGGGCTCGGCAAGGGCCGAATACTTGCAGTCGGTAACAGATGTATTTAAAACAATAATAAGAGATAAAATTGAAGAAGCGGCAGGAATAGGAGGCATTATGTTCAAGCCTAACGGAAACAGTGCTTTAAACAATTCTATTGACTATGTAAAAAACGGTGAGTTTATAGTTACGGAAGCAGACAGGAACGGTAATGTACTTGGTGCCATATTCAAGGACCATATTCAGCAGGGAAAGAAGCATTATACAAGACTTGAGTGGCATAGATTTGCAGGAGAGACTTATATAATAAGCAACAAAGCATTTATGTCATATAACGAAGATGTATTGGGAAAAGAAATAGACATACAGTCGGTGCCGCAATGGTCAGACATACAGCCGGATGTATACGTTGGAAATATAGACAGGCCCCTGTTTGCATATTTTAAGCTGCCATACAACAATATAATTGACGGAGGCTCTCCATTGGGAGTGTCAGCCTTTGCAAATGCAATAACGGAACTGAAGGATTTGGATATTGCATGGAGCAGAAAATCATTAGAGGTAGAGGACAGCAAACATCTTACCTTTGTCGATACATCAATGATACAAAGCTCCAAGCACTTTAAAATAAAACTGCCAAGATTTATTAAAACATATGATCCGGGAACAGGCAATGAAGATAAAATACATGAGCATGTGGCAACATTATTGACAGAACAGAGAATAACGGATATAAACAGTATACTTTCGCTTATATCCACCAAATGCGGATATAGTCAGGGACAGTTTGTTTTAGACAGAAAAACAGGAGCCATAACGGCAACACAGGTAGAGGCAGATGACCAGGAGACAATCAGGACAATAAAAGACATAAGAGATACATTAAGAGATTGTGTGGATAATTTATTGTATGCCGTAAATGTATACGCTGATTTATATAATATTACACCGACAGGAAGATATAAGACAGATTATTCATTCGGAGACCTTACATATAATTGGGAGGAAGACCGTGCAAGGCACTGGCAGTATGTACAGCAGGGCAATTATCCCCTGTGGAGATATTATGTCAAATTTGAAGGAATGTCGGAAAGAGAAGCTAAGACAGTGGTAAAAGAGGCAAGAACAGAAAATAATGCTGACAGCGACAATATGTTTAAAGAGGAGTAACAAATGAGTCAGGATTTTGGAAATTACTTATATCACAGTACCGACAGAATAGTAGAAATATATGAAAGCCTTAACCAATATGCCATAAAAGAAATAGTCCGAAGACTGGTAAAGACAGGTTATCTCAATAAGGTTGCAACAAACCTTATATACAAAATGCAGGAGTCAGGAATGACAATGGAGAGCATAATGGAAGAGATTGCAAGACACAGCGGTATGTCAATTAAAGAGGTAAAAAAGGCTTTTGAGGATGCAGCAATAGAAGCATCAAGGGAAGACACTGAAACGTACAGAAAGGCAGGCCTTGAGCAGAATAACATACTTACATCTGAGGTAATGAAAAATGCGTTAAAAACAGCTATGCTTCAGACAAATAATGAGCTTAGAAATATGACAAGAACAATGGCAGGGAAAAGCCAAAAGATATTTTTAGAAGCTGTAGACGAGGCATATATGAAAGTACAGAGTGGAATGTGTACATATGAAACGGCCATAGCTGATGCCATAAAAGAAGTATCAAAAAACGGGCTTTATGTAAAATATCCGTCAGGACGCAGAGATACGATAGAAACGGCAGTAAGGCGAGCACTTATGACAGGCCTAAATCAGGGGACAATGAGGATGAAAATAGAAAAGATGAAAGAAATGGGGCAGGATTTACTTGCGACATCGCAACATGTAGGTGCAAGAACAGGCGGCAGGTTTCCGTATGAAGACCATTCAAAATGGCAGGGTAAAGTATTCTCATTAAGCGGAAAATCAGATAAATATCCTCCGTTTGTGGAAACATGCGGATGGGGTAAAGGCGGAGGAATAGGCGGCTGGAATTGCAGGCATCACATATATGCTTTTGTTGAGGGAGTAAGTAAGCTACCGGAGCCAATAGATGAGAAAGAAAATAAGAGAATAGAGGAGTTAAATAAAAAGCAGCGTAGACTTGAAAGCTCCATAAGGGCAAAGAAAAGGGAGTTGATTGGCTTAAAAGAGGGAATGGAAGCTACAGACAGTGATAAGCTGAAATTTGAACTACAGCAGCAATATGACAGGTCAGCATATGAACTCAGGGAGCTTAACAAAAGCTATAATAATTTCTGTGCAGATAATAATTTGAGAACATGGGATGAGAGGAAGAAAATAGTAAACTTTCAGAGGGAGCAGAGCTATGAGGCTAGGCTTGGGGCTGACAGGTATTCAATAAATGTCAAGCAGAGTGGAGGAAGAAAGACAGTTGATTATAAGAATTGGAGTGAGTATAAGAAAGAACAGCAAAGAAGGGATAATCATGCATCAATGTATTATGAAAGTGTGAGAAATAGCAATAAAAATGTAATTATAGAAACAATAGCGTCGAACACACAATTTTCTAAAGAATATATAAAAAAAGCAGTTGACCATATATTTTTTAAGGAATATAATTTAAATGGTAGCTACATAAGATTTGCTCCTGATTACGAGATAGCAGAAAGTATAAGGAGACTAAGAGAAGGAAAAACCATATTAGAGCATGATGTATTACTATTGAAGCATGAACATTTAGAATATGGATTAATGAACAAATTGGGTATGGATTCTGCCAAAGCACATGACATTGCAAACAGAAAATACAATTACCAAAAAGCAGTTGAAATGTATGAGAGGGAATTGATGAACAATGGTAAAAGTAGTTAGAAAAAAAGAAGATGGAAATGTAATAACATATTATTATTACTTATCAGAGGATGAAGATACCGAAGATTATGGAGTGATAAGTATTGATATGATAACAGGAGAAATATCCAATGTTAAAGCAGCACCTTCAGATAGTACTTTTTACAGTGGAGGTCATGCTTTGCATGTCATAGAAAGTTTTTTTGAAAAAAAGGATTTCAAAGAAGTAGAATATGAGCAGTGGGTTTAGAGTTTGAGAGTAGTGTAAAATCGGATGATACTAAAACAGGCAATCAATGTCACCAGTAGGCAGACCAGTTTGAGAGTAGTGTAAAATCGGATGATACTAAAACTTCATATCATCTGAATAGCCTGTTTGAGAGTAGTGTAAAATTATATTATTTGATAAAACGTAAGTAAATTTGAGAAAGGCGGAAGAAGAAAGGAGAAAAGAAAATATGTCATTAATTAAATGTCCAGAGTGTGGAAAAGAAATATCATCAACAGTTAAAAATTGTCCTCATTGCGGTTACATAATTAAGCATAGGAATATTGAAAAACATCCAATATATTATGGCTTAAAAACAGGAATATTTATTCTGCTGGTTATAACTTTTGCAACTATAAAATATGACTTTACAGTAGAAATAATAGGTATTAGTCTGGGAAGCATTCTTGTTTTTGGTTGGTTAATAGTCATAATTTTATTATTTGCAATATTGCTAAAAATGAAAAAATGATGTTTGAGAGTAGCATAAATTGTAGGATAGGGATAAGCTGAATAAGATGATAGAAAAAATTTGAGGGTGGAAACATCCTCTTTTTTTAATTTAGGTATTGACATTTGTACGGACAATCTATTATAATGTTTGTACGGGCATAGAAAGAAGGTGATAGAGTGTCGCCCATATCAAAAGGAACTAAGCTGACAGACGATCCTCGCAATGTGCGTTTGGAAATTCGATTGACACAATCTGAAAATGAATTATTGGAGGAATGTGCTGAGAAATTGAATACTACCAAAACAAAAGTAGTAACAAAAGGAATTGAGATGGTCAGTAAGGAAACAAAGAAATAGAGCGTTGTCACCCTGAGAAAGTTGCAAACGCTCTAATACCAATCCACAAAGGGAATTGATAAATATATTATATCATTTTCCTTGTGAAAATTCAAGTATAAGGAGAGTGATATTATGGTAGAAATTGAACAAACCATTGATAGCCGAGAAGCAGCTGCAATGGTTGAAAAAGAGCATAAATTTCTTATGCGTGATATAAGAAGATACATAAAACAAATAATTGATGGAAATGAGAAAAATTTTACTGAGTGCAAGATTGCACCCAGTGAGTTTTTTAAAAAATCTGAGTATAAAGACAGTACAGGCAGAACGCTCCCTTGCTACCGCATAACAAAGAAAGGCTGTGAATTTATCGCACATAAGCTGACTGGAACAAAAGGAACGATATTTACCGCCAGATACATCAATCGTTTTCACGAAATGCAGGATACTATTGCAGGACGGACAGAAGAATGTAAAATACCATGGTTTATCCGGCAATTTGAAGGAAGATACATTATCCTTGAGCGTGATTTCATTCAGATTACCGGAGTGGATATTAGAAAACATAAATTGTTTTACCGTGAAGAATGCTTTAGGGGAGGTTTGGATTATAATGGTTGGGGATGGCATACAACCATTAATAAAGAGGCATTTAGGAAAAAATATGGATTTGATTATGGTGACGATAAGTGTATGATATATTTCTATCTTCGTGGAGCTGTTAAGGCACTTAAGATTTTATCTGATGATTTTGAAACAAAACTCAGAAATGGTGCTTATAAAATGATAATGGACGGAATAGAAAAAGTGCAGTCGCCAAAGATAAAAAAAATATCATTGCAAAATCAAAACACCATGTTGGATATAGAAGAAAACAGGCAGAATGTACCTGTGCAGATTAATATTATATGTGGTCAGAATTACAGATGAGTTTTGGTTGACATTGATGTATTGATATGTTATATTTTAAATACGAAAAGGGAAGACCAAAGGAGCGGCTTACCCTAAACAACACAGCAAATACCTTTTACAAGGTTGGCCGTCATTATTGCGAGTAATGGCGGCTGTTATTTATTTCCTTTAAAAATTGTATAACACAATCCAATAAAGGATACAATGAATATTCCAATCTGAATTAAATCAGCATATGTAACAAACATTGGCAATCCCTCCTTTCTTTCGTCTGGAGGGTAGCCCCTCCGATAAAAGAGGGTAAGCCGCCCGGCTCTTTGGTTTCCCATAACAAGGAGTATAACATAATTCACCGGCACAGGCAACAATAAAAAATTTAACCGAAAACTAAATCTCCTCTTGTAATAATCGAACATATGAAGTATAATATCATCAGGTGATGAAATGAAAGAATACTGGATAAGATGCCCGTTGTGCGGATATCCAAAGATGATTAAAGCAAGAGATGATACAGTGCTTAAAAACTTTCCGGGATACTGTAAGAGATGTAAAAGGGAAAGCATAATAACGATTTTTGAATTTGGGAAAAAGACCCAAGCATATGCAGAAATTCAAATAAAAGCATAAAAAGAGCCATAGAGCCAAATAACCATTAGTTTAAAGGTTATTTGGCTCCTTTTGTTTTCTCGTTATTAAATCCGCACAAGGGACAAAAACACAAGGCAGGATAGTGCAGTTCGGCAGCACGTCAGCTTCATAAGCTGAAGGCCACAGGTTCGAATCCTGTTCCTGCTATTACCCGGAGAGGGGTATAGCTCTCGAATCCATGCTGTGGACACACAGAATAATAAAACGTATAGGAGGATGTAACTGATGGACTTTATGGAAATATTAAAGAAGTACGGCTTGGAGGTGCCTGCTGATAAGGTAGAAGCTTTTAAAAAGGAATTTGTCGAAAATTACAAGTCAGTAACTGAACTGGAAAAGAAGAACACAAGAATAGCAGCACTCGAGGAGGATAAGAAAGCATTGGAGGAGCGGCTTAAAACTGCCAATGAAACAATATCAGGATTTGAGGATGCCGATATTGAAGGCTTAAAGCAGCAGATAGCTGATTATAACAAAAAGCTTAAGGAAACAGAGGAGCAGCACAAAAAGGAAATTGAACAGCGTGATTTTAAGGATGCACTTACAGAGGCAATGAAAGAGGTGGAATTTACCTCAGAATATGCCAAGAAATCCGTTATGGCAGAGATTGAGGCAGCAGGACTTAAACTTATAGATGGAAAAATCATAGGGTTAAATGACTTGCTTGAAGCCATAAAGGAAAAGGATAAGGCAGCATTTGTCGACAAGGAGCAGGAGCAGCTTGAACAGGGCAAGGCAAAGTTTACCAAGCCGCTGAACGTCAAGGAGGGTACAAAGCTCAGTACAAGTGAGCTTATGAAGCTTAAAAACCAGTACCCTAATCTTGATATAACAAAGTACATGTAATTAAAGGAGGAGAAAACAAATGGCATTATTTGATGTTGTAAATTTTAACGGAGAAGTATTTGATGTCGCAGTAAGACAGACACCTAACTTAAGACTGAATGAGCTTCTTAAGTCAGGTGCAGTTGTAGAGAAGTCGGAATATGCTTCATTGGCACCGGACCAAAAGGGTGGTCATTACATTACCACAATTATTAAAGAAAGGCTTTCAGGAGAGCCGGATAATTATGACGGTAAGACGGATATTACCACAGATAAAAGAGGTAACTACACTATGGGAAGAATAGTTGTAGGCAGGGCTCATGGATGGACAGAACAGGATTTTGTATCAGATATCAGCGGTGATGATTACAGTGCGGCAGCAGGAGAGGTAGCAGAGTTTTGGGATGATGTGGACCAGGATATTCTTATATCGACCTTAAAGGGTGTATTTGCAATGACGGGCACCAAAAATGAGGAGTTTGTAAAGGCCCATACATACGAGGAAACAGGAGTATTCGAGGCAACTACCCTTAACAATGCTTTGCAGAAGGCTTTAGGTGACAATAAAGCAAAGTTTTCGCTTGCGATTATGCACAGTAAGGTTTCAACCGGATTGGAAAACCTTAAGCTTCTTGAGTACATGAAGTATACCGATGCAGACGGAATAGAAAGAATGCTTACCATAGGAACACTTAATGGCAGGGTGGTACTGGTAGACGATACAATGCCGGTAAGGGAAGTAGCAGCAACAGAAACAGAGGCAGCATACACAGAGTATACCACATATGTATTCGGTTCAGGTGCCATAGAATATACAAACTGTGGCGTAAAGACACCATCTGAAATGGAAAGAGATGCAAGAACACATGGCGGAGAGACAACGCTTATTACAAGGCAGAGAAAGATATACGCACCTTATGGTATATCCTTTAAAAACAGCTCAATTTTATCTCCGACAAATGCCCAGCTTGAAACAGGCTCTAACTGGGAGCTTGCAAACAATAATTTATCAGGAAGCAAGCAGGCATATTATCCGCATAAGGCAATTCCTATTGCACAGATAAAGACAAGAGGATAAGAGAGGAGGCTTCCTGTATGGCATATGCAACATATGAGTTTTATAGGAATACATATTACGGCAATTCCATAGAGGAAGCCGATTTTAACAAGCTGCTGTCTAAATCTGAGACTATAATAAACAGATATACATTTAACCGTCTTATTAAAAATATGCCAGAAGATGAAAGCACACAGAGACAAATAGGTATGTGTGCATGTGAGTTGGCAGAAAAGGTAATGGAGATAGATAAGTATATCAAAGCAAGTACAATAAATGATAAAGGCGAAACTGTTATGATAAAATCCAAATCTGCCGGAAGTGAGTCCGTAACCTTTGCCACAGGAGAAACCATATATGCAAGGCTTGTAAATGATAATAAAGCACTGGAGACTTTTTACTATGCGACAGTAAAGAATTATCTTGCCGGATATGATGATGCAGAGGGAATAAATCTTGTATATGCGGGAGTGTAGAAATGTTTGACGAAGTAATTACAGTATTTAATTATGATAAAAAAACAAACAGGTATTATGCCAAAGTTCTTGAAAATATAGAAATACAGGAGCTGTCAGCAGCTAATTTAATAAAGACAGGTCCGGTTGATGCAGATACTGTCAATATACATATACCTTACTCTGAAAAGTACAGGAAACCATTGGCATGGCAGTCATCAGATGATAAAACAGATATTTTCACATTTAATGCAAAGAATAAAAAGGATTTTATATACTGCGGAAAATGGGCGGATGGTAAGGTTATATCTGATGATGATTATAAAGATGATTTTTATGCTTATATGAGCAGCAATTTTGATGATGTATATATGATAAGCACTGTGGCAGCATATAATGTGATTCCGCATTGGGAAGTAGGTGTCAGATAATGAGTAAGAAAAAAATGTCAGATACGTTCAGAAAATTTAAAATTAAAGGACCTAATATATCAATAAGCCTTTTTGACGGTGATACTGCGGTAAAATTTGAGAGAAAAATTGCTAAAGCACAATATCTTCTTGACGAGATAATAAAGCATGATACAGAGCCATATGTACCTTTTAGGACAGGTACGCTTGCAAACACGGTAAATATGACTGAAAGCGGAAGCGGACAAGTGGTATATAACGGACCTCAGGCAAGATATTTATATGAGGGAAGGTTAATGGTATCGCCTAAAACAGGAAGCTCATATGCAGCACTTGGAGAAAAAAAGATACTGACTAAAAAGCATCTGCAATATGACAAAACAGCACATCCTTTAGCAGGAGCCATGTGGTTTGACAGAGCAGAAAAAGTAAACGGGGAAAGATGGGTAGAGGCTGCAAAGGAGGGATTTAGAGATGGCTGATGACAAAAATAAAGAGCTGCTGCCGGTAAGTGAACAAAGCAGCGTGTTGGAGGCTGTATATAAGCTTATTAAAGAATGTCCGTTTATAGAAAAAGAGAATGTTAAGTTTGATTTCCTTGATATAGAGGAGAACTCAATATCAGTTTTATCAACACCCGGAGCATTCATAATATCAAAGGATATACTTGGAGGCTTTACAGGCTCATTACCGTTCATTTTGGGACATAAGGGAAGACAGAGCAGTGATAACCGAAAGATAAAAACCGTAGATTTGCTTAACAATATAGGCAAATGGCTGGGAAAAGAAAAAGTAACAATAGATGATAGGGAATATGTTCTGAAGGAATATCCGTTATTATCCGATAACAGAAAAATAACAAGGATAGAACAGCAGACGGTTCCTTATATAAGCGACATAGACGAGAAAAGCAACATAACATACATATGTACGTTGAAGGTAACATATTGCAAGGAGGTAGAATAAAATGGCAATAACAGGAGAAAAGATAGAAAGAAAGTATTTGGCACATTATATTGACGCAGCATTTGATTTAACTTATGCAGCAGCAAATTATGAACGTATAGGCAAGGATTTGGAGGAATATACCATAGAAATGAACCCTGAGTCTGAGACCGTAAAAAACATATTAGGAGAAAATTCAACAAATGTCAAAGGCTGGGAGCCGCAGGCAAGTGTAGATACATATTATGCGAGATATGGTTCGGCATTGTTTGAAAGGTTATATGAGATTATTAATGACAGGTCGACAGGCTCACAGCTTGAAACAAGCATTGTTGATGTGTTAATTAATCAGGATGCGACTATTGACAGTGCATACAGGGAAAATGTGGTGATAATTCCGCAGTCTATAGGCGGTGATACAGGAGGAGTAAATATCCCTTATGAGGTACACTACAACGGAGACAGGACAAAAGGTACATGGAATGCAGCCACAAAAACCTTTACGGCAGAAGGCAGCAGAGACAATTCATAACAACAAAAAGAATAGATAAGGGCTGTCGCACTAAGCTGCGATTATACAGGATATTGCATTAATTTATGTTAAATCTCACTATATCATGATGCAAATTTACTTAATGCGACAGTTCCTTAAAATATAGGAGGATTTATGCAGAGAATAGTATTTGATAATGAAAATAAGAAAAGCTATGAGATAGCAGACAGCAGCGGAAATGTAAGGGGAGTGATATATGTTGATACTACTGATTTTGACATCTTTACAAGGGCAGAAAAGGCAGCGGAAAATATGCAGCAAATAATGAACAATAAAAATATTCCGGCTTCGGAAAGTGCAGGTGACAAGGCTGCTTTAGAGTTAATAAATACAACGGACAAGCTTATGAAAGAACAGATAGATTTTGTGTTTGGAGAGGGTGTGTCAGAGGTTGTATTTGGTGACAAGAACTGCCTTAACCTGCGAGGAGGCAAAACATTGGCAGAGGTATTTATTGATGTGATTATAAAAGAGATAAGCAGGGATATGGACAGACAGAACAGCTTAAGCCAAAAGAAAATCAACAAATACACAGGAGCATATAATTCATCAGGTCATAGGAGAAAAAACAGGAGAAAAGGCGGAAAATGATAGGGGTATTGCCGAGAACGCTTAAAGTTAATGGCAGGGAATATAATATACGTTCTGATTTCAGGGATTGCCTGAAAATAATAGAGGCATATGGTGATGAAGAACTGTCATTGCAGGAGAAACATATGGTAATGATGCAGATACTTTATAAGGATTATGACAGTATCAGAAATATTAGTGAGGCATTAGAGAAAGGCATATGGTTTTTGAATTGCGGAGACAATATTACAGCAGCAAAGGAAGAAAAGCCGGTGTATGACTGGCAGCAGGATGAACATATGCTGTTTGCAGCCATTAACAGGGCAGCAGGCTGTGAGACAAGAACACTTAAGTATTTGCATTGGTGGAGCTTTGTATCATATTTTTATGAGATAGGAGAGGGGACATTTTCTACAGTTGTGGGAATACGCTCCAAGCTGAATAAGCATAAAAAGCTGGATAAGGGAGAATGGGAGTTTTATAAGAGAAATAAGGAGATGGTGGATCTTAAGAAAAAGTATACTCGGGAACAGAAAGAGGAAATGGATAGGATAAATGCTATGTTGGGATAAATAAATATAATAATAGAGCCAAAGAGCCGGATAGAGGTTGAAATTCTCTATCCGGCTCTTTTTATTTACAGGAGGTGAAAAAGATGGCAGACGGAAGAATAGTTATAGATACTGAGATAGATGTAAGTGGTGCAAAGCAGGGAGCAAAAAACCTTACATCAGAGCAAATAAAAATAAGAAATGAATACAGAAAGACCGCAAGAGAGATAGCTTCGTTACAAGAGCAAATTAAGGATATGGAGACACCAAAGATAGATACAGGCTCTTTAGAGAAATACAATGCTAAGCTTCAGGAAACATATGTTAAATTGGCAGATTTGGAAGCACAGGCAAAGACCATAGAAAATGAAATAAATTTAAGCGTTCCAACTGGTACATCAGAGGAACGTCTGCAAAGCATGTATGAACATAGTAAAGCATGGAAAGGGATACAACAGGAGGTTGATAAGGCATATATAGAGGCAGAAAAATATGAAAAAAAGATAGAAAAGATAAAATCTGCTAAAAGCACAGAGATAGGAACAATAAAGTATAAAAGGGCGGTTGATACATTGGCAAATGCCACTGAAAGACTTGATATGCTTGGAAGAAAAACCAAAGAGGTGGATGCCGGGCAGAAAAGACTTATAGACAAATTAAAATCTGTTGGAAAAGAAGGTAAAAAAGGCTTTAATAAAGCTTCAAATTCAGCACATAAATTTGCCGTAAGGCTTAGGTCTATAGTTGCCAGTGCATTTATATTTAATGTACTAAGCTCCGGCTTGAGGAGTCTTACTACATATATGGGAAATGCCTTAAAGAAAAATAAGCAGTTTTCTGACAGTATGTCAGCAATAAAGGGTAATATGCTAACGGCTTTCCAGCCTATATATGATGCGGTAATGCCTGCATTAAACATCTTTATGGCAGGTTTACAAAAGGTTACGGGTTATATTGCAGGCTTTATAAATATGCTGTTTGGTACAAGCATAAAAGCAAGCAGTGAGAGTGCAAAGGAATTGTATAATCAGTCATCGGCATTGGACAGTGTATCAGATAGTGCAAAGAGGGCAAATAAGCAGCTTTCAGGCATTGATGAACTGCAGATAGTAAATAAATCGGAAACTGCGGAAAACACATCTTTCGATACAGGAAATAATATCGTACCATCATTTGGCAATATAGAAACCATTGGTGAACTTCCGGAATGGCTTAATAAAAGCTTAGAAACCATAAAAAAGCTGTTGAAGGATTGGAAAATAGGAGATTTCTTTTCAGTTGGTGAAGATGTATCTGATTTGGTTATACAGATAAATGAGTTTATAGCAAATGCAATAGACAACGTTGACTGGATACAATTAGGAAAGAATGTAGGCAGATTTTTGGCAGGAATAAAATGGATTGAGGTATTTAAGAGCCTTTCACATATCATTATAGAAGCTTTAAAAGGAGCCGTTGAATTTTGGTTTGCTGCATTTGAAGAAGCTCCTGTTGAAACTGCCATAATTACAGCTATTGCAGGATGGAAATTTAAGGGAGTAGCAGGTAAATTTATATCTTTAGCTAAAGCACATCCTTTTATAACAGCAGCAACTATAATAGCCGGAATTATTATTAATTGGGATGAAATATTTGAGCTAGTAACAAGCATTCTGACGAAGCTTGGAGAGGCAATGTCTGTAGATATAGCAACAGGGACATCAATAGGGATTTCTGCTAATATTTCAGAGCTTGCAGAAGAAATAGATAATTTTGCAGAAAGTTATAAGAAATTAGCGAAAAT
>N._stephensi_703_cecum__coassemble_30_pt1 | contig 26798 bp, 17 predicted proteins | sample N__stephensi_703_cecum__metabat2_low_PE_004 | metagenome-assembled genome bin N | reverse complement strand
AGCAACCATCTGTTAAGCCTCATAAACGATATTCTTGACATGAGCAGGATAGAGAGCGGCAGAGTTCAGATTAAGGAGCAGGAATGTAATATTTCAGAGCTTATGCACAATCTTGTAAGCATTATTCAGCCGCAGGTAAAGGCAAAGCAGCTTGAGCTTTTTATTGATACCTTTGAGGTGGTAAACGAGGATGTGATAGCTGACTCGCTAAAGCTTAATCAGGTGTTTATCAATATCTTAAGCAATGCAGTGAAATATACGCCGGCAGGAGGAACGGTAACCTTCCGCATTATGCAGAAGACAACCTTCAGGCATGGCTATGGGGATTATGTGTTTATCGTTAAGGATAACGGCATCGGTATGTCGTCAGAGTTTGTGCAGCATATTTTTGAGCCTTTTGAGCGTGAGGCAAGCGTGACACAGTCAGGTATTCAGGGCACGGGACTGGGCATGGCAATAACAAAAAATATTGTTGAGATGATGGACGGCACAATAAACGTGGAAAGTGAGGTTGGAAAGGGAAGCACCTTTACCATAGAGCTTACATTAAAGCTTCAGGATGTTGAAAAAAATGCAGAGCAGCTAAAAGAGCTTAGCGGCTTAAGGGCTTTGGTTGTGGATGATGATATTCACATCTGCGACAGTGTAAGTAAAATGCTTAAATCCATTGGCATGCGTTCAGAGTGGACAACATCCGGCAAGGAGGCAGTATACCGTGCAAAAATGGCACACAATGAGGGAGATTCATACCACACCTACATTATTGACTGGCAGATGCCGGAGATTAGCGGAGTGGAGACGGCAAAGAAAATAAGAAAAGCCGTCGGACCGGAGGTGCCTATTATCATTCTGACAGCCTATGACTGGACAGATATAGAGGAGGAGGCAAAGGATGCGGGAATTACGGCATTTTGTGCAAAACCGCTGTTTATGTCTGACTTGAAGGCTGCTCTCCTTGCAGCTAATAATATGGCTGACAAGGGTAAGGAGGAAGCGGCTGTATGGACCTTATCTGATTTTAACGGAAAGCGTGTGCTTTTGGTGGAGGATATTGAGCTAAACAGAGAGATTGCAGAGGTTATATTGACAGAGGCAGGCTTTGTTGTTGAAACGGCACCGGACGGAACAGATGCGGTGGCAATGGTAAATAAATCTGAGGAGAATTACTATGATGTAATCCTGATGGATGTGCAGATGCCGATTATGGACGGCTACGAGGCGACAAGAACAATCAGAAGCATGGCAAGAAATGACGTTAAGGATATGCCGATTATAGCCATGACTGCTAATGCTTTGGAGGAGGATAAGGAGGCAGCCTTAAAGAATGGAATGAATGCCCATATTGCAAAGCCTCTTGATATGAATATATTTATATCAATACTTCACCAGTTCCTTGATTAGCTGACCGACACTTGCGGACATCAGGTCAGATTTTGATATTTTCAGTGGAGGAGAGTATAATGGAATTAAAACCTGAAAACAGGAAAGTGAGAAACGCTATTATAGGGGTTATTTCGTGCCTTGCCATAATTTTAGCTGTGTGTATTATCATAGGCATTGGAAACAAAACCAAAACAGGGGACGGTAATGGAAATCAGACTACAGTAAATCAAGGAAAGGCAGAGGATGAGTCTGCTTCAAATCAGACAGGCTCAAATCAGCAGGCATCTGGCGAGCAGACAACAGTGGAACCGACGTCGCAGACGGACACGCAGTCCACACAGCAGTCACAGTCTGAGACATCGGAACAGTCCATGCAGCAGTCTGAGACACCGGAACAGTCCGTGCAGCAGTCTGCGACATCGACACAGTCATCATCGCAGCAGCAAACGACGCCACCCCAGTCATCATCGCAGCAGCCGTCAACGCCATCACAGCCGTCGCCTGCGGAAACCATTGATGAAAAGGTAAACCGGATAGTGTCGGAGATGACTTTGGAGGAAAAGGTTTACCAAATGCTTATCGTGACGCCTGAAGCCCTTACGGGAAAGGGAACAGTGACACAGGCAGGGCAGACCACAAAAGACTGCATAAATAAATACCCTGTAGGAGGCATAATATATTTTGCATCAAATATAGTAAACGAGTCCCAGATTACTGCAATGCTTTCAAATACGCAAAAATACTCCCTTGAGAGAACAGGACTTAAGATGTTTACCTGTATAGATGAGGAGGGCGGCAGGGTAGCAAGAATAGGAAACAATACTGCATTTCCTGTGGAGACTTTTCCTGATATGGCATATATAAATGGAGAGGATGAAGCATATCATGTGGGAGATACCATAGGCAGCTACCTTTCAAAATATGGCTTTAACGTGGATTTTGCACCATGTGCGGATGTTATTACCAACTCAGAGAATAAGGTTATCGGCACAAGATCCTTTGGAACGGATTCAGGTATAGTAAGTAAAATGTCACTTTCTGTGGCAAGGGGACTTAAAGGTCATGGAATTCTTGTAACATATAAGCATTTTCCGGGACATGGAGCTACTGTAGGAGACACTCATGAGGGCTTTGCCTATACGGATAAAACATTGCAGGAGCTTATTAAAGATGAGCTTGTACCCTTTAAGAGTGCGGCGGACAATGGAATAGATATGGTTATGGTTGCACATATATCTGTTCCCAATGTTATAGGAGACAATACTCCATGCTCTCTTTCCTATAAAATGATAACAGGAGTTTTAAAGGAGCAGCTTGGCTTTAAGGGATTGATAGTGACAGATGCCTTAAATATGGGAGCGATAGCAAATCAGTATGCCTCTGAGACGGCAGCGGTTATGGCTGTCAAGGCAGGAAACGATTTACTGCTTATGCCAAAGAATTTTACGGCAGCGGCACAGGCCATTGTCGACGAGGTAAGAAGCGGAAATATATCAGAGGAGAGAATTAATGAATCTGTGAGAAAGATAGTAAGGGCAAAGCTTCAATTATAAAAAAGTGTCGGCTCTGCCGACACTTGCAAGTTCGAAAAGTCTAAAGACTTAGCCAAACTTGTGAATTACATAGAGGAATTTCCTATAAAGTAAAAAATCAGCGGGCGGGCATCATATGATGCCTGCCCATTCTGTAATAATATCCATACATTTATCTACATCCCATTCCTCAGAGGCTGTTATAAGCTCCTCAAGGTATGACTGTTCCTTTTCGCTGTATCTGAATTTTTTAAGCTCATTTATTGCCTCCTCCATTGTATCCATATCAAGGTTATCTAAGGCATCGTTTATGTTGTTGAAAATGCGGTGCAAATCCTCCTTGTTGGCATCTGTTTTATCCTCGTCCTTTATCTCATCGGAAGGGAAGAACGGAGCAAGTATATCCTTATAGCTTCTGTACATATCCAGCATAGGGTCAGTGGAAAGGTGGATAAGAGTTTTGTTCCTTGCGTTTCCTGCCTTTTCAAGGTCGGCTGCCAGAACAGATAAATCCATAGCGCCAATCTGCTTGGAGGCACTTTTTAAGGCATGAACCTCTATGGTGTAAGCAGGCCAGTCTTCTGCAAGCTCATATTCCTTTATCAGGTCAGCCTTCTTTTCGATAACCTTATAGTAATCCTTTAGGACACTGAAAAACAGCTTTTGACTTCCAAGCAGCTTAAGAGCGGCGTCAGTGTCAAGACCTTCAATATGAATTTTTTGGTCCTCCTCATTTTCCTTACTGCGTGAAGAATTGGAATCGTTTTCGACATTAATGAATTTTTCTATTTTTTCAGGAGGAAGCCATCTCTTAAGGGTGGAGGTGATAACCCTAAGCTCTATAGGCTTTGCAACAAAGTCATTCATGCCCTCGTTTAAAAACATTTCCCTAGTGCCGTCGACGGCATTGGCAGTCAGTGCAATGATAGGAACATCGTTATACTCAGGGTGGAAACGCCTTATAATATGTGTGGTTTCTATACCGTCAAGCTCAGGCATCATATGGTCCATAAAAATCAAATCATAGTGCTTTACGGAAATTTTGCTTATGCAGTCCATACCGCTGTTGGCAGTATCTATCTTCATCTTCATAGGCTCAAGTAATCCTTCTGCTACGGTAAGGTTAATGGCGTTGTCATCTACTATAAGTATTTCAGCGTTTGGTGCGGTAAACATAAAGGCGTCCTCTGACTCATTGTCAAATAGCTGATGAATGTCCTCATTGTTAAATATGGTAGCTATATTTAATGAGTACAAGGGCTTTTTAATAACCTTAAGATTAGGAATGTCGTACTTAGGATTAGCTTTAAAATTCACCATAATTACGGCAGTTACGTCAGGGTGCTCCGTTACCCACTGCTCCAGCTCAGGAGTAAATAAGTCATAGTCGATAAAGAAAAAATTAACATTTTCAATGGCGTGAAGAGCTTCGCCGCCGGTGAATACCCCCCCCTTGTCAAGTCCTGTATAGGTGGCATTCAGACGCTCCACATCCTTTTTTAACTGGGCTGCCACAAAGGAATCCTCCACAAGGCCTGCCGCAGCTATAGGCTCCGTATGTGTTATTTCAATGCTGGCTTTTCCATTATTTATCTGCTGTGGAAAAGAGAAGGAAAAGGTGCTTCCGTGACCGTATTCGCTTTTGACGGAAATATTACCGTTCATAAGGGAAAGAAGCTGCTTTGTAATGGCAAGACCAAGTCCCGTACCCTCGATATTCCTGTTTCGCTTGCTGTCAAGCTGCTGAAAGGATGTGAACAGCTTGGACAGATCCTCCTCCTTAATGCCGATGCCGGTATCCTCCACAGAGAACATCAGCTTCACGTCAGTGTCAGAGGTTTTCTTATAATCCATAGTGATGGTAACATGACCTGTGTGGGTGAACTTTACGGCATTGTTTGTTATATTTATAAGTATCTGCTTTATACGGACACTGTCTCCGATAAGCTCGTAAGGAAGCGTAGGGTTTATATCAAATATAAGGTTAATGTCCTTGTTGCCTATACGTGTTATAATTGTATTTGAGACATCATTTACAATGGACATCGGTGCGTATGGGTCAGGAATAATATCCATTTTTCCCGACTCGATTTTTGAAAAATCAAGTATGTCGTTGATAATGGCAAGGAGTGTTTTTCCCGATGCCTTTATCTGATATATGTAGTCCTTTGCCGCAGGGGAGATATCCTCCCTGAGTGCCATTTCAGCCATTCCGATAACGGCATTCATAGGCGTACGTATCTCATGGCTCATATTTGCAAGGAAATCGGACTTCATCTGTGCAACCTTAGCAATCTCCTCATTGGCAAGCTGGGAGAGATGTCCGTGATAGCCAATGTTTGATAAGACGTTTGAAATAGTGTAAAGAAAACCGGCACACCGGTCAAGGGTATCATGATCTATGATTTTTATTTTACGTACTGCCTCCACATACAAATCCTCGTCGATACCAAGCTCTTTGGCAGTCATTCTTATATGCTCCTCGTCGGGCGGCTCGGTAAGAACCTGCCCTCCGGTGATTGTGCCAATCATTTTGCCGTTTACCATAATAGGTGCGGCAAAATCAGTTAATCCTGCATGGCACCTGTAGCAAATGGTATGACCCTTTGCAAGGGCAATCTCGCCGCCATGCTTGTCACACCACTCGCACCTTGCAAGGCCAAGAGGTGATTTTTTTGTAAGATTTATGCAGAAATCCGACGGAATGCTTGGCTTGGTAACGGCAGTTCCGTTCATATCTGAAATACCTGCGTTAATGCCGCTCATAAGACAGAAAGCATCCTGAACCTGCTGCAATATATCCACGTCTATTAAATCAGTTAAGGTTAATGTGTTTTCCATATTTTAGCTGTCACCCTCCGTAATTAAAGAAATTCCTTTATAGTGCTTATAAGCTTTTCGTGGTCAATAGGCTTTAATAGATAGCCCTGAGGCTTCATTGACAGAGCGTTTTGAATTTTCTCACGCTCCGTAACGCCAGTAAGGAAAAGCACGGGAATACTTGCCAGCTTATTGTTCTCACGAATTTTTGTAAGGATCTCCGGTCCGTTTTCGTCCGGCATCTCATAATCAAGGAGAATAAGGTCAATTTCCTTTGTCTCAAGGAATTTAAGAGCCAGCTTTCCGTTAAGGGCGGTAGCCACCTCATATGTATCATGGAGCTGCTCCTTTATTGACTTGAGCATGCGGATATCGTCGTCAATGACAAGAATATGCTTTTTCTGCTTAGCCAATGCCTCAAGCCTTATTTTCTCCATAGTTTCCTCAAGCCTAATCCTCCTGTCCTCAAGAAACTTATAGACCTCCTCCTGAACAGTGATGGCTGTAAGAGGCCTTTTTAAAATAAGGTCGGCAGTATTTATGGCAATTTTTATGAATTCATTACATTCATCAGGGTCACCGATAATAATAACAGGTAAGGTGCCATATGCCTTTTGCTTTACTGCAACCATCTGGGACATATTGTCACGGGTTTCATTGTTAAGACAGTAAACTAAAGCATCCGGCTTTATAAATTTTGAGTGATTGATAATATCCTCATATCTGAGAGAGGTAGTAATACAATCAAAGCTTGACGCCATATTAAGGAAAAATTCATCAACTACAGTGCTGTTGCCTCCTGTAAGCAGTATTTTATATTTCATACAAGTCCTCCGTTCATTAAAATAAACATAAGTACATTATAAACAAAATTTGTGAAATATGCACTAATTTTTTAAAAAAACTATAAAAAAATTTATTTTTATGATACACTGTTTCAGGGAGGAATAATTAAGGGTGCTTTGGAAAAAAATAAGCTATGAAAATGTGTCGTTTGAAGCCGGCACTTTATGTATTGGAGTGATTTTCCGATAAAAATTTTTAAAAAAATATAAACTATAAAAAGGAGATATAATATGGCATTATTACACATTACAGGTGATAATTACGAGGAGGAGGTTTTAAAGTCAGACAAGCCGGTGCTGCTTGATTTTTGGGCAGAGTGGTGCGGTCCCTGTCAGATGATAGGCCCTGTGGTAGAGAAGGTGGCAGAGGAGAGAGATGATATCAAGGTAGGCAAGGTAAATACAGATGAGCAGAGGGACCTTGCAGGAGATTTCGGCATTATGTCAATTCCGACACTTGTGCTTATAAAGGACGGAAAGGAAGTAAAGCGTTCCGTAGGAGTAATATCAAAGCAGGAGATTATTGATTTTGCCACAAAATAAAATTTAAAGAAGGAAAAACAAATGAAAGACGGAAATTCTTTGATGGTTCTTCCGCAGCAGATTGTTGATAATATTTATTAACAATAAAAATAATACTGAATATGTTATATAAGAGTTTTTGTTATAAAAGCAGTTTAGTTGAAGGAGTGGCAGAATGACAGTTTTTATAGGTTTAATGATACCGTTTATAGGAACTACCTTAGGCTCGGCATGTGTGTTTCTGTTAAAGGATAAGCTCGGTGAAATGCTTGAGAAGACACTGCTTGGCTTTGCGTCGGGAATTATGGTGGCGGCGGCAGTCTGGTCCTTAATTATTCCGTCCATAGATATGTCAGAGGATATGGGAAAGCTGGCATTTATTCCGGCGTCAGCGGGAATAGCGTTGGGAATATTGTTTTTGCTTGGCATGGATAAGGCTATACCTCATCTCCATGCAGGAAGCGAGGAGCCGGAGGGCTCAAAGGAAGCAGGCAGTCATCTAAAAAAAACAACCCTTCTTACACTAGCTGTCACCCTCCACAATATACCTGAGGGTATGGCAGTGGGAGTAGTTTTTGCCGGAATGCTTTCAGGGGACAGTAAGATTACGCTTGCTGCTGCATTTGCACTTACAATAGGTATAGCAATACAGAATTTTCCGGAGGGAGCAATTATATCAATGCCGTTAAAGTCAGCAGGACAGAGCAGGCTTAAGGGCTTTGTGTATGGAACGCTGTCGGGGATAGTGGAGCCTATAGCGGCAGCAGTAACTATTTTTCTTACGTCGTTTTTGACGCCTGTATTGCCGTATCTGCTTTCCTTTGCGGCAGGAGCCATGCTCTATGTTGTGGTGGAGGAGCTTCTTCCGGAGGCGTCAGGGGGAAAAAAGGACGATATAACAACTATCGGCTTTGCGGCAGGCTTTGTGCTTATGATGATATTGGATGTGGCATTAGGATAAGAAGAAAGATAAGATAAAGTAAAAGCTAAAAAAATGAAATATAAAAGATGAAATATAAAAGATGATACAGAGAAAATGAAATGCAGGATAAAGGAGGATTTTTATGAACGCCGGATTGATTTTTTTGGGAATAGCCGCAGTAATTTTGCTGACGGGACTTGGAGTATACCTTTATTATTTTATAAAGAGAATATTTAAAACCCTAAAGGCACCTATAGATAAGCTGCCGGTAAGAATAACAGTCATTATATTATCGGTAATATGCACGGCGTTATGCGTAAACATATTCAGCTTCCCTGCAATGCTTATCTATCATATTATTGTGCTGTCAATGGTGGTAATGCTTATTAATTTTATTATAAAAAAGCTTGCAAAGGAAAAATACGAGGGGTTTAAGGTATGGAGGATAATATATGGAAGCGGTATAATAGCATTTGCTGTTACGGCTGCTATATTTATTTACGGACATTACAATATGATGCATGTGGTGCAGACAGATTATACCATATACACAGACAAGGATATAAGGGATGAGGGCTACAGGGTGGCACTTGTTGCAGATGTACATTTTAGCGTATCGGTTGATTTAGATACCTTGAAGGAAAAATGTGATGAAATAAACAGCAATAATGTTGATATGGTGCTTTTGTGCGGCGATATAGTTGATGAAAATACCTCCAAAGAGGATATGGTGGAGGTTTTTAAGGCATTTTCGGAGATAAAGAGTACATATGGAGTATATTATGTTTACGGAAACCATGACAGGCAGCTTTACAGAAACAGCAGGGAATACACGGAGGAGGAGCTTGAAAGCACTATAGAGGGCTTTGGAATAACCATACTTAAGGATGAAAGCATAGCCGCAGGTGACGAGATTGTCCTGGTTGGGCGGGAGGACGCCTCCTATTATGCGTCGGCAGGAAAAGCAGGTGAGAGGGTCTCTATAGAGGAGCTTGTTAAGGATATAGATAAGGATAAATTTATACTTGTATTGGACCATCAGCCAAAGGAGTATGAGAAAAACAGCATTGCAGGTACGGATTTGATTTTGTCGGGACATACTCATGCAGGGCAGATGTGGCCGGTAAACATAGCCTTTGAATTTCTGAAATTTGATGATGCAGTATACGGATATACGAAAATTAATCATACACAGGCATTTGTTACGTCAGGCTTTGCAGGCTGGGGCTACAGTGTTAAGACAAGTGCACCGGCAGAGTATGTGATAATGGATATAAAGAAAAATTCAGGGAAGTAAATATACGAAAAGGCTGCCCATAATATAACCATAACATAATATGAAGGAAGTGGAGCTATGAAGGAATTAAGCATAACGGAATTAATTAAGCAGGCGATTAACGATACCGCTGTGAGATTTAGAAATGATAATATTGTGACAGTTGAGGATATGATACCTCATATGAGGACAAGGCTTAAGGCTGGGAAATATCCGAAAAAATACAGGGAAAATATACAGTATGATGAAAGCCCTGATGCGGTTTTTGATATATATTATCCGGAGGACTGTCCATACACCATAAATGAAAACGGTACAGATAATGGAACAGAAAATAATATGCCGGAAAATAATGCAGCCGGAAGCGACAGTAAGCCGGTATATCCCGTGTTTATAGAAATACATGGAGGTGCATGGTACTTTGGACAGAAAAGCTCGATAGAGTTTGCCCCGTTCCTTCAGGGAATAAAAAGAGGCTTTGCCTGTATTTCACTTGGCTACACCCTTGCACCAAAGGCAGTATATCCAAAGCCTGTGATAGAGCTGAAAAAGGCTATAGCATACATAAAAAGCCACGCAGACGAGCTGCATATAAATCCTGACAAAATTGTTCTCTGGGGAGGCTCCGCAGGAGCACATCTGGCATCACTTGCAGCATACAGCCATGATACCGGCTATCTGTACAGAGAGTCGGGACAGGCTGACAGCTCGGTAAATATGCTGGTGCTTTGGTACGGCTGCTATAATTTATTTGCAGGAAAGAGGCTTGACGACTGGATTTATAAAAATTTTTTTGGAACAGATGACTTGGCAGCAGCCACCGAAAGCATTATCTTATCAAATCCCGGCTGCCATGTGACGGAAAATGCACCGTATACAATATTACAGCATGGACTTATGGACGGCGTTGTTCCATATGAGCAGTCAGTGTATCTGTACAATACCATAAAGACAGTGGCGGAAGAGGACAGATGCAGGCTGTATCTTAATGCAGGCTGTGACCATGCAGACGTTAAGCTCTTTGCTATTGATAATGTAAATAAAATGTTTAATGACATAGAGGAATATTTTTCAAAAATATAATAAAAGCAATATGGGTAAATGCAATATATGTCTGCGAAAATGCAGCGTGGACAGAGAGAAAAATGAAAAGGGTATGTGCAGCGTAAGCGGTACAGGTATATATGTGGCAAGAGCAGCACTTCATATGTGGGAGGAGCCTTGTATCTCCGGTGAGGAGGGCTCTGGCACCATATTTTTTTCCGGCTGCAATTTAAGGTGCGTATACTGTCAGAATTATGAGATAAGCAGAGGAATGGCAGGAAAGAGCGTAAGTGCTGATGAATTATCAGAGCTTTGCCTTATGCTTCAAAAAAAGGGTGCAAACAACATAAACCTTGTAACGCCAACCCATTATATTTATAACATAAGAGAGGCTGTGTTAAGGGCAAAAAAATCAGGCTTAACAATACCTGTCGTGTACAACAGCAGCGGCTATGAACTGGAAAAGGCAATAGAAAATACATGTGATTTTACAGACATATATCTGGTAGATTTTAAATATATAGAGGAGGAAACCGCTCTCAGGTATTCTAAGGCAAAGGATTATCCGGGTGTCGTAAAGACAGCGGTAGCCGCTATGGTAAAAAATACAGGAAAATGTCAGTTTGATGAAAGAGGCATAATGACAAAGGGTGTGCTGGTAAGACATCTGCTTTTGCCAAAGCATGTAAGGGAAGGAAAGAAGATAATAAAATATCTTTATGATACTTATGGCGACGATATTTTTATAAGCATAATGAACCAATACACTCCTGTCTCAAATCTGACAGCATATCCGGAGATAAACCGAAGGGTTACAAAACGGGAATATGACAGGCTGGTAGATTATGCCATAGGCATAGGAGTTAAAAATGCTTTTATTCAGGAGGGCGGCACTGCTAAGGAAAGCTTTATTCCTCCTTTTTACAAGGCATTTTAATATTTTTCTTTGCCCATATCTTAAGGGCAGCAGCGTTTGTGGATATTTTGTCAAGAGAGTCAAGAATAGAATTAAATTCGTCCCATTCCGTCTCGTCTATAACTCCGTCCTCCGATATTGATATAAGTGAGGACCTTATGTCGTCTATATCCTTTAGGGAGCCTAAAACCTTTAGTGCAAGTCTGTCAAAATCGTCAATGACAACCTCGTTTACAGTGATTTTTCCGATGGCACATTCCTTTGCACAGTAGGAATTGCAAAGCTCAGGGCAGTTATATGCCTCTGACATGGCAAGAACCTCTTCAGGATATGGATTTATCTTTCCAAGCTCTATTCTGGCAAGGCGGGTGCGGTCTATGCCGATTATCTCCGATGCCCTCTCCCTGCTTTCAAAATCGCTGTTATTTTCACATGCCTCATATCTTGCCTGACAGTACATGCTGCCGGCGGCTTTTGTAGCTTTCTTTCCCATTGTAATTATTATCCTCCGTTAGTGTTTTTATGAGATTAAGTTTATCAGTAATGAGGAAAAAAAACAATATTATTAATAGAAAATTTATTGACTAATTAAAGGAATTGTGCATTAATATAATATGAACGTAAATAATTTTTTACAATGCAGGTAAATATTTCTGCATACATGAAATGGAGGATAAAAATGAAGTTAAGAAAATTAGCGGCACTTGCGATGACGGCAGTGTTGTCATTGACAGCTCTTGCAGGCTGCGGAAACGACGATAATAAAAATGAAATTAAGTCAGGCGGAAAAAATGCGGCTTCTTCCATAAGCGAGGCGTTTGAGAAAGCATCAGCTTTGGAAAAATACACATTTAGCGGAAGCTTTATCATGAATGTGTCAGGTGACGAGTTTGATGATATGGATGAGGATATAAAAGATGTTCTCGGAAACGGTAACGGGCTCACATTTGCAGGAGCATGGGAAGGAAAGGCAGACACAAAGAATAACGAAGCAGAGGTAAGCATCGGAATAAGTCCCGGAGGAAAGTCAAATATAGAAATGCTTGATTGTGTAGTGGATGACGGAGATATATATATCGGGGTAGGCACTATGATAGACGGCATTGATAAGCTGTTAGCCGACACTATGGATAATTCAATCAGGGACTATATGGGAGATGAACTTCCTGACGGAAACTATCTTAAGGTGTCAAAGGAAACTCTTGAGGAAATTAAGGAAATGCTTGAGGAGACTGTAAGCTCCGCAGGAAATTACGGAATGAATGTATCTTTCGGTATATCTGATATTATGAACAGTGATGAATATAAGAAGATACAGGAAGCTTTGGAATATTTTATTGATATTCTTGTAAAGGGCATGAAGAACGGCTCTGACACCTGTTTTACAAACGACGGCAGCACCTATAAAATGACCATTAATAAAAAGAATATAAACGACATATTATCAGGAGTGCTGGATGAGGTTGAAAAGAACAGTGATGAAGTAGTTAAAAAAATCAACGATATAGCAGGTGAAAAGGTATTAAGCAGCTCTGATCTTGAACAGACCACAGCTCTTCTTAAGGCATATGATGTTGCATCTCTTATGGAAGAGGAAGATCTTGATTTTTCATTTTCATTATCTGCATCATATGTTGATGATACCTTTAATGTAGGAATAGCCTTTGCTTTCTCCGAAGGCACAAATAAAATGGCAGTAAGTATTGAAAATACCGTAAAGAAGGATGACGACTTAAAGATATCAGCACCTTCTGACGTTATTTCAGATGAGGACGCAAAGCCTTTCATAGATGAATTTATGGATAGCTTAAGGGACGGTATTGACAGCACATATGATGATGACTGGTATGACGATGACTGGGATGATGATGACTGGACATATGACGATGACTGGGATGATGATGACTGGACATATGACGATGATTGGGATGATGACGATTGGAATTATGATGATACCCATCACGATGACGACCATCATAATTCTTCCAATCTGAATAATAACAGCAGCAATAACACAGGAAATTCATCAAATAAGCAGTATGGAAGCATTAAAGAGTATGTGGAGGACCCTGAATTTCAGGCTCAGGTTAAACAGATGATGGAGCTGTATGAAGGTCAGGGTATGTCTATGACAATTACAGGTGAAGGAAATAAGCTCATATATACATATAAGTATATAGATGAAAAGCTTATTGATGAAGATTTTACCCTTGAGGAGGCACAGGCATATTTTGATGAGGCTATAGAGGAAGAGAAAGATTCTTTCATATCTATTTGTGCAGAGCTTCCTGCTTATATTGATGTAAAGGATCCTAAAGTAGTATTAAAATATATTGATTATGATGATACGCTTATTTGGGAGAAAGAATTTTCAGCAGAGGATTAGTTATAATATTGTGATTATTTAATCATAATACTAACATAATACTAATTAAGAACGAGACTGTTGTACTAAGAAAAGCCGCAATTATGCAATCCCATAATGAATTGGAGGTTTGATATTGCAGGAAAAATATTCTTAGTGCAACAGTTTTTTTGCTGCATAAAAATTTTGCATAATATAAATTTTGTTACATAAAAAGTTTTACCCCATCGGTTGCAGCCAATGGGGTAAGGGGGAGTTATGAAAATATGAAAAAATTTATTATCAATAGCTTATCGCTTTTGATACATACATCATAAATAAAAAATGTGACCAAAATGTGTTTTTGAAATAAAGGATTTATAAACTTTATTTATTTTTTTTACAGAAGCAAAACACCCATAAATATGATTAAAACAAGCAAGATATATAGAAAAAACAAAAATATAAAAAGCAAAAATAAAATATAAAAAAGAAAAAATTTCCTCTTTACAGAACGAATGTTCTGTAGTATTATATAAAAAGAACATAAGTTCACAACATTTGTTCTGAAAAGCATTTTAATAAATGTCAAATATATAAAAGGAGGGAGGCATCATACATGTCAGACATTATCACAGAAGCACCGCAGACAGCAGTAACACATACGGCAGAAGCATATATAACAGCACCACACCAGGTACCCGATAAAAGAATACCGGCACAAGACCATACAAGCAAGTCCTGTAATAGTGCAGTTCTGGCAGAAAACATAACTGTGGAGGAAAAGCTTAGGATACTTGGAGCTGCCGCAAAATATGACGTGGCATGTACCTCCAGCGGAGTAGACAGAAAGGGAACCGGAAATACTATGGGAAGCACCGAAAGCTGCGGTATATGCCATACCTTCACCCCTGACGGAAGGTGCATATCCCTTTTGAAGATACTGTTTACAAACGAATGTATATTTGACTGTAAATACTGCATAAACAGAGTCTCCAACGATGTTCCCAGAGCCGCCTTTACCCCTGATGAGATATGTAACCTGACTATAGAGTTTTACAGAAGAAACTATATAGAAGGCCTGTTTCTAAGCTCCGGAATAATAAAAAGTCCTGATTATACCATAGAGCTTATATATGAAACCATATATAAGCTTAGAAAGGAATATCATTTTAACGGCTATATCCACGCAAAGGCAATACCGGGAGCAGACAGCCTTCTCATAGAGCAGCTTGGCTACCTTACAGACCGCATGAGCATAAATATAGAGCTTCCCACAGGTGAAGGACTTAAAAAGCTGGCACCAAATAAGAGCAGAAAAAGTATTCTTTCGCCTATGAAGGAAATACAGATAGGCATAAAAAATAACAGATACATGAACGGCGTCTACGATAAAAAATCACCGATGCACATAAGTGACAGCAGCTACCTCGAGGAAAGCAGAAATGCACTTACGGATAACCTGTCTAAGGCAGGCTATGGAATAAAGCAGAAAAATGAATTGCTGTCTAAAGAAGCTGTATCGTCGGAAGATCTGCAGTGCAGGTCAGGCAATAATGATATCAGCAGCTACGTTGGAACCAAAAACAGGTATTTTGTTCCGGCAGGACAGAGTACTCAGATGATAATAGGAGCCACAGATGAGACAGATTATCACATTATCAACGTATCAGAGGCGCTATATGACAATTACGACCTAAAGAGAGTATTCTACTCAGCCTTTATAAATGTAAATAATGACAGTACGCTGCCGTCAACGGAAAAAGGCCCTGAGCTTTTAAGAGAGCACAGATTATATCAGGCTGACTGGCTGCTTAGGTACTATGGCTTTAAGGCGGGGGAGCTTCTGACGGAGGACAGACCTTATTTTAATAAGGAGATAGACCCTAAGTGTGACTGGGCAGTACGTCACTTAGGCTTGTTCCCCATAGAGATAAATAAGGCAGATTACTATACGCTGCTGCGTGTTCCGGGAATAGGTGTGAGGAGTGCAAAACGCATAATGGCATCAAGACGCTATTGCAGCCTTGATTTTAATGATATAAAAAGAATGGGAGTAGTATTAAAAAGAGCCTTGTACTTTATTACCTGCAAAGGAAGAATGATGTATGATACGAGACTTGAGGAAAATTATATTACCCATCATCTTATATACAACGAAAAGCCTGAAAGATCTGTGGGGTCAGAGGAGCAGATAACATATACCCAGATGACTTTGTTTGATTAGGAGCTTAAGGAAGGATGGACAATAAAATTATATTAGTGTGCGACGGAACAATAGACGGTATTTTTACAGCCATATTTGACGGCTTTGTTATAAGAAACCAAAGATACGGCAGCAGAGGTGAATATTACAGGGATAATATACACATATGCGTGGAACCGGATTATAACGAGGAGCTTTTTGCAGAATATATACACATAGATACTGATTATGAGAAATCCTTTAAGACAGCCTCGTCAATCAGAAAAAAGCTGGGGGAGGAGGCATATATGCTTGTTATAGGAGCGTTATGCCATTATGAAAGCGACAGGGCAACAGTAATCTTTGGTTTTTTAATACGGGGCTTCAAGGCAGGAAGTAAGGTGTTAAAAATGCTTGGAGATAAGTATGTCATATGTGCTATGGAGCTGTCAAGAAAAGCATTAAATGAAGCTCATCTGTTCAAAGGCTTCTTAAGATTTAAGGATATAGACGGTACATTATATGGAGTAATATCCCCAAAATGTGATGTTATCCCCCTTATCGGGGAACATTTTGATGAAAGATACCCAAACGAAAACTGGATTATTTATGATAAAAAAAGAAGAAAAGCTGCTATTCACAAAAACCGGCGTCAGTGGATTATCACTGCAAATAATGAGTTAAACGGTGAGTATCTTGAAGAAATATATGAAAAAGCAGACGGCTACGCTGATATGTGGAGGACCTTTTACGAAGCATTATACACAAAAGAAAGAAAAAACGAAAAATGCCAAAATAACCTAATTCCCAAGTGGTACAGAAAGAACATGGCAGAGTTTCAAATAAAGAACAGTCAGATAAGCCGAGAGCAGCAGTAACAGTTCAGTCCTGCATTATATTCTGCGTTCAGCGTGCACAGCATATAATGCAAGGCTGAACTGTTACGGCAGTATGTAAGGAGAGTGTGTAAAGAAATAGCTATATAGCTTGATTTTAGTTTGATTTTAGTGTATTATATATTGTAGTGTTAAAGAGCTTGAAACTCTTGTGAGAATGTTCGTGAAAGGGAAGGCACAACTATGAATATAAAATACAAAAAACATAATAAAAGAAGAAAAGCAGTATACAAATTTATTGCTGCGTGTACTGCAATAGTAATGGTTACATCCTTTGCAGCCACTATTATTGCAAGGTCAGTTGCACTTGCGGCAGAGCCGCGTTTTACAAACGATAAGAACGATATAAAATTTACCGAAGAGGAGCAGGAATATATAGACAGCGGTAAAAACCCCCGTGTAGCACTGTATGGAAACAGAAATATACTGAGCAGATATGATGAGGATACCGACAGCTTTTCGGGAATTACATATGACATAATGAAGCTTATGGAGGAAAAATCAGGTCTTAAATTTGAGTATTCACTTATGATTGACGGCATGGAGGGCGATGTTTTTTTTGACAGGGATTTGGGAGATATTATAGCACCGATACTGTTTAATGATTATACCATTCTGTCAGATACGAGGGAAACCATAAAGCTTCAGTATACCTCAAGCAAGGTTATGGTGGTAAGAAAAGGGTTTACCTTTGATGATGACGACAGCTTTAATATAGCATTATGCGTAAATTTCATAAACTATGACACAGCTTTAAAGGATATATATCCAAATGCAGAGGTGAAATATCTTGATACACAGGGCGAGTGCATGGAATACGTTTTATCGGGCAAGGCAGACGTTACCCTTGATAATAAGCTGTCTTCATTGTATATGCTCAGGAGTCCCTACTATACGGACAGGCTGGAAATATATGACTCGTGGAGCCAGCCGGAGGAATTGACCCTTTTAATATCAAAGGATATGGATTCAACCCTAAAGTCTATTTTGCAAAAAACCGCAGCAGCCATTGAGAATAAAGAAATAACGGATATTGTGGTAAATAATACATCATCCATAGCATATATATATTCTTTTCCGGAGCTTTTATACAGATTCAGATTTTACATTATAGCAGGACTGGCGGTATTTGCACTGATAGTGTATCTTATAATATTTATTCTTATACTTATAAGGAAGGACAGGAGACATAAGAGAGAGGAAAAGCACAATGAACAGCTCCGTGAGGCGGATGAAAAATACAAAAGACAGCTTTACAAGCAGGCAAATTATGACAGAAAGACAGGGCTTTTAAACAGAAACGGCTTCTATGAAAGAACAAGAACACTGCTTGATGAAAACAGGAATACGAAATTTATCATATTAAGAGGCGATATAGATCAGTTTAAGGTGTTTAACGATATTATGGGCGTACGTATGGGAGATGAGCTGATACGATATGTAGCGGATAAATGGCGTACATATTTTGACAAGCAGCTTGGAACATACGGTTATCTGGGAGGCGATGACTATATATGCTGCTATCCTTATGAGGACTTTGACAAGGACGCAGTTATGAAGGTAGTGGAAAGATGGTTTGAAAGGTTTGGAAGCTCATATACATTTTCCATATCCATAGGCTGCTACATAATAGACGATGCAGACATTGATGTAAATATAATGTGCGACAGGGCGGAGCTTGCATTATCCAAAGCCAAGAAAAGCAAGGACGCCCATCTCTGCATATATGAAAATTATATGAGAGAGCAGCTTATACAGGAAAAGGAAATTATAAACTATATACCTACAGCCTTTGAACAGAATCAGTTTGAAATATATTTACAGCCTCAGTATAACAGTGAGACTGGAAAAATAATAGGGGCGGAGGCACTTACAAGATGGAATCATCCGGAGCATGGAATAGTCAGTCCCGGAAAGTTTATTCCTATAATGGAAGAAAACGGGCTTATAACTGCTATGGATAAGTATGTGATAGAGCATGTATGTGATATTATAAATGATTTTACCGAAAGAAAGCTGATAGATGATGAGTTTTCCATTGCAGTAAATCTATCCAGAGTAGATACCTTCAATAATAAAATTATTGAATGGATAACAGATACCCTTGAAAGGAAAAACGTTCCTATAAACAGGGTAAGACTGGAGATAACAGAGTCGGCGTACATAGAGCAGCAGGAGCAGGTGTCTGATTTTGTTATGGAGCTTAAGGATAAAGGCTTCATCATAGAGATGGATGATTTTGGAAGCGGATATTCCTCACTGAACACTCTTAAGGATGTGACTGTAGATACATTAAAGCTTGATTTAAAATTTCTGGCAGGTGATAATACCGGAAAGGGCGGAATTATCATTACCTCTGTTATAAGGATGGCAAGGTGGATGGATATACCTGTCATAGCAGAGGGAGTGGAAACAGTAAGCCAGGCAGAATATTTAAGAAGCATAGGCTGTCATTATATGCAGGGCTACTATTTTTCAAAGCCCGTAAGAGTTGCAGACTTCATTGAGCTTTTAAAGGACAACGGAACAGACGGAATAACAAGAAGGGAATATACGGAAAGCATAAAGGATACGGAGAAGCTGCTTGACCCTAACAATATGAGCACGAATATTTTCGACAAAATAGGAGCTATGGTTATTGTGGAATTCTGGCATGATAACCTTGAGACGATAATGCAGAATGATGAGTTTTTTGGAATGCTTCAAACTACAAGAGGAGAATTTGAAAAGCATTCCCTTCACATGCAGGATTATTTTTCGGAAAAAAGCAGGGAGGTGCTTATTGAAACGATAAAACGCTTAAAGGAAAAGCAGGCGGAAACTATTGACAGCGAGATAGAAATAGACGGAATAAAGCAGCTTCTTCAAATACATATAAGGGTTCTTGCAACTATTAAAAACAGAAAAACGGTTATGCTTTTGTTTAACCTTGTAAACACATAAAAGATATATAGTATAAAAAAATAATTGACAAAGTAAAAATCTTTTTATAATATAGTGTGTATAAATTCAATAAACAAATGTAGTGCCAAAGAGGAGTAGCAAAACAGCGCTCTTGCAGAGAGGATTGCCCACCGGCTGAAAGGCAGTCCGGGATAGCATTTTGCGAAGGTAGCTTTGAAACAGCACATCTGAGAAATCGTAACGGAAGGTAGGATGTGACGGCTCGTCACCGTTAAAGGATAAGATAAGTAAAAATTAAGGTGGTACCGCGATTGCTCGCCCTTAAAAGCAAAGCAGCAGCCACTGTAAAAGACTTTACAAAGCCCGCAGACTTTTGCCTGTGGGTTTTTTCAGTTTATTGTGAAACGCTATGATATATAATGGCTGCTTAAAGCAAAGCAAGCTATAACATCAGGAAAGGAAGCAGAAATATGAAAAAGGAACTTGAAAAAACCTATAACCCCGCAGACATAGAGGAGAGAACATATAAAAAATGGCTTGAGAAAAAGTATTTCCACGCACAGGTAAACAGAGACAAAAAGCCATTTACAATCGTTATGCCGCCGCCAAACATCACAGGACAGCTCCACATGGGGCATGCCCTTGACAATACGCTTCAGGATATTATTATACGTATGAAAAGAATGCAGGGCTACGAAGCACTCTGGCTTCCGGGAACAGACCATGCCTCTATAGCTACGGAAGCAAAGGTAGTTGAAAAAATAAAGGAGGAGGGTCTTACAAAGGAGGCTTTAGGCAGGGAAAAATTTTTAGACAGAGTGTGGGACTGGAAAAAGCAGTACGGAGGACGTATTGTATCACAGCTTAAGAAGATTGGCTCCTCATGCGATTGGGACAGAGAGAGATTTACTATGGACGAGGGCTGTAATAAGGCGGTAAAGGAGGTATTTGTAAGCCTTTATGACAAAGGGCTTATCTACAGAGGCGAAAGGATAATAAACTGGTGCCCGAAGTGCCTTACCTCCATATCCGATGCGGAGGTTGACTATGAGGACCAGGCAGGACATTTCTGGCATTTAAGATATAAGCTTTCAGACGGAAGCGGATATGTAAACCTTGCAACCACTAGACCTGAGACGCTTCTTGGAGATACTGCCATAGCCGTAAATCCAAATGATGACAGATATAGGGATATAGTGGGAAAGACAGTTATACTCCCTATAGTACACAGGGAGATACCTGTGGTGGCAGATGATTATGTAGAGACGGATTTTGGTACAGGTGTAGTTAAGATAACACCTGCACACGACCCAAACGACTTTGAGGTAGGTGCAAGACATAATCTGCCGATTATAAATGTAATGACAGATGATGCAAGAATTACGGAGGATTATCCGAAATATGCCGGCATGGACAGATATGAGGCGAGAAAGGCAATAGTTAAGGACCTTGAGGAGGAGGGAGCGTTAGTTAAGATAGAGGATTATAGCCACAATGTAGGAACCTGTTACAGATGCAAAACTACTGTTGAGCCCAGAGTATCAAAGCAGTGGTTTGTAAAGATGAAGCCATTGGCAGGACCTGCAATAGATGCGGTAAAGAATGGTGATACACGCTTTGTGCCGCCTCACTTTGAAAAGACATATTTCCACTGGCTTGAAAATATACGTGACTGGTGCATATCAAGACAGCTTTGGTGGGGACATCAGATACCTGCATTTTACTGTGATGACTGCAAGGAAACAGTAGTTACAAAGGAAAATAAGGCAGTCTGTCCGAAATGCGGCAGGGAGATGAGACAGGACCCTGATACTCTTGACACATGGTTTTCGTCAGCGCTGTGGCCGTTTTCAACACTTGGCTGGCCTGACAAAACAGAGGAAATGTCATATTTCTATCCGACAAATGTATTAGTGACAGGTTATGACATTATTCCCTTCTGGGTAATGCGTATGATGTTCTCGGGCCTGGAAAACACAAAGAGCGTGCCGTTTGATGCGGTGCTTATACACGGACTGGTAAGGGACTCGCTTGGCAGAAAGATGAGCAAATCACTTGGCAACGGAATAGACCCTCTTGAGGTTATAGAAAAGTATGGTGCCGACGCACTCAGATTTACCCTTATCACAGGAAATGCTCCCGGCAATGATATGAGATTTTACTGGGACAGGGTAGAGGCAAGCAGAAACTTTGCAAATAAGGTGTGGAACGCATCGAGATTTATTATGATGAATCTTGAGAAAGCAGAAAATACACAGGTTGACATAAATGACCTTACAGATGCGGACAAGTGGATAATCTCCAAGCTTAATACCCTTATTAAAGAGGTAACGGAGAACATGGAAAAATATGAGCTTGGCATAGCCGTATCAAAGCTTTATGATTTTATCTGGGAGGAATTCTGCGACTGGTATATTGAGATGGTAAAGCCACGTCTTTACAATGATAATGACAGCACAAAGAACGCAGCAATGTACACTCTTAAAACGGTGCTTATAAGTTCTCTCAAGCTGCTTCACCCGTATATGCCGTTTATCACAGAGGAAATCTTCTGCAACCTTCAGGAGGAGGAAGAAAGCATTATGATATCCGGATGGCCTGTGTACAGGGAGGAATTTAATTTTGCAAGGGAGGAGGCTTATATTGAAACCATAAAAACAGCAGTAAGAAATATAAGAAATATCAGGGCAGATATGAATGTTCCTCCTTCAAGAAAGTCAAAGGTATATGTGGTATCAGAAAATACCGATGTACAGGATATCTTTAAGAAGGGTATGGTATTTTTTGCAACGCTGGCATATGCAGGAGAGGTTATAATTCAGCCGGACAAAAGCGGCATAGCTGATGACGCAGTATCTGTTGTCATACCTGATGCAGTTATATATATGCCGTTTGCAGAGCTTGTAGATATAGAAAAGGAAATAGAGAGACTGAACAAGGAAAAGGAAAGGCTTGCAAAGGAGCTTGCAAGAGTTGACGGAATGCTTAAAAATCCAAGCTTTGTAAACAAGGCGCCGGAGGCTAAGATTAATGAGGAAAAGGAAAAGCAGGCAAAATATGCTAAGATGATGTCGCAGGTGGAGGAAAGGCTTAAGCATTTTGAAAAGTAGCAGCCAAATGTTATCAGCAAATAAACCAACCGTCATTAAAAAATATTGCTTTATTTTCATTCAACTATCTGCTATAATTAAAATGACTGAATTTTATAGTCATACTTTAAGAGGGCAGACTATAAAATTATTGCGTGTTAAGAATTAAGGAAAGGAGGTGCTTAGATGGGTGAATATTCAGAATATGTCAGCATTAATGTAGATGATGACGGGATGAGTGCAGATATCTTTTTAGTTAAGCCGCCTTCCGACGATTTTTATAAATTGTCCGATTTATTGGATTTTATAGACGGTGAGGGTGTAGTATTCGGCATAAATAAAAATATAATTGAGGAGGTCGTAAAGCTTAAGCGGTACGGAGAATATGTAAAGTTTGCCGAAGGCATAAAACCGGGAGAAGCAAAGAACGGCTATTTTGAGTTTAAGTTTAATACGAAGCCGTCAAAGAAGCCTAAGCTAAAGCCTGACGGAAGTGTTGACTACTATAACCTTAATCTTATAGAGATTACCGAAAAGGATGAGCTTATAGCAGAATATATACCAAAGATAGACGGCACGGAAGGAAAAACCGTCAAAGGTGTGATTGTGCCGGGAAAAAAAGCATTGGATATGCCGCCATTACGTGGAAAGGGCTTTTATATGTCTGATGATAAAAAACAGTATTTTGCCGAGTATGCAGGGAAGATAGAGCTTTCGCTCGGACGTCTGACCGTAAGCAACACACATACAATAGAGGGTGATGTTGACTTATCCACAGGTAATTTGGATCTTAGAGGCGACCTTTACATAAAGGGAAATGTAAAGAGTAACATGGTAGTAAAAGCATCAGGCAATATTACCATAGACGGACTTGTGGAGGACGCCAACATAGAGGCAGGCAAGAGTATTCTTATAAAGGGAGGAATACTCGGTGGAGAAAAAGCGGTAATAAAGGCTAATGATAATGTCTTTGCATCATTTATTGAAAGTGCCTATGTAGAGTCAAATGCGTGTATACAGGCGGACTCCATAATAAATTCAACTATAGTGGCATACAACGACATAAATGTGTTTGGAAAGACTGCACGTATTATAGGCGGAAAAATTAAGGCAAACAGATACGTTAAAACAAAGATTATCGGCAGTAAAAAGGGTGTTACCACAGTTGTGGAGGTAGGCGTCCCAAATGACTGCCACATAGATAAAAAAAGATATGCTGATCAGCTTGAGGATTTGCAGACAGAGCACTCAAAGGTGGAGAAGCTGCTTGTAAAGCTGGCAAACACAGGCGAGGAAATGACAGAGATGTTTATAAGCACCACCAGAAGAAAGATAGAGCTTTCAGCGGAGATATACAGGCTAAAGGCACTTATAGGAGAGCTTGAAAGAAGAATTACAATCGGAAAGGATGCACAGGTTATTGCGGAAAAAAGGATTTTTCCGGGAGCTGAGATATTTATTGACGGTTTAAGGTGCATCATTTCGGAGGAATTTGACAGGATTGTATTTTTCAGAAAAGTAGATAAGATAGTGTCAAAGCTGTATGACCCGGAGGAGGATGAAAGTATCAGGGAAAAGCTGTCACAAAATGTGTAAATTTGACGAAGTTAAATAGTTGAATAAATGTATATATATTGGTAGAATGGTAGTGTGAAAGGACCTATGGAAAAATACGGCGAGGCAGTAAAATATTTATACGGTATTCCAAGATTTGTGGGGAAAACCACATTTGAGAATACAAAAAATATTCTTAAGCTTTTGGGAAATCCTGAAAAGGGATTAAGAATTTTTCATGTGGCAGGCTCAAACGGAAAAGGCTCTGTATGTGCTTTTATAGACAGTGCTTTAAGGGAAGCAGGCTTACACGTAGGACTTTTTACATCACCTCATCTTATAAAGCCAAATGAACGTATAAAGATAGATGGGATGAATGTTTCAGACGAGGTATTTTTAGGTGCATTTAATAAGGTGTACGAGGCAATACACAGTCATAAGGAGAAAAAAATAATTCATCCCTCTTTTTTTGAATTTATTTTTCTTATGTCCTTATTGATTTTTAGGGAATATGAGCTTAAATATGTGATTTTGGAGGTGGGGCTTGGAGGAAGGCTTGACACTACCAATGCTATATCAGGACAGATGGTGTCGGTAATTACCTCCTTAAGCCTTGAGCATACAGATATACTTGGAGATACCATAGAGCAGATAGCTATGGAAAAAGCAGGCATTATAAAGGATGGAACGCCGGTGATATATGATGCCGCAGATAAAAAAGCTGCCGCTGTAATAGAAGAAGCAGCGAAGAAGCATGGCTGCAGCACATGTGCCATTACTAAAGAAAATATAAATTTAATAAAAAAGAATAAATATAGTGTTGATTTTTCGCTGAATTGTATGTATTATGATAATGCTTCCTTTACAGTAAGCTTTCCCGCACTTTATCAGACTGTAAACGCATCGCTTGCCGTATGTGCGATAGCTGCGGCGGGAAATTATGATAAGGCTGTTAAATGTATTTCATTGGAGCATATTGAAAATGGCATAAGAAATACATGCTGGGAGGGAAGAATGGAGCATATAAGCCTTCCGGAGGTTAAAGGAGATATATATCTTGACGGCGCCCACAATATTTCCGGGATAGAAAGCCTTATGGAGACAGTATCATCAGACAAAAATAAGGGAGATAAAATACTTTTGTTTGGCGTCGTTAAGGAAAAGGCTTACAGGAGCATGATAAAGAGGCTTTTGGCCGGAGCAGAATGGAAGCATATATATGTGGCAGCACTTGATACAAAAAGGACAACTAATGAGGAAACCATAGCCGGGATTTTTGAAGCTGAAGGGGCTTTAGATGTCACTGCATATGATTTGGCAGCGGAGGCATTTAAGTCAGCAATAAGCACCTTAAAGCAGGGGGACAGCCTGTATGTGGCAGGGTCGCTTTATCTTATAGGAGAGATAAAAGGCTATATAGAGAAATATAAAAATTAGCAGATAAGATGGAGGTTATAATGATAAATTTTGATGAGGAAATAAAAAAGTTTCACCCAAGCCTTGAGGTAGACGAGGCAGAGGACGCAATATATAACAATAATAACATTACGGATATGACAGAAATTCTTTTATCTGTGATAAAGGAAAAAGAAAAGGAAGAGGATAAATAGGGAGAAACTTATGAGATGCTATAAATGTAACAGCGTTCTGTCAGACTCAGGATTTTGTAATGGCTGCGGTGCTGATGTTAAAATATATAAGAAGATAATAAAGCTGTCCAATACCTATTATAATATGGGCTTAGAAAAGGCAAAGCTAAGGGATTTGTCAGGAGCAGCAGATATCTTAAGACGCAGCGTGCGTATGGATAAGAAAAATATACAGGCAAGAAATCTTTTAGGACTGGTATACTATGAGATGGGAGAGGTAGTAGAAGCATTAAGCCAGTGGGTTATAAGCAATGACATTCAGCCTGAAAAAAATATGGCGGATGATTATATAAGGGAAATTCAGTCTAATCCTACAAAGCTTGAGTCAATTAACATGACTATAAAAAAGTATAATTTAGCGTTATCCTATGCTAAGGAAAACAGTGATGATTTGGCTATTATACAGCTTAAAAAGGTGGTAAGCCTCAATCCGAGACTTGTAAAGGCATATCAGCTTTTGGCACTTTTATATATGAAAAGGGATGAGTATGGACGAGCTAAGAAGTATCTGACAAAGTCACTTGCCATAGATACGAAAAATACCCTTAGTATGAAATATCTGGGTGAGATAGAAAAGCTGAATTTAGTTATTGATGCTCCTAAAAAGTCGGAGGTGCAGAAGGAAAAAAGACCCTTAAGCGGCAATGACGTTATAATACCTGAAAACAGCTATAAGGATGTAAATTACGGACTTATGCAGTTTATCACTTTGGTTGTGGGTATACTGATAGGTGCCGCTATGGTATATTTCCTTATCACTCCCGCAAAGGAAAACAGTGCCGCATCAGACTATAAGGAAACCATAAATGAATATTCCGAGAATATATCAAAGCTGAATATGACGTTAGCTGAGCTGCAAAGCAATATAGATACCCTGACGGCAGAAAATGAAAGCCTTAAGGCAAGCTTAGAGGAGG
>N._stephensi_703_cecum__coassemble_29_pt1 | contig 26856 bp, 24 predicted proteins | sample N__stephensi_703_cecum__metabat2_low_PE_004 | metagenome-assembled genome bin N | reverse complement strand
CCGGAGGCGGTTGCAGAGTTTGCTATGGGACTTTGCCTTTCCGTAAACAGGCATATACACAAGGCATATGCCAGAACCAGAGACTTTAATATGAACATAAACGGACTTATGGGCAGGGATATGTGCAATAAGACAGCAGGCATAATCGGTACCGGACGTATAGGACAGGCGATGATACGCATATGCAGGGGCTTTGGAATGAGAGTTATGGCATATGACGTATATCCAAACAAGAGCCTTGAGGTAGAGTATGTGGATCTTGATACATTGTTTGCAAAGTCAGATGTGATTTCGCTTCATTGTCCTCTTACGAAGGATACGCATTATATTATAGACGAGCATGCACTTTCGCTTATGCCAAACGGTGTGTTTATTATCAATACATCAAGAGGACCGTTAATAAAGACCTCCGCACTTATTGAGGCACTTAAGGTGCGGGGAAAAATCGGAGGCGTAGGCTTGGATGTGTACGAGGAGGAGGGAGATTTATTCTACGAGGATCACTCAAATGAGATTATGGAGGACGAGCAGCTTGCAAGGATTACCTCCTTCCCGAATGTTATTATCACATCCCATCAGGGCTATTTTACAAGGGAGGCTATGCAGGCTATAGCCATAGAAACTATGGAAAACGCATTTGCCATTGAGAATGGAGCAGAGCTTGTAAATCAGGTTAAGTAAATTATGAGATACCCGAAATATATAAAACAAAATGATACCATAGGCTTTGTTTCACCGTCCTTTGGCTGTGGAACAGAGCCGTATATTTCCGCCTTTGAAAACGCAAGACGCAAGCTAAAGGAACGTGGCTACAAGGAGGATGTGGGATATAACTGCCGCAAGAGTGACGGAATAGGGCGAAGCACCAGTGCAAGGAACTGTGCAAAGGAATTTATGGAATACTATAAATCAAAGGGCAATCAGGCACTTATGTCCTGCGGCGGCGGCGAGCTTATGTGTGAGATACTGGACTACATTGATTTTGAGGAGCTTAAGGCCATAGAGCCAAAATGGTTTATGGGCTATTCCGACAATACCCATATGACCTTCCTGCTTACTACAATATGTGATACGGCAGCAGTTTACGGCCCCTGTGCTCCGGCATTTGGCATGAGGACATGGCATAAGTCCTTAGAGGATGCCATAGGTATACTTGAGGGACTGGTCACGACAGTAAAAAATTATGACGGCTGGGAGGCGTACTCCCTAAAAAGTGAAGAAAATCCCCTTGAGCCTTACAATGTGACAGAGCCCTTTAAGCTGAAAAGCTATAGGGGCTTAAATCCCCTTAAAAATGATGAGGCAATATCATTTTCAGGCAGGCTTTTAGGGGGCTGCCTTGACTGCCTTATCAATATTTGCGGAACAAAATTTGATAATGTAAAAGCCTTTACGGAAAAATATAAGGAAGACGGCATTGTGTGGTTTTTGGAGAGCTGCGACTTAAATGTAATGTCCATAAGAAGGGCAATGTGGCAGCTTAATTCAGGGGGATGGTTTAAGCATGCAAAGGGCTTTATAATCGGACGGCCATACTGTATGAGGGAGGATGTGCATAACGGTGCCTCTATGATGGGCTTAGACCAGTATAATGCTGTTTTGGAGGTGATAGAAAAGTATAATGTGCCGGTTATAATGGATGCGGATATAGGACATCTCGCACCTATGATGCCTCTTGTGTCAGGCAGCGTGGCAAGTGTGACGGCAGAGGAAAACAGCCTTATGGTAGAGATGATAATGAAATAAAGAAAAACACATTTGAAAAGGAGAATGACGAAAGTATGGATTTTGAAAAGGAAAAAAGAGTAAACAGATTTGTGCTAATCATTGTTACAATAATTGATATGTTTTTGTTTTTTGGGTACATAGGGGATTACCTTCAGGGAAATATAAGCTTTGCATTTATGCTGGCGGTGGATGTATCAGTGGTTTTGTCACTTATAGCCTGTTATGTTGTTTATTTTAGGAAGAAGGACAGCACAATCTTTAAGCATGTTTCCATAATAGGCTATGTGGTAGTATACGGCTTGGCGGTATTTGGGGCACAGAATGACCTTGTATTTATGATGGTATTTCCATTGACGGTTATTTACATTTTGTATTATGACTATAAGGTTGTGCTAAGACTGGCTGTTGTGTTTGGGGCAATCAATATTGTCGATGTGATTTGCATTGTTGCGGTTCTAAAGCATATGCACTCCGGTGTACCGCTAAACAGCACGTCAATTTTGCTTCAGGGAGCATCAGTTGTGGTTTATATGATTGTACTCTGCGGAACTACAAGGATTTCCAACGACAATAATGCAAAGAGAATAGCAAGCCTTAAGGCAGAGCAGGAAAAGAGTGCAGAGCTTTTAGATGAGGTGTTGAAGGTAGCTGTGGCGGTAAAACAGAATTCAACGGAAGCGGGAGAGCATATCAGAGAGCTTAGCGAGTACGTGGCTTCTACGGCATCAGAGCTGGGAGATATAGCAGAGGGAAACAGCAGCAATGCGGAAAGCATTGAAAATCAGACTGTAATGACTGAAAATATCCAGAGTATGATTTTTGATACAAAGCGTATGTCAGACGAGATGGTTGATTTGGCGAGCCAGTCTAAGGAGGCAGTAAAAAACGGACAACAGACAGTGGACAATTTGCAGACACAGGCAGATATAGCAAAGGAGGCAAACAGTCAGGTAGTTGCCTCTGTGACGGAGCTTATATCAAACGCAAAGGCGGTAGAGGAAATAACAGAGCAGATATTTTCAATTTCCAGTCAGACCAATATGCTTGCATTAAATGCGTCTATTGAAAGTGCCAGAGCAGGAGAAGCAGGACGTGGCTTTGCCGTTGTGGCAGAGGAAATAAGAGGTCTTGCTGACGAGACAAGAAAGCTGACGGAGGGAATCCAGAGGGTTGTGTCTGAGCTACAGATAAATGCCGATATGGCTAAAAATACGGTGGATAACGTTATCGCAGCATCAAATACGGAGCATGAATTAATTTCAAATGCAAATGTGCAGTTTGGAGAAATTGAAAGCCGTATAAACGGACTTGGCACAAATGTACAGATGATTTACAAAAGGATAGAGGAAATACTGGAATCCAACCATGCCATTGTGGACAGCATAAATCATATTTCCGCAGTAAGTGAGGAGGTTACGGCAAGCACCCAGCAGGCGGTTGAGCTTGGAACAGATACCAGCCGGAAGGCAGAGCAGGCAAGGGAGCTTATGGAGGAGCTGTTAGAGACAGTGAAGGCAATCGATAAATACGTGTCATAAAATTAATGCGGACAGGAAGCTGTAATGAGAGGGTGAAGGGATGCTTGGACAGGCATATTATGAAATAAAATTTGGAATTATGTGTATAGTTTATGAGGATGACAGGCTTCTGTCATTACAGGTTGTGTCCGAAAGACCGGAAGAAAATATCAGAACAGCTTTTACGGATAATGTCTATGAACAGATCAGCGAATATCTTGCCGGCAGACGGAAGGCTTTTGATATTCCGTATGAGCTTAAGGGAAGAAAATTTCAGCAAGAGGTATGGCATGCACTGGAGAAAATTCCTTATGGGGAGACAAAAAGCTACGGACAGATTGCAAGGGAGATAGGAAACGGAAAGGCAGGCAGGGCAGTTGGAGGTGCATGCAACAAAAATCCAATATGGCTGATTGTTCCATGCCACCGTGTGGTTGGGGCTAATGGCAGCCTGACAGGGTATGCCGGAGGGGTTTCTATGAAGGAGGAGCTGTTGACGCTGGAGAGGGATTTTATCTGACAAGTGATTTTGAACAGGCAAAAAAATGGGCATTTCGAGCTGCAACAAACCGTGAGTCGGGAAAACCTATGGTTTCAATTTTTTATGTACTTGCTTGAATATTATGCAGTTTATAAAGGTAAAAAAACAGGGGATGTTTTAAAAGAATGGGATGCTAATGGTATAACACAGAAGATATATGATAATTACTGGATTTACCATACAGAACGGATAGAGAATGCCTATATGGATATTGATAGTCTGCTGGCGACGGGAAGGCATGCGTGGTAAATGGGATAAGATTTGCATATAGTAATACTGATAGAATTATTGCTATATTTGTCAGTAGATTTATTGGTAAAATTATTGACTTTTTAATTACAGTGTGCCATACTGTAAGTACGGAGGTGAGCATAATGACTAATATTGCGAGTGCAATTAAAGACACCATTTCTATTTCTTTGTTCAATCGAGGCTTTGCCGGAAAAATTTTTGAAGAAGTAAAGCAAAGCGGTGCAAAAGTAGTTATGAAAAACAATGCAGCGGAATGCGTATTGCTTTCTCCGGAGGAGTATATTCGCCTGATGGACGAAGTGAATGAAGCCAGACTTTTGGCGACTGCAGCCAAGCGTATGGCAAATTATGATTCCGCAGCCACTCTTTCCGAAGAAGAAATGAATGCCAGACTTGGCATTACAAAGGAAGATATTGCTGATTTTGAAGGGATAGAGATTGAATGAATTGGACACTTAAATATCTGCCGGAGGTTGAGAAGGATTTGAAGCGGCTTGGAGGAAACCAGCGGATTCTCGTTCAAAAGGCAATCAAGAAAGTACAGACTAATCCGCTGCCTGCAAATGAAGGCGGATATGGCAAACCGCTTGGTAACAGAGGCGGAACGGATTTGACAGGATTTTTGAAAATCAAGCTGAAAAGTGCCGGAATTCGTGTGGTATACAAGCTGTTTAGAACTGAAACAGAAATGTTAGTGGTTGTTATTGGCATTAGGGCGGATGACGAAGTATACGAAACTGCACAGCACCGTGCAGACAAACATAATTTATGAAACATCCACGTCTGAAATGGAGTGATGCAGAATACATATGAATTTTTTTTGAATATGCCTTGAAATAATATAAGTTGAAAAATTACTTATTAAATATTATAATTAAGAAAGAATGGAAAAAACGTAAGTCCGCATATGGGAAAATTTGTTACTGAAAAGATGAAACTGACATATCAAGAATAAAGATTGTAAATGAAATTACAACTGAAAATGTTAATATGCATGTTGGTTATAAAGTAACAAGTATTTATTATTAAAGAGGAAAGATTTTGACGAAAAAAACAATAGCAATGTTGTTGAAATTTATTTCTCAAAAATTTTGTTTGTACTTGAGTGTGTAAAGTCTCTTGATGAGTAGGCTGTTAATTAGGAGAAAAGACAGAAGATTGAAAAAGAGATAGTCAGGCTTGAGAAACAGGGATGAACGGAGAAGCAACTGAAAAAGAAAGTATAATTTTGGAGGTCGAAAATGAAAATCATATATAGGATTTTACTTACAATTAATGCAACTTCTTGGATGTTAATTATTTATGTAATTAAGAATGGAGGAACTATTGGACAAGTACCTCCATTCTTATGGAGTATAATAATGTTGTTAATACCTGTTATTTTGTCATTACTATCAATTTTTATGGCAAAATTTTTAAGCAAAGATTCTCTTAAAGAATGTGAGGAATTCAGCTTAGCAGATAATGAATTTCTTCCAACATATTTAGGATATTTTTTCTTATCAACCGGTATTTCGGAAGATTATACAATGATATTGGTGTATCTGATAGTATTTGTATTTACTTATTTGTCGCATACGCAATATTTTAATCCTATGTATCTTTTATTTGGATATCACTATTATCATATACTTACCTCACAAGGGACAAGGATTTTTGTAATAGCAAGAGGAAAGGTTATTCGCAGCAAAGACAGCATTTCTTTTAATAACCTTAGACGAGTTAATGATACAACCTATATTGAAAGGAGCTGAACAAATGCAAAATATTTATGTTAGACTTCATCAGAGGGAAAAAGATAATAAATATCGAAAAATATTATCAACAAACGATGTTATTTATAAAGAGTTTTCTCAAATTGTAACATCGTCTGTTCCATATACCGCAGGAGCAAGTTTAGAAGAAGGCGACTGGTTTTATGTTTCAGAAGCATCAAAGCAGAATTATACATTAGATATTTTTAGCAAGGAATATGAGCCGGTTGATTTTGATTTATTAAATCATAGTGAGTTTTCAAAAATTGATTTTTTAGTTACCAGTGTTGACAATGATTTATTTATTCAAAATATTTCAAAGTCAAAATTAGTATCAAAAAAACATATTTTTTGCTTTGGAGAAAATTTTAAATATCAAGATGATTGTAACGATATAATAATTAATGAATGCCCGGATGCAATTTATCATAAGGAAACAGATATGCTTTATTTTCGTAGACTTGAAGCGATTACAAGCATATTTAAGGGAATAGATCAATTATACAAGGAAGCTACTGAAGAAGAAACCGAACAATTTTTACATAGTGATTTTATAACCCTTAAAGATGGATATTCTACTTCCAATGTAAAAACAGCAAATCGCAAAAGAATTGCTCTTGCTCAAAAGACATTGAAAGGATTGAGTGAGAACGATAAGAATAACATTTTTATATACATAGGGGAATATTGCCCTAAGCTCAAAACATCTGAAAAATCTTTTAGGGTTGGTACAGAAGATGAATTGAAAATGTTGTTATATGGAATAGAACAGAGATTTTATACAACACCTGTAGGAGAAGAAAAACGTATAGCAAATTCTGTGATAACACTAAATCAGGAGGTATGAAGTAATGGATAAGCTCAAAATGCAGACAGTAAATAAAGCTGATGAAAACTATAGGAAACTGGCAGCTATGTTTCCAAATGCTGTTACAGAGACGATTGATGAAAGTGGAGAGGTGGTTCGTGCGATTGATAAGGATGTGCTTATGCAGGAAATTTCCTGTAAAGTAGTTGATGGGAATGAAGAACGGTATCAGTTTACTTGGCCTGATAAGAAGAAATCGGTTCTTCTTGCCAATGCACCAATAAATAAAACGCTTCGTCCATGCAGGGAGGAAAGTGTTGATTTTGATAATACTGAGAATCTTTATATTGAAGGGGATAATCTTGAAGTGTTGAAATTGCTACAGGAGACTTATCTTGGAAAAGTAAAGATGATTTATATTGACCCACCATATAATACAGGGAATGATTTTGTATATGAAGATGACTTTGTAGAAAGTATGGACAAATATATTGCTAATAGTGGGCAGTTTGATGGGGAAGGTAATCGCCTTGTGCAAAATACAGAAAGTAATGGTCGTTATCATACAGAATGGTTGAATATGATATATCCAAGATTGAAAATTGCAAAAGACTTATTATCAGATGATGGTGTTATTTTTATTTCTATTGATGATAATGAACAGGAAAATATGAAAAAATGTTGTGACGAAACATTTGGTAGAAAAAATTTTGTAGCACAAATTGTATGGGAGAGAGCATTTGCACCTATTAATTTGATGAAACATTTCTCGCCTTCGCATGATTATATTTTATGTTATGCAAAAAATATAGAAAAAGCAATTTGCAAAGGAATTCCAAGAAGTAAAGACGCAAATGATAGATATTCAAACCCAGACAACGATTCAAGAGGAGTTTGGTCATCAAGTGATATATCGGTTGGACCTGCTATTGAAGATAATATTTATCCTATTACAACGCCTTCGGGGCGTGTTGTGGAGCCTCCAGATGGACGAAGTTGGAGCCTTTCTAAAAAAGCCTTTTTGGAGAGACTCAATGATAATAGAATTTGGTTTGGTGCCGATGGAAATGGTGTGCCAAGAATAAAGAGATTCTTATCTGAATTACGGAAAACGGGAATTACACCAGTAACTCTTTGGAAGTATACAGAAGTAGGTAGTTCCCAAGATGCAACAAAATATTTAGCAAAAATTTTTGAAGAAAAAAAATATTTTGATTATCCAAAACCAGTAGAGTTGATAAAACGATGTGCTGCTTTGTATACAGATTCGGACGATATAATTCTTGACTTTTTTTCTGGTTCAGGAACAACTGCTCATGCGGTAATGCAATTAAATGCAGAGGATGGTGGAAATCGTAAATTTATTATGATACAGTTGCCCGAAGAAACTGGCAAAAAAAGTGAAGCATATAAAGCAGGATACAAAAATATTTGCGAAATTGGAAAAGAGCGTATTCGTAGAGCTGGGAGGAAAATTATTAAAGATGGAAAAATGGCTTATATAGATATCGACAAAAATAATTTGATTGAGAGAAGACCACAAGATAATGGAGATTTTGAAGATAAATTTGGATTGAAAGTAACACCTGCTATTGAGGATGAAGTTTTAAATAGTCTTGATACAGGATTTAGGGTTCTCAAATGCGATACTTCCAACATGAAAGAAGTTTATTATAACCCAGCAGAATATGAACAGTCGCTATTCTCAAAACTTGAAGATAATATTAAGTCAGACAGAACACCAGAGGATTTGTTATTCCAAGTTATGCTTGATTTAGGTGTTTTACTTTCAAGCAAAATCGAAGAAACAACTATTTCCGGCAAGAAAGTGTTTAATGTTGATGGAAACTATTTAATTGCCTGCTTTGATGAAAATGTAACAGATGAGGTTATAACGGAAATTGCAAAGCAGAAACCATACTACTTTGTAATGCGTGACAGTTCAATGGCAACAGATAGTGTTGCGGCAAACTTTGAGCAGATTTTTGCTGCATACAGTCCTGATACGGTAAGGAAGGTGTTGTAATGAATGAAAATAATGTTATTATTTATCAGGATGAAAATAATGTAACAAGAGTATCTGTACGATTTTCTGATGAAGATATATGGCTTACACAAGGACAGATTGCTGAATTATACGATACAACCCAACAGAATATAAGTCAGCATATTGAAAGCATTTATAAAGACGGAGAATTGGAGAAAAATTCAACTAACAAGAAATTCTTGTTAGTTCGTACGGAAGGAACAAGACAGGTAAAAAGGAACCTTGATCATTATAATCTCGATGTAATTGTTGCACTTGGCTATCGTGTACAATCACAGATAGCGACTCGATTTCGACGTTGGGCAACTGAATGTCTGCATGAGTATATTCAAAAAGGATTTGCTATGGATGATGAACGTTTAAAGCAAGGAGGCTCAAGATATTTCCGAGAGCTTTTACAACGCATACGTGATATTCGTTCATCGGAAAGGAATTTCTATCAGCAGGTAACAGATATTTATGCAACAGCAGTGGATTATGACCCACGTTCTGATATGACAAAGACATTTTTTGCTACAGTTCAAAATAAGCTTCATTATGCTGTTCATGAGCATACGGCAGCAGAAGTAATCTATGAACGTGTGGATAATCAGAAGCCATTAGTTGGAATGACAAACTTCAAGGGTGAATATGTTACAAAAGATGATGTAAAAATAGCTAAAAATTACTTATCAGAGATTGAACTGCAAAGATTAAATCTTCTTGTTTCGCAATTTCTTGATTATGCAGAATTTCAAGCATTAGAGCAAGTCCCTATGACAATGAAAGAGTGGATAGAAGCATTGGATAATCAAATTATAGCAAACAAGAGGAAACTGTTGGAAGGAAAGGGAAATATTTCGCATAAGCAAGCGATTGAAAAGGCTGAAAAAGAATTTGAAATATATAGAAAGAGAGAAATGCGACAGTTGGAGAGTGATTTTGACCGTGTTATTAAAATGATTAATGATAACGGAGGCAAGCAAATTTAGGTGATATATATTTGAGGAGGAAAAAATGGAACGCAAAGAAGATGATAATAGAAAAATATGCTTTTATTGTGCATCTGTATATGAAGAAAAGGATAAAGAAAAATTGAATTGTCCTGTTTGTGGCAAAATCATATATTTATCAGAGTATGAAAAAGTGATGAAGAATATAAGACAGGCTGTTTTTGAAGGCTGGACATGCCGTATAGAATATGAAAATGAGGATGAAGGTAGACGCTATTATACAGAGCAGTGTGGAGAAATATTAAATTTTATTGCTTTAGCCATTGCAAGTGGAATAATAGGAAATTTTTCGTCTGATATTGTAAAAAAAGTATGCAGTAAAATTGTTGCATACCTTAAACAAAGCAAAAAAAACCGTGAGAATAAGATATTAACTGATTTTTTGGAATCGCCGAAAAAAATAAGTAAGTTTGCAGAATATATCAGTGCGTATTATGATGAGTATGATGAAGCAGACACGAAGACTAAAAATGCAATTTTGGAAGAAGTGTTTGTAGAACATACATCTCATATTATAGACGGATTGATAAAAATGAAACATCAAGGAATTGATATAGATAAAGTGATGGAAGATAGTTCACATTCAAGAGAGGAAATAATGAAAATGATTTTAGATATACAAAATAATATAAAAGTTGATAAAATTGAGGAAAGAGATTTTGAAGGTTTTTGGGATAAAGTGGATGATGTGTAAATAGAACTTGTGCAATACTAAATCCTTTAATTTTATTGAATTTGATAATGGTAATATACATGTAGCACAGTATTTGACCAAGATACAACTGAAGGAATTGATAGAGAAAAATTGTTGTTGGCGATTGTAAATGCAAAAGAAATAAGGAGATAAGGCTAATGAAGTTTAATTTTAAGATACAACAATACCAAACAAATGCCGTTGAAGCTGTGGTAAAAGCTTTTAACGGACAAGGCTTTCATGACAAAATAAGCTATATCCGGGATATGGGAAAAGCAAAGTCGGGCGATATGCAGATAACACTGGGACTAACACAGGAAGAAATCGAATTGTATGATCCTGCCGATGATACAGGATATAAGAATGAGAGCATTGAATTATCCGATGAACAGCTATTGAAAAATATTCACACCTTGCAGAGTCAGAATAATATAAAGCTTTCTCCTGCCCTTGTAAAAGATTTAGGCAGATGCAGTCTTGATATTGAAATGGAAACAGGAACAGGAAAAACTTATGTGTATATCAAAACAATGTTTGAGTTGAATAAAAATTATGGCTGGAGCAAGTTTATTGTTGTTGTGCCAAGCATTGCTATACGTGAGGGCGTAAAGAAGACCTTTGAGATTACCGCTGACCATTTTATGGAGTATTATGGAAAAAAGGCTCGCTTTTTTATTTACGATAGCAGTAATTTGAATCAGCTTGATAATTTCTCGTCAAGCTCTGGAATTAATGTAATAATAATAAATACGCAGGCTTTCGCTTCCTCTCTTAAAGAGGATGGACGAAGCAAGGAGGCACGTATTATTTACTCAAAGCGTGATGAGTTTGGTTCTCGTCGCCCCATTGATGTTATTAAGGCAAACAGACCAATTATAATATTAGATGAACCACAGAAAATGGGTGGTTTGGTTACCCAAAAAGCACTCCAAAACTTTAATCCGCTTTTTAGTCTGAATTACTCAGCAACTCATGCAAAGGAACATAACCTTATTTATGTATTAGACGCTTTGGATGCGTTTAACAAGAAGCTGGTTAAGAAGATTGAGGTTAAAGGCTTTGAAGTAAAAAATTTCAGGGGAACAGACAGCTATTTGTATCTTGAACAGATTGTACTGTCACCTAAAAAACCGCCGATGGCGAAAATTGAGCTTGAAATCAGGTATAATAAATCCATTAACCGTGAACATCGTATTTTAGGTGTTGGCGATGATTTATATTATGCCTCACAGGAAATGGAGCAATATAAAGGATATATTATTTCTGAGATTAATCCGCTTAGTGGAACAGTTACCTTTATAAATGGCGAGGTTATTAAAACCGGAGATGTTACCGGTGATGTATCAGAAAAGGATATGCGGCGTATACAGATAAGAGAAACCATTCTTTCACATTTTGAGAAAGAGGAAAGGCTTTTTAATATGGGTATTAAGACGCTTTCGCTGTTTTTTATTGATGAGGTTGCAAAGTACCGCAGATATGATGAGGCCGGAAATGAGATACTTGGTGAATACGGTCAAATATTTGAGCAGGAATATAATGGTGTTCTTAAAAAATATACAACTTTGATTGACACACCTTATCAAAGATATTTGAAATCCACTTGCAGTGATGTAAATGCGATTCATAAAGGATATTTCAGCATTGATAAAAAGACCGGCCGCAGTATTGACAGCCGGTTAAAGCGTGGCAGTGAGTTTTCTGACGATATATCTGCCTATGACCTGATTTTGAAAAATAAGGAAAGACTGCTTTCCTTTGATGAGCCAACAAGATTTATTTTTTCTCACTCTGCATTGCGTGAAGGCTGGGATAATCCGAATGTATTTCAGATTTGTACTTTGAAGCATTCTGACAGTAATACAGCAAAACGACAGGAGGTAGGGCGAGGGCTTCGTCTTTGTGTAAATCAGGATGGCAGCAGAATGGATGTACAAAGCTGTGGGGATGCTGTCCATGAAATTAACACGCTGACGGTTGTTGCAAGCGAAAGCTATAAAACATTTGTCGCCGATTTGCAGTCGGATATTAAAACGGTTCTTTATGACAGACCAATAGTCGCAACCAGCGAATATTTCAATGGTAAGTACGTCAGGGTAAACGATGTACCGACACTGATTGATACTGATAAGGCAAATATGATTGAGTTTTGGCTTATTCAAAATGGATATGTGGATATGAAACGCAGGGTTACAGATAAATATCGTCAGGAAATAAAGAACGGAATGGCGGCAGAGCTTCCGGAAGAACTGAAACCTATGGCGGAAGGAATACATGCCTTGATACAGGCTGTTTATGATGAGGGCATACTGAAAGATATGTTCACGGATGGACATGAAACCAAAATTACAGAAAATCCTCTTAACGAAAATTTTGCGAAAAAGGAATTTCAGGCTCTTTGGAAAGAAATAAATCACAAATATGCCTACACTGTTGAATTTGACAGCAAGGAGTTGATTAAGAAAGCAATTTCTCATATAGATGAAAAGTTATTTGTATCTGAGCTTCAGTATACGGCAACTGTTGGTCATCAGAAATCAGAGATTAACGAATATGAGATTGAGCGTGGAGCATCATTTACGGGAGAAAAGACAAGAACGAGGACTCTTAATCACACAGAAACAAGTAAGATTAAATATGATCTCATCGGTAAAGTAGCAGAGGGAACAACACTGACCCGTAGGACAATATCTGCTATTTTGCAGGGTATCAGAGCAGATAAATTAAATATGTTCAGGAATAATCCGGAGGAGTTTATCACCAAAGTCGTAAAGCTTATCAATGAACAAAAGGCAACAATGATTGTGGAGCATATTTCTTATGACACCATTGACGGCGAATATGACAGTGCGATCTTTACGGCTGAAAAAAATACACAGAGCTTTGACAAAGCATTTCTTGCAAAGAAAGCGATTCAAAATTATGTGTTTACAGACGGTTCTGCGGATAAGAGTGTCGAAAGAAGATTTGCAGAGGATTTAGATGCGGCGGAAGAAGTATGCGTTTATGCAAAGCTGCCAAAAACATTCAAAATACCTACTCCGGTGGGCAGCTATTCTCCTGATTGGGCGATTGCTTTCTATAAGGATAAAGTAAAGCATATCTTTTTTGTGGCTGAAACAAAAGGTACAATGGAAAGTCTTAACTTAAGACCGATTGAGCAGGCAAAGATATCCTGTGCAAAGAAGTTATTTAATGAGATGTCAACAAGTAAGGTAAAATATCATGATGTTGACAGTTATCAAAGTCTGTTAAATATTATGAATGCAATTTAAGACAGGGTGAGAAGGCTTGGGAAGTAATTTGAAAATTAAAGCCCGTTAAAATCCAAATTACATTCCCCTAGCACACCCCCACGCTCCTCAGCAAAAATATCCACAGCGTAAGCGTAACTGCCGACAGCAGCGTAGACATAACCACAATACTGCTGGTAAGCACCGTATCATTATTCATAGCCTTAGCCATAATATAGCAGCTTGCGGTAGTAGGAGCTCCCAGCATAATAAGAATGGAAATCAGCTTTTCCCCCTCAAAGCCAAGCCACAAAGCAACAGGCAGAAATATTGCAGGCTGAACAACAAGCTTTATAAAGCACCCCACAAGAGTAATCCTTATCTTGGCAATAGCCTTTCTTCCCTCAAAGCTTGCACCAATTACGAGAAGTGCCAGAGGAGTGGCAAGCTTAGCTACATTTTCTAAGGTCTTATCTATAATCACAGGAAAATCTATTTCCAAAAGAGAAACTGCAATACCTGCAATAATACTTAAAATAATCGGATTTTTACATATATTAATAAATGCTTTCTTTATATTTTTCCCATTATTCCGGCCATCGCCAGTCCGGCCATCGTTATTATTGCTTCCCTCAAAGGTAAGCACTATAACGGAGCATATATTATAAATAGGAACCGCACCTATAATCATAAGGGGAGCCATACTTGCACTGCCATACATATTCTGTATAAATGCAACGCCCAAAACAGCGGCGCTTCCTCTAAAGGAGCCCTGTACAAATGCACCGATTTCAGTTTTATCCTTAATAAAAATTTTAGCAAGCACCCAAATTACAACAAAGCATACCGTAGTGACAATGGCACAGTAAAGAACGTATTTTGTATCAAAGCTTTCCTTTATATTGGTAGAAGAAATATCTATAAAAAGCAGAGCGGGAAGTGTAAGCTTATAGTTAATATCATTAGCCGCAGAGCAGAAAGCTTCATTTACCTTTCCGCAGATTTTTAGAATATATCCAATCACTATTACCAAAAATATAGGTAAGGTGGCATTTATGCTGAAAATAAAATTATTCATTGTATATGGTTCCTCCTGAAAAGTATGGGATAAGTCCGGGACTTAATCCAAAAAATATATTTAATAATATATCTTTTTGGTATAAAAGTCAAAAAATTATTAAATATAAGAATGAGTGAAAAAGTGTAAAAAATATTTTACTTGACACATTGATAAATTAGTAATACTATATAACGTAGTTTATAAAACTACATATAAGAATTAATGTAACCACATTTGAAAACCCGGATGTTGCAGCTATATAATCTGCAATTATATTACTAACGGGAGGCTGTAACATACAAATATAAACACAAATGAAAAAAGCTTTTTAAGAAGAATTATTATAGAAAAGAGGGATATTTATGGATACAGCTAAAAGAGCAGGCTGCTATACAGAGGAGGAAAAAAAGAGAAGAATACCGCTTCCTGATTACACCTTAGGGGAGGAGCTTATAAGCTCCATTTCTCATGGAATAGGTGCAGGACTTTCCATAGTGGCACTTGTCCTTTGCACAGTAAAGGCGGCCGGAAGCGGAAACGCAATGGCGGTGGTAAGTGCGGCACTTTACGGAAGTATGCTGTTTATACTTTATATGATGTCCACCCTGTATCACGCACTTAAAAGAAACAATGCAAAGAGAGTGTTCAGGGTATTTGACCATTGCACCATATTTCTTTTGATTGCAGGAACATATATACCGGTTGTTCTCGTAAGCATAGGCGGAGTACTCGGCTGGGTATATTTTGGCGTAATAGTGGCGGCGTCGGTAGTGGGAATAGTGTTCAATGCCATTAATGTGGAGAAATACCAGAAAATCTCCCTGTTTTGCTATATTTTCATGGGCTGGATAATAGTGTTTGGCTTTAAGTCTCTTTTAAGGAGCATGGACAGAAACGGCATAATCCTGCTTATTCTGGGAGGCGTGGTCTATACCTTAGGAGCAGTCCTTTACAGTATAGGGGATAACAGAAGATATTTTCATTCTATATGGCATTTCTTTGTTATGGGAGGAAGTATTCTTCATTTCTTCACCATATATTTATACGTGTTATAATTTTATGGCTCTGTCTGCAATCAGCTTGTTTATGGGATTGCCGGCGGAGCTGAATTTTTCCTCATATTCAGTCATTACGTTGTTCTTATTCATTGCTTCGTCATGATGCAAATCCCTTGTGACGGCAGCCAGCCTCCAGCCGGCTTCGGGTATCTGCTCCAAAGAAAAATCAAACAGGTCATTATTGTCAGTTTTAAATTCCACAGTTCCGTCGGGAATTAAGATCTTGTCGTACCTTTCAAAAAAGCACTTGGAGGTAAGACGTCTTTTTGCGTGCCTGTCCTTTGGCCATGGGTCGGAAAAATTAAGATAAATTTTAGCTATTTCATTCTTTTCAAATACATTGCAGATGTCCAAAGCATCCATCCTTATAAAATAAAGGTTTGTAAGCTTAAGGGCGTCCATTTTTTCCAAAGCCCGGTAGAGTACGCTTGAATATTTTTCTATGCCGATATAATTTATGTCGGAATTAAGTCCGGCAAGAGCTGTTATAAATTTCCCCTTTCCCATGCCTATCTCAATATGTATGGGATTTTCATTGCCAAAAAGCTTATTCCATCGGCCCTTCATTTCCTCAGGATTGTTAATTACATATTCATTTATTTCGATGACTTCTCTTGAGCCTTTTATGTTTCGTAATCTCATATATTTTTATATCCTTTCCTTATCAGATTATAACATACGGACACAGACAAAAAAAGAAAAAATTCACTTTATTTTTCAAAAAAAAAGTAGTAATATTAGTGGTATAGCTAATTGCTAAAATCATAAAAGGAGGTGTATGGTCAGGATGGAAACAAGCAGGGTAAATCAGGTTATTGCTTCATTATCCAAGATTGAAAAATCGGCTGAGGGCATAAAAAACGATACGGAACAGAAGAAATCCGCATATGCTAAGGAGATTGAGGCTAAGATTAAGATATTTGACGAGGAGCTTGAAATAAAGCATCAAAAGAACATGGCAGAGCTTAAGGAACGGCTTGAAAATGAAAAAAAAGAGGCTATGCTTAAAATGAGGGCAGATATGGACATAGAGGTTGGCAAGCTTGATGAGGCATATGAAAAGCATCATCCGGAGCTTGCACAAAAAATATTTGACCGGATGTTAAAGGAGTGAGGTTTACTATATGGGCAGTTTGAAAAAATATAGCGGACTTACTGCAAAGGTAAAGGCTATGAGAAGCAAGCTTCTTTCAGCATCGGAATATGACCTTATTATGGAATGTAATACATTGTCAGAGGTTGCAGAGATTTTGAAAAGCAGGGATGGCTACGGAAGTATACTGGAGGACACGGACAGCACAGATATTCATAGAGAAACTTTGGAGTACGGCATTATGTATTCAGGGTACAGGGATTTTACAAAGCTTTATAAGTTCTCTAACCTTTCACAGAGAAGGTATCTTAAGCTGTTTTTTTTAAGCTATGAGGTGGACCTTATTAAAAAAACCTTAAGAAATACTTCCGCAGAGTATATGACGACGGGTCAGAAAAGCTACATTGAGGAATTTATGAATAAGTACTCAGATGTGCCTTTCGTTAAGCTGTGGGAGGCGAAAGCCTTAGAGGAAAAGGTAAGGCTTTTAGAGGGCACTATATATTATGAGCCGTTAAGGATGACAATGGATGCAGGAAAGACGGGGCTTTACGATATGGAGCTTGCGTTGGATATGTTTTACTTTAAATATATATGGAAAAAAAGAAGGGTAAGCTTTAGCGATGAGGAGCTTAAGAGCTTTACTGATACTGTAGGCACAGAGGCGGATATGCTTAACCTCACATGGATATACAGGGCGAAAATTCTTTACGGCATGACACAAAGCGAGGTGGCAGCCATGATTATACCTATATACCACAGAATAAAGAAGCCGCAGATACTTAAGCTTATAGAAACCGCAGATGCTAAAGAGCTTATAGAAGAAATCGGTAAAACAGCATATGGCGGACATTTTACTCCCGATACCTTTATACAGATGGAGCTAGACAGGCAGATGAAGGAGTTGGTGGGAAAGGCCTACGAGAAATATTACAGGCTGGAGCCATATTCTATGGCAGTTATGAGCAGCTATCTCCATGAGAAAGGCAGGGAGATAAGAAGGCTTATAAACATAGTAGAATGTATACGATATGGATATTCAAAGGAAGAGACAGCAAATGCTGTTCAATAGATTGAATGGAGGTGGAATGATTGATTGAAAAAATGAATTTTGTCAACATAACCGGACCGAGAGAAAGCATAGATGATATAGTAGAAAAGTACCTTTCAAAATACGAAATTCATCTTGAGTACGCACCGGCTGAATTAAAATCCATAAATACCCTGTATCCCTACACAGATGCAAATCCCTATAAGGAGTATGTATCATTGGCGGAGGAGCTTGCAGATGCAGTGGGGCGTGAGGAAAATGATGACGTTACCATGAGCATAGATGAGAGTGTTAAGTTTATACAGGGATTTTACAAAAGCTATAAGGAAATAGCGGAAAGCATCAGAAGATATGAGATAGAGCTTTTTGGTCTTAGGGATAAGCTTGCAAAGGTAGCACCCTTTTCAAATGTCAATTATGACATTGATGAGATAATTGAATTTAAAAATATCCATTCCAGGTTTGGGCGTATACCTAAGGACAATTTTGTCAAGTTTACTGACTATGTAAACGAGGATATAAAATCCGTGTTTATAAAGGCACTGGAGGATGATAAATATGTATATGGAATATATTTTGTGGCACACCGGGACAAGGAAAGCGTAGATGCTGCATATACATCACTTCATTTTGAAAGGACCTTTATAGCAAACGATGTACATGGAACGCCCGATGAGGCTGTAAGCGATTATAAGGTTAGAATAAGTGAGTTAGAGAAGGCGTTAGAGGGAGAAAACGAGCTTCTTAAGCGGGAGCTTGATAAAAACAGAGAAAAATTTCACAAGGCATACGCTTCCCTGAACAGGTGCATAAGAAACTTTGATATAAGGAAGTATGCTGCATGTACAAAGGAGGATGGTCTTGCATACTTTATTATCTGCGGCTGGATGGCAGCAGATGATGCCGCAGGAATGAGCAGAGAGATAGCAGAGCATGAAAAGGACACCATCTGCATAGTTGACGGAAAAAATGAAACAACGGAAAGCACGCCTCCTACAAAGCTTAAAAATCCAAAGCTAGTAAAGCCTTTTGAAATGTTTATAAAAATGTACGGCGTTCCGGCGTATAACGAGATAGACCCTACCATATTTGTGGCGATTACCTATGCCTTTATATTTGGAGCCATGTTCGGCGACGTAGGGCAGGGCTTGTGTCTCATTATAGGAGGTTTTATTATCTATAAGGTTAAGCATATGGATTTGGCGGCAATTATAGCAATGGCAGGATTTTTCTCTACCATATTCGGATTTTTGTACGGAAGCTTATTTGGATTTGAGGATATACTGCCCCATCTGTGGCTCAGCCCGTCGGAGGCTATGAGCAATCTTCCGTTTGTGGGAAGATTAAACACCGTCTTTGTTGTGGCGGTTGCCTTTGGTATGGGAATTATAGTCATAGCTATGATAATGCACATTATAAATGCTTTCAGGGCAAAGGACACAGAGGGAAAATGGTTTGATGCAAACGGCGTGGCAGGACTTGTATTTTACGCAGCCATAGTTATGACGATAGTATTGTTTATGACAGGCAACAAGCTTCCGGCTGCGGCAGTGCTTATCGTTATGTTTGTTGTTCCCCTTATACTTATAGCCCTAAAGGAGCCTATAACACATAAGCTTCAAAAGAAAAAGGCAATAGAGGGAAGTGTGGGAATGTTTGCTACACAGACCTTTTTTGAAATGTTTGAGGTGCTGTTAAGCTATTTGTCAAACACCCTGTCCTTTATCAGAGTGGGAGCCTTTGCAGTGAGCCATGCGGCTATGATGGAGGTAGTCCTTATGCTTGCAGGTGCAGAGAATGGCAGCAGCGGCAACATTATAGTAATAATTATAGGCAACATTATAGTCTGCGGTCTTGAGGGACTTATAGTAGGAATACAGGTTCTTCGTCTTGAATATTATGAAATATTCAGCAGATTTTATAAGGGAACAGGCAGGGAATTTAAGCCTTACAGCAAAATTGACGCAAGGCAGCGGCAATTATAAATTCAGCAGAGCTGAATTTTGGCGGTAAACCGGTATGCTCCCGCTTTAGAGCGGTATCAATATATATTTTTTTTAGGAGGATAAAAAAATGACATTAACAGTTGGAATTATATTTTTAGCAGCACTTATTCTTAGCTTTGCAGTTCCGTTTGGGGCTTATGCTATGGGAGAGAAATCTAAGGGACGTTACAGAAGGGCACTTTTTATCAATATTGCAACATATTCGGCAATCCTTATTGTGGGAGTTGTGTTTGCCTTTGCTTCTACGGCTACGGCGGCAGAGGTTAGCAATACAGGCTCAGGTCTTGCAACAGGACTTGGATATATAGGTGCGGCACTTGCGGTTGGTCTTTCAGGCATAGGCGGAGGTATAGCCGTTTCAAGTGCAGCCAGTGCGGCGCTTGGCGCTATCAGTGAGGACGGAAGCATATTTGGTAAGTCCCTTATCTTTCTTGGATTGGCAGAGGGTGTTGCTCTCTACGGACTGATTATCTCATTTATGATTTTGGGAAATCTATAATATAAAAGGAAGGTGCCTGCTTTGAAAAGCTATTTGATAAGTGATAATGTAGATACTGCCACAGGCATGAGGCTGGCAGGTATAGAGGGTGAGGTAGTTCACGAGAAGGACGAGCTTATTAATGCAATAAACAAGGCTGCTAAGGATAAGGAGACAGGAGTTATTTTTATCACGGAGCTGTTGTCGGGAAAATACCCTGAGGTGGTTGGAGATGCAAAGGAAAATTTAAAAAACACCCTTATTCTTGAGATTCCTGACAGACATGGAAGCACAAGAAGGGCAGATTTTATTACCGCATATATAAATGAGGCTATAGGCGTTAAGCTTTAAGGTAATTAGTATAGAAAGGCGAGGTGACTGTTTTGACTACTGAGGAAAAATTGCACCATTTTAACAGTATTATACTTGAAAGCACACAGGCAGAGTGTGAGGAGGCATTTGAGGAATATAAGCAAAGTATGGACAAATACTTTGAGGCTCACAAGCAGGAGCGTATAGAAAAGCATAAGCTGGAGGAAAGTGTTGAGGCTGACAATATAAAGAGGGCAGCAAGCAAGGAATACACCACAGAGCAGCTTCACATAAGGCGAAAGATAAACCATAAGCAGGAGGAGCTTAAAAATAAGCTTTTGGCAGAGGTTGAGGCTCTTATGGAGACATTTTTTACAACGGAGGCTTACAAAAAGCTCCTTACAGAGCAGATAAACGATGCCGTCAGAGTGGCAAGAGGCGAGGAAATACACATATTTCTGGACGAGAAGGACAAACGCTTAAAGAAAGACCTTGAGGCAGCCTGCGGCGTGGAGCTTATAGCAGACGGGCGAACCTTTTACGGAGGTATAAAGGCGGAAATTCCAAAGAAAAATATACTTATAGATAATTCCTTTGAGTCAAAGCTTGACAACTGGAAGGAAACATATCTGATAGAGCCGGGTGTGTAGCATTGTGCTGATACACAGGCATAAATTGCAGATCAGAAAGGAAAGACAGTATGAAAAGTGGAATTATATATGGTGTAAACGGCCCGATTGTATATATAAAGGGCAGAACAGAATTCCTTATGGGAGAGATGGTGTATGTTGGCAGCAGCAGACTTGTAGGTGAGGTTATAACACTTACGGCAGATATGACTACCATACAGGTATACGAGGAGACAAGCGGACTGAAGCCGGGAGATACGGTGGAGGGAACTGACAGGGCTATATTTGTCACATTGGCACCGGGTATACTTAACAATATATTTGACGGTATAGAAAGACCTTTAAGCAGTATAGCGGAGAAGTCAGGAATATTTATTTCAAGGGGTATAAACGTAAACTCCCTTGATACGGAAAAGAAATGGGACGTAAAGGTAACTGTAGAGGAAGGACAGACGGTATTTCCGGGAACCGTCATAGCCGAAGTACAGGAGACAAGGGCTATAGTACATAAGTCTATGGTGCCTCCGAATGTGGAGGGCGTTGTGGTAAAGGCCGCAGCAGACGGACAGTATACCATAAACGATACTATAGCAGTGATAAAGCTGTATGACGGAACAGAGCTTAACCTTACCCTTACACAAAAGTGGCCTATAAGAGTGCCAAGACCTACGTCAAAGAGATTTCCGTCGACAAAGCCTTTGGTTACGGGACAGCGTATACTTGACACATTGTTTCCTATAGCAAAGGGAGGTACGGCGGCAGTGCCGGGAGGCTTTGGAACAGGCAAGACAATGACGCAGCACCAGATAGCAAAATGGTCCGATGCGGACATTATCGTATATATAGGCTGTGGTGAGCGTGGAAATGAAATGACGCAGGTTTTGGAGGATTTTTCAAAGCTGGTAGACCCGAAGTCAGGAAATCCCCTTATGGACAGAACGGTGCTTATAGCAAATACCTCCAATATGCCTGTTGCGGCGAGAGAGGCAAGCATATACACAGGCATAACACTGGCAGAGTATTACAGGGATATGGGCTATCATGTTGCGATTATGGCAGACTCAACCTCCCGCTGGGCGGAGGCCCTAAGAGAGCTGTCAGGACGTCTGGAGGAGATGCCGGCGGAGGAGGGCTTCCCTGCATACCTTGCAAGCAAGCTGTCAGCATTTTATGAGAGAGCGGGATTTTTCAGAAATCTCAATAACTCCGAAGGCTCGGTTTCCATCATAGGTGCAGTATCACCTCAGGGCGGCGATTTTTCGGAGCCTGTGACACAGAACACAAAGCGTTTTGTAAGATGCTTCTGGGGACTTGATAAGTCCTTAGCGTACGCAAGGCATTTCCCTGCCATACATTGGCTTACAAGCTATTCGGAGTATCTGCCGGACTTGTCGTCATGGTACAATGAAAATGTGGGACCTGATTTTGTGTCCTGCAGGAACAATATACTATCCATTCTCAATCAGGAAAGCGGCCTTGTGGAGATAGTAAAGCTTATAGGAAGCGATGTGCTTCCTGACGACCAGAAGCTGACACTTGAGATAGCCAGAGTTATAAGGCTTGGATTTTTGCAGCAGAACGCATTTCATAAGGACGATACATGTGTATCTCTTGAAAAGCAGCTTAAAATGATGCAGACAATATTGTACTTAAATACTAAGAGCAAGGCACTTGTGGCTATGGGCATGCCGGTATCGGTTCTTAAGCAGGACAACATATTTGAGCGTGTCATTGCAATAAAGTATGATGTTCCAAATGACAGACTTGATTTATTTGATGAATATAAAAAGGATATAGATAAATTTTACGACAGGATAATAGAGCTGAACGGATAGGAGGTAAAAGCAGATGTCAATAGCATATTTAGGATTGAGTCAGATAAACGGGCCTCTTATAGCCTTAGAGGGCGTTCAGGACGCCATGTTTGATGAGATAGTAGAGCTGACGGTAGAGGGCATAAACGGAAAAGAGAGAAAAATAGGACGTATAATAGAAATATACGAGGATAAGGCTATTATACAGGTGTTTGAGGGAACTGAAAATATGTCCTTAAATAACACCCACACAAGACTTACAGGGCATCCCCTTGAGATAGCATTATCAGAGGATATGCTTGGACGTACCTTCAATGGCATCGGCCAGCCTATAGATAATATGGGGCCTGTTGTATCTGACATAAAGAGGGATGTAAACGGTCAGCCGTTAAATCCTGTTACAAGAGAATACCCGAGAAACTATATAAGAACAGGTATATCAGCCATAGACGGACTGACTACCCTTATACGCGGACAGAAGCTTCCGATATTCTCAGGAAACGGACTTCCGCATAACCAGCTTGCGGCACAGATAGTTAAACAGGCATCCTTAGGAGATGATACGGATGATGAGCTTGTGGTAGTGTTTGCAGCTATGGGCGTAAAATATGATGTGGCGGAATTTTTCAGAAGCACCTTTGAGGAAAGCAGGGTTCTTGACCATGTTGTGATGTTTTTAAACCTTGCAAACGATCCTGTGGTGGAAAGGCTGATTACCCCTAAGGTAGCGCTTACAACGGCAGAGTACCTTGCCTTTGACTGCGGAAAGCAGGTGCTTGTTATACTTACGGATATGACCTCCTATGCGGAGGCATTGAGAGAGGTTTCCTCATCAAAGGGTGAAATCCCAAGCAGAAAGGGCTATCCGGGCTATCTGTACTCTGAGTTTGCAACCATATATGAGAGAGCCGGAATAGTAAGCAGTTCTAAGGGCTCTGTGACACAGATACCTATTCTGTCCATGCCGAATGACGATATAACACACCCTATACCTGACCTTACAGGATATATTACGGAGGGACAGATAGTTCTCGACAGAAATCTTCATGGACAGTCTGTTTATCCGCCGATTAATGTGCTTCCGTCACTTTCACGTCTTATGAAGGATGGCATCGGAGCAGGATATACAAGGGAGGACCATCAGGATGTGGCAAACCAGCTTTTCTCTGCCTATGCTAAGGTGGGAGAGGCAAGAGCGCTGGCGTCGGTTATCGGTGAGGATGAGCTTTCTCCGGCAGATAAGAAATATCTTGAATTTGGAAGGGCGTTTGAAACTCAGTTTGTAGGTCAGGCTGAATATGAAAACAGAGATATAGAGACAACCCTTAACATAGGCTGGAGGCTTCTGCACATACTGCCTAAGGAGGAGCTTGACAGAATAGACACAAAGATAATTGAGAAATATTATGATAAGGGTGCAGAGTGCGAATAGGCTTAACACCAAAAGGAGGTGGAATGAATGGATCCTAATTCCTTTCCTACAAAGGGAAATCTTATATTGGCAAAAAATTCACTGGCACTGGCGAGACAGGGCTATGAGCTTATGGACAAAAAGCGCAATATCCTTATTAAGGAGCTGATGGATTTAATAGATAAAGCGGACAAAATACAAAATGACATACTGAAAACATATGAGATAGCCTACAAAGCACTGGAGAAGGCAAATATAGATATGGGCATTAACAATGTGATGGATGCGGCGGTATCGGTGCCTGTAGAGGAGGGTATAGCCATAAAGACACGAAGCATAATGGGAGTGGAGATACCACGTATAGGAATAAAGGAGGAATACATAAAGCCTGCATATTCCTTTTACGGCTCCACTGAAAGTCTTGACACTGCAAGAGGGGCGTTTGAGAGAGTGAAAATTCTTTCCCTTGAATTGACGGAGATTGAAAATTCTGCATACAGGCTTGCATACAACGTGAAAAAAACACAAAAGCGTGCAAATGCACTTCAAAATATTACCATACCGAAATATGAGGAGCTTACAAGGTCAATCTCCAACGCATTGGAGGAGAAGGAGAGGGAAGAATTTACAAGGCTTAAGGTTATAAAGAGGAGAATGAATGAGGCAGGTTAAAAGGGTTAAAATAAGCATAGTTTTTTTAGTTGTTATAATACTGCTACGATCAGTCTGTGCATATGGCTTACCGGAGGATAATTCAGCGTCAGGCGAATCTGAAATTTTCACGGTGGAAGCACAGGATGTACAGTGGCCTGTGCTGTCACAGGAGCCTGCCGGAAAGTCTGCAATATTGATGGAGCCTGATACGGGAGCTGTCGTTTACTCAAAAAATCCTGACGAAAAGCTTTATCCTGCCAGTATCACAAAGATAATGACAGGACTTTTGGCGGTGGAAAACTTAAATTTATCAGACACTATAACCATCACAGGCGAGATGCTGGATTCCATACCTACGGATGCGGCAAGGCAGGGCTTAATGCCCGGCGAGATTATTACCGTAAAGGACGGCATATATTCACTTATGCTCAGAAGCAATGCTGACATGGCAGTGGCACTGGCATATGCAGTGGCAGGCAGCGAGGAAGCATTTGGAAAAATGATGACAGAGCGGGCAAGGAGCATAGGTGCGTCAAACACGAATTTTGTCAATGCGACAGGGCTTCATGATGATAACCACTATACTACGGCAAGGGATATGGCCCTTATTACAAGAGAGGCAATATCCAATCCTACATTTGCAGCTATATGGGGAACTGATGAGTACAATATGGCTTCAACAAATATAAATGAAGGCTATACCATATGGAACCGTCATGATATGCTGGTAAGCAGCAGGGCAAACTATTATCCCTATGCCATTGGCGGAAAGACAGGATATACTGACGAGGCAGGAAGAACACTTGTCACCTGTGCCTCTAAGGATGGAATGAAGCTTGTATCGGTTATTATGTTCAGCACAAATGAGGTAGTGTTTAATGATACAAGGGAGCTTTTAAACTATGGCTTTAACAGCTTTAAAAAGCTTACAATAAACGGAAATGAGCAGAGATTTGGACAGAGACCGGGAACAGGCTTTTCCATAGTCAGCGATTTATATGGCAAAAAAAGCACGCTGTTTACCATAGGCTCAGGCAGTGTGGTTATTCCAAAGGAGGCAGACCTTTCACGGATGGGCTACAGGCTTGATATGTCCATAGAGGACACAGGAAAGGGAGAAATGGCACGCCTTACGTATCTGAACGGAGCAGACAGTCTTGGAGAAGCAACCATTTATATAAGCTCTGTGATAAGTGATGATAAAACGGCAATAAGCAGCTTGGAAAAAAAGGCTGCCGAAACAAAAAAAACCGATTTGAATACGGTTTTTTCAATAAATATATATTATATTGCAGGCGGTGTGGCAGCCGTGCTGGTTATAATTATTGTCATACGCATAATAATAAAGGTGACAAAGAGAAGACGGATAGGCAGGAAATACTATACAAAATAAAATCAGGAATCGAGGGCGTGACGTTTTTCACGCCTTTTTTTTCGGATTTCTGCCTGACGCTCATATATTTTTGAGGCACCCTCCCAATCGGTAAGCTTAAGTATCCGTGTGGCAAAAAACAAGCCGCTGACATGCTTTTTGATACGGATTTTTCCTTTCATAAATCCATGCTCAGGGCAGTAGGAAAGACAGTAGTATACCCTTGAATTACAGGAAAACCAATGGATTTTTTTCTTTAGCCTTCTCTGGCATCTGTAGCAGGGTGTGGATACTACGTTTTTGTCACTCATAGCAAGTATTTTGTTTTCAAAGCCTCTTGAAATATATTTTG
>N._stephensi_703_cecum__coassemble_26_pt1 | contig 27375 bp, 24 predicted proteins | sample N__stephensi_703_cecum__metabat2_low_PE_004 | metagenome-assembled genome bin N | reverse complement strand
AGCATATCGGCGAACGAAAGAAAATTTGCGAAGCAAATTTATAAGTGCCGCTGCCGTGCGGCACTTTTTTATGTTATATTTAATTAAAAAATTCTATAGTTATAGATGAAATAAAAACAAAAATACAGTCAGCTATTTATCTCCCACAATATCCTTAATCAACCCGATAATAATTTCAATGGCATTGCCACATGGCGATGCTTCTATGGCAGAAATATACCTGCTTCGGTTTTCATAAACCATATTCACGGTATTTACAAGAAGCTCCCCTGTAAGGCTTTCCTCCTCAATAACCTCACTAAAGCCCTGCTTCTTAAAGGAGTTTGCATTAAGTATCTGGTCGCCTCTGCTTGCTTTTGCAGATAAAGGAATAAGAATACTTGGTTTTTTTAATGCCTGAATTTCACATATGGCATTAGCACCTGCACGGGATATAATCAAATCCGACATAGCAAATAAATCCTTAAGCTCCTCCTTTATATACTCATATTGCCTGTAGCCCGGAATATTGTTTAAGCTCTCGTCAGTTTTACCGTTTCCGCATAAATGCACAATCTGATATGTCTTAAGAAGCTCATCTAAGGAAGCTCTTACGGCTTCATTTACTGCCGCTGCACCAAGACTTCCTCCGATTACCATAATGACAGGCTTATTTGCGGAGAAGCCGCACATATCAAGACCTGCCAGTCTGTTTCCTGACATAAGCTCCCCACGTATAGGTGAGCCGGTAAGAACGGATTTTCCCTTTGGAAGAAGCTCCTTAGTCTCAGGAAAGTTATGGCATATTTTTGCGGCATATGGTATTGAAATTTTGTTTGCAAGTCCCGGAGTCATATCTGACTCATGGATAATAACAGGTACCTTATATTTCTTTGCAGCAAGGACAACAGGGACGCTGACAAAGCCGCCTTTGGAAAATAAAACATCCGGCTTATATTCCTTGACAATTTTTTTGGCTTCCTTGTAGCCTTTTATAACCCTGAAGGGATCGGAAAAGTTTTTTGCGGACATATATCGTCTGAATTTTCCTGAAGATATGCCAATATAGCTTATGCCTTGCTCCTCAATAAGTTTTTTTTCAATGCCGTCATATGAGCCTATGTATTTTATCTCCATTCCCATTTCCTTTAAGGAAGGCAAAAGAGCTATATTTGGAGTTACATGTCCGGCAGTGCCGCCGCCTGTTAGTAATATTTTTGCCATAAAAAATCTCCTTAAAAATTATTACAGTTTTTCCTTTATATCTTTTATAAAATTTTCTGCCCATTCCTTCTGCAGGGAATCATGCTTCCATTTGATATTAATTGAGTCGTTTTTATATCGGGGTATAATATGAATATGAAAGTGATTGACAGTTTGACCTGCCGACTCGCCATTATTTTGAAGAATATTTATACCGTCACATTCAAGAAGCTCCATCATGACAGAAGAAACCTTTTTGGCAGTGATAAGAGCCTTTGAAGCGTCATCATCGTTTAACATAAAAAGATTATCTGCATGATTTTTGGGAATAATTAATCCGTGTCCCTTTGAGGAAGGCTCTATATCAAGTATAACCTTAAAGGAATCATCCTCGTACAGGCAGAAGGAAGGAATATCACCCTTTATAATTTTGCAGAAAATACAATCATCTTTAATCATTATTATTACCTCTTTTCTATTTTATTATTAGGACATAAACCTGTAAAATAAGCTGTTTATAAGTATAGGCTGAAATTGGAATTAAGCCTGGTTAAAGGCGAAAACCTGATCCAGCATACGCAACGTTTTAAAGTTTCCCTTTGCAGTCATCTCACCAGTCATAAATGCACGCTGAAATGTCATTCTTCCGCGAATAATGTTATCAAGACACTCATGATTAAGCTTTGCAACTATATCGGCAGAAGGATTCTTTTCATACTTTATGTATAAGTCCTTGTTTTCTATTTTAATGTAAAGAGTTTTCTTTTTATCCTCAATAATAAGCATATATGAGGCAGAAAAGCTGTCCTGAGGAACAAACCCTGATTTAAAGGGCTTTATAAATTCAGCTTCTGAGTCAGAACCATCCTCGCCAAGTATACCCTTAAAGTATGAGGCAAGCTCCTCGATATCCTCCTTTTGCTTTTGCACATAAATGTCATCAGAAACATATTTTGAAAGCTGTTCACCCTCCTGAGGAGTAAGCTCCAATGAGGTGTGGATAAGGTTCTGCTTAATGGCAAGACTGCTTGAAGGCAGAGCCGGTATATGCTGGGATATGGTACGGTATATATTTTCCGCACGCTTTTCTATATAGCTGCCATAGGAAACATTATTCTCAAAATCAACATAGTCCTCCACATAGGCAGAAAATCCCTGACATATCTTACCGCCGAGAAGCTCCCACGCATTTGTCAGTGATAAAAGTCCCTCTTTTTCTCCGTAGGTTGTGGAAATAACAACAGGAGTCATGTAAATCCGGCTGATTTTTGACTTGTCACCGTATAGCCAGCAGGCGTCAAGAAAAAGCTGTAAATATCCGCCGATTCCATTCCACTCCACACTTGCCGCCAGTATTATTCCGTCAGCATCCTTTAAGGTTTGCGGAAGTGTCATTATAGAGTTTTTCATATCATATAGATTATATCTGGTGACATTAACACGAAGCTCTTCAAGCACTCCCTCTATTTTTTTTAGGACAGAAAGTGTGGGGTCTTCTATAACACCACGACCACCATAATATATATTAACGTTCATAATAAATATATGCCCTTTCTCAAAATGTATTGGTACCTTGCTATTTAACATCAGGCTGTTTCGCCATGAATAATTATTATATGCTGTACATTATTATTTTATTACACTTTTGGTACATAAGCAAGAAATAAAAGTTATAATAATTCCAAATAATAATCCGCCAATGTGAGCCATATTATCTATTCCATAATTCATATATCCGTTTAGCACAGACAAAACAGCTATAATCATAATGTTTGAGGGAGTGATATGGGCTCTTATATTGCGGTACAGAAGCGAGGTGACAAGCAGGGAGCCAAGTATACCGAATATGGCGCCGGAGGCTCCTGCGGATATAATGTAAAGCTCATGGTTTACATTCATATTGTATACGGCAGAAACAAAGCTTGCACCTATTCCGCTTATCATATATATTATAATGAATTTTGTGTGTCCTAATATACGCTCTGCCTCATTTCCGATTACGGCAAGCGTAATCATATTATTAAACAGATGCTCGATGCCAAAATGCAAAAAAGTGCAGGTTACCAAACGGAAATACTGATGCTCATTAAATAAAAGCCTCCATGACATAGCACCATGCTTTGCCATAAATGCGGAGTTGTTTGTATCTCCCAAAGCCTCCATTATAATAAAGACAATGATATTGATGGCAATTAATATTATTGTCATAATGGGAATAAATTCCCGTGTGCTTTTAGCAGCTTTTGTTGTCGGTAAAATTACTCTTTCCAGCTCATTTTTTATAGAATGGAAATCTTCAGGCTGATTTTCGTATATAATTATACGGCCAAGCTGTGTATCTGCAAGCCAAAGGCTTAGCTGAGAGTCCATAAGCTGTCTGTCCCTGTTTATGTTATCGGTAAATATAATAAAATGACAGTTAATATCTCTATAGCCGTTAAAGATAAATTTCCTCTCTATTTCTTTATAAATATTTGTAAGCTGAGAAGAAGAATATATATATCCGTCCGTAAAATTTGCAAGCACGCATACATCTAAAGCGGCAGAACCCTCAGGCTTAAAAAATATACCTATATCAGGCTGATTGCAGCCAATGTATCTAAATCTCCTTTTCACTAAAAGTTCTATTGCATTTTTATTTATCATAAAAATCTCCCAAATCATATGTTTAAAATAAGTATAGCATTAGATAGGGGGATTTTCAAGCTTTAGCACAGCTTAAATATATATGTAAGGCATGCAAAGGTAATGCAGTCACCGTCATGTATTTCGGTCATAGTGTGGGGAGAAAGGGGAACGTTATTTACATATGTGCCGTTTGAGGAGTTAAGGTCCTCAACATAGTAGCAGTCCTCCTTTAAATAAAACCGTGCATGAATCCGGCTTATAAGGGCATTATCCATTATATGATTTACTGTATCAGAAAGCTTTCCTATGGTAAAGGGAAAATCCGTAAGCTCTATATCGTCACAAAAATCGCTTCCGTTATAAACCAAATGGGGAACTGCCAATGCCTTGTTTGGATTAATAAGTACTGTTTCCCCTATAGGCATAATGTTATCCAAAGCTTTTTTTGAAGCAGACACCGAAAAATCTTCGGGAGCAGGTGAAGGAGGGCTTTTCAAGGATGATTGACAGCGAACCTTTCCTCCTGTACGCTTTCTTAAGGCGGAAGGAATATATAAAATCAGAAGGACAGGTCCAAACAGACCTATAAGCAAAGCTAATGCAGGGGAGATGGCATTCCTTATAAAATACATATATAGCCCAAATATTATTGTAAACAATGAGAATATTCCGAGCATTGTCACAACCAAAAATGTGCCTGCCGGAAGACCGCAAATATAAAAGGGTGCATTGTTATTTACAAATATATCATCATTGGAACTGATCTTATTGGGATTAATTTTGTTGGAATTAATTCCAACAAAATTAACCCCATTGTTATCAGTATAAAACGTATTTTCTGAAAACCTATTAATACTATCTTCAGAAGCATTATTATATACCTCCTGTAAATTATCATCAGGAAGCCCTGCAGATTCTTCCCTTAAATTGTATATTAGGTCATCCGGACAAAGACTGTCATTTATACATTTTTGATGAAGGGAGTAAACATGGGCTACGCAATCCCTGTCATCATAGTTAAGCTTTGAGATAATATATTCCAAAAAAAGTCTTAGCTGTGTTGAAAGGGAATATGTACTGTTATTTTCACATACGGGACAATAGCAGAAAAAAGCCTGCCGCATGCTTCCGTCAAGAAAAATATATTCAGGTGACAGGAGTAAATAGCAGTTGTCAAGCATAAAGTCATTAAGCGTATAGCAAAGCCGGTGGAGTCCCTGCATTATGGAAGAAAAGAGAGAATAATCCACCTTTTTGTTTTCGAGAACCGACATAACAGAATGCTTTGATGTTATGTCATAAGACAGTATCGGGCATGAATTTACCAAATTCAGCTCTGTTGAAAGCAGACCTGAGATATCGTTGTTTATAAGCATTTTTATCAGATAAGTCTGCGAAAAGCTTTCTATGTCAAAATCTGATAATATAAGCTTGCTTTTATTAAGAATTTTTTTATATGACGTATTCATTTAATCTTTATCTTTCAGCAGGTTTATAATAAACATGCTCTCCTTTCTTATAGTATCGCATCTTTCAAAATTTGAAAAAAAGGCAGGGGTTCCGCTTTTTTCAGCATTGTTTACAATATAAAGGGAATCACCGTCAAGGCATACGGAAAAAGTCGCTTTGTCTGAGGCAATAAAAAGCCCTGATATTATATCTGTAATCTCTCTTTTTGTATATCCGTACTTGGGATTGTATTCTTCATTTTCCAGAGAGGCTGCCTGGTCAATAAGTATACCGTAGGATACGGCGTAGGATACAGCCCTGTCATGAAGCCTGAAGGAAATTGTAATGGAAATTGCTGTTATGATAAAAACAACAGGCATAATATATGCAGCTTCAATAGTTTTCATATTTTTGAATATACATCTGCCGAAAGGGCGGCAGCTTTTTCCTTTCTTCAAAATTTTTATTTTATTTACAGGAAATTACTTTAATCAGTGTACTACGCAAATCCGACTCGGTCACATAAAAGCAAAATAACAGATATGACCGATTAACAGAAATGGAGCAAAGAAAAGTGTATCATTGCGGGAATATTTCTTAATAATAAGCAGAAACAGAGCCGCAAGACCGGAGAGGAAAAAACCATATAAAAGTATGGCTATAAGGTGATAAGGCATCATAAAGCAGGCTAAGACGGCTGTCATAATACAGTCACCCGTTCCGATGGCTCCCTTTGTCAATAAGGAAATAAGCAGCATTAATGTGCATATAAAAAGACTTACAACAATAGAAAACAGGGAGGTATGCTCGGTAAAAAAGGAGGCGTTAATGACTGTGCCGCAAATATTAAGCTTAAAAAAATCGAAGCCGGACAGGCTGCATACGGAAGTCACAAAGCCTGTTAGCCCTGCGGCAACGGAAAGCAGTATATTTATTTTTTTGTATTTTATATCTGTGTAAGAGCATATGGCTAAATAAATGCCGGTTATTGTAAATATTGTCATTGCGTGACTCCTTTTTGACACCGGCTGCACATAGGCATAGTGCCGGCCTGGTCCTTTGGTATTTTATATATAGAGGTTTCAATATAGGCACAATCAGTACGATTGTGATACACCATTCTTCCCGGACATATAAACGAAGCAGGTCCGATAGGCTGCCCGTATGCACAGTGGGGACAGGCATGATAGCCTTCTGCCGTATTCCAGTCGACATTTTCCCTATCCGTAATAATATCGTAATATCTGTTAATGTATGTACAATATGGTGTGGTGTGGTAAACTGCACCGGTGGCAGTAATATACACATATTCGGTATAGTCTCCCTTTTTTTCGGTAATATCTGTTCCCGTAAAGGGCTTAAAATAGCAGCGCTGTGTTATGGGAATGTAAAAAATGCCGGAGGGAAGAAAGGGCAGACTTATCATATATGAGATATTAAAGTCAACAAATTCTGATAAATCATTGCTTTCAAAGGATATTATAATTCCCTTATAACCGTTTTTAATATATGAGCTGTCAGCAATATTCTTTATGCGGTCAGTTAAAAAGCTGTTTTTGATAGTGATTTTGCTGACCTGATTTTTAGCAAGGCTTAAAACAAAGCCTGCATCATGGGAGCCCACTGTAGCCTGTTCGTCCTCACTTAATTCCTCAAACTGCTCTGCGACATAGGCATAGGAATTTACATTTCTGGCAGCCTCCTCCATAGCAGCCTGAAGCACATTTTCTATGTGCAGGATGTTTAAAATATATAAGATACTGACAAGGAAAAACATATACAAGGGCAGCACTATGGCAGCTTCAAGTGTAAGCGAGCCCATTTTGGAGGAAAATAAAAATGTTCTTCGGACATATTGTAAAAAGTGGGAACATCTGTCCTTATAATTAAATACAGTAAAGCCTACCAGACTACGAAAATTATATGTTTTTTTTATGCCGAAGAACATTTTTATCTTCCTCCTGTTTATTGGTAATGTAAAGCTGCCTAAGCAGGCAATAAGGTTAAAAAGCTCCATTAGTCATAGCCATAAAGCATATCTACGGAAAATGTATATATATCAGGCTTTGCAAGTAAAATAACAGATGAAAACAGGGGCTTGGCCTTGTACAATAAATGTATATCAGAAGCCACGATACATGAATTCATTTGAAAATCGGGATTTATGTTTTCGCACATGTCAAGCTGTATCAAATCCATACATCTGTAGTACATTGTAAAGGAATCCATAGCAAACAGGCACATATTAAGATATTCATCATATGTATATCCGGAGCTGTTATCATTTTTGGATACAGTAGATTTTCCTAAAGATAAGATACCTTCTAAGGATAAGGTCCATGTATCTGCGGTTTTCATAAGAGGAACCTTTTTTCCCAAAAATAAATCCCTTGTATCTATAATAGCCTCAGCATATGCCCAAAAGCTTATAATTGTAAAGGCGGCAAGCTGTGATGCTATGGGAGTGGAAAAGGTCAATGAATTTGCAAGGTTGACAGCGGAATCCCTCTTTTGAATATCAGTTAAAAGATAGGTAAAATTAAAGGCTGCCCTTAGTGATATAATGGATAGGGCGGCAGATAAAAGATTATCATCATCTGCACTAAGACCGGATAAAATGTATTCACGCTGATATTTAAGGGATAAAGCATTATTTACGGAGGTATCCTTGTATGAGCCAAAGCTGTTATTTATGTAGCTTATAAACAGTCCCTTGTCGATAGCACCGGTCAAAAAATCAGATATGCTTCCTTCCTGTATTGCCTTTGCATTTTCAGATAAAACACATATATGAGAGGGAAGCTTTCCTGCCGCCTCATCAGTAAGATCGGCGTGTGATATAGAATAGCTGTCATCTATAAAAAACAGGAGCAGATTACTTTTTAACAGAGTCGTTATTTTGGAAGCAATGCTTTCCTCAAGCCCTTTGGCAGCAGAATATGAGCTGTCCTTATATAATGAGCTTCCGGAGCCTGACATATCCGTAAGAATGGAAATATCCTTATGATTTATGCTGACGCCGTTTTCATCTATATATGCAGGAGTATTAATATCGTTTTCCGAAACAGAAGCATTTAAGCCTGTAAGCTCCTTTAGCTCCTCAGCTATAACACGATAGCCCTCATAGGCGGTAACCTGCTTTGCAAAAAAAATACCGTCATTGTCCGTAAGGTGATAAATATTATTATAGCTAATGGCTTCAGGGCTTAAATTAAGCAGGCTAAAGGAGGTGTTAAGGGTAATGCGGCTTGGAGTACTGTTTTTATCCGCATAATTTTTTATGTCTGCAAGAAAATCTTCTTCTGTAGTAAAAACACCAAACAGACCATACTTTTCAAAAAGAGGCTTTGCAAATTCTCCAAAGGCAGAATCAATGGCCGTAAAGGTGACTGACTTGGAACGTGTTTTTAGGGAGGATATTCTTGCAGATTCTATTACACAGAAAAACAGTGATAATACTATGGCAAGAGTAAGGGCAAGATAGACGGAGATGCTTCCGCAGCAGCCTTTTTTGTTAAAATCCATTTATCTCCTTTGTAACCTTTGAAAAGACATTTGTTATTATGGCTGTTATCTGGTTTCTGAAAATGATTACAAGTCCCACAAGCACAAGTATAATAAGCACAATTTCAATAACGCCCATTCCTTTGTTGTTTGAGTTTATATCTCTAATGCTGCTTAATAAACGCAGTCCTGCAATGTTTAGCTTTTTATATAATTTATTCATAAATTTTTTATTCATAAATTTTTTATTCATAAATTTATTCATATAGTTCTCCTTAATATATATAATGTTAAAATCCCATTAAAGGGTTTATGATACCTATAACAAAATGTAATTAAAAACTGTGATAAATACTCGAAATAATGGCGGCATTTTATATGATAATAATATTACATATTCATAAACGATGGAACCATTATGAGAAGCATTATAACTATAAGTATAAGTATCATTGGAAAAATAAGCTTAGTTTCCGCCTGCTTTGACTTCATTATAATTTCCGATTTATAATTTTGAAAAGCATTTTTAACCTCACTGTTAAGATGGAACCGCATCTCCTTCGCACCCTTATTCAGATTTTGCTCAAGGAGAGAGCCAAGCTTCATATATGGCATAAGCTGACATCGTTTTCCGTATTCGGTATAAGCAGTGGCCTCAGACCTTCCGTTGCATAGGGAATTAAGAGTGATGGAAAGCTCCTCGTAGGCATAGTGGGGAATGTCGTCAGATGAAAGACCATTATAGTAATCATCTGTAATTTTTTTAAAGGCGTTTCGTATGTTTAAGCCGGCATTTGACAAAAGCAGCAGCTTTGAAACTATTTCAGGATAATCTGAAAGCATCTGATTGTTTCGGAGCATAAGCTTGGAATTAAGCTCTTTATCAGCAGCAAAAAATAGTATAATACATACAATTACGGATACCGGGAAAAGCATCAGGCTGCTACTGTTATCAGGGAATGAAAAGGTCACATTAGAGCCGGAAATACTTGAAGGGAGCGATACTGTGCTGCTGTAGGGATTACTGTTTTCATTAATGTAATTCATAAGCTCGGTATGGATAAGTGAGGAAGCATTTGAGGCGTCAGGGTACAAAATAACGCCTGCCATAAGAGTAACCTCCACGTCGTCGAGCTCCATAGTAACATAGACACAGGTGTGGGTTCCGTCAGAGGATATGTTTTCATAGAGAAGGTCTCCGTTTAAATCTATAAAGGATAAATTCTCAGGCTGCCATGAAAGAGATATATTTTCATCTCCTATGGAGGACGGAAAGCACAGAGATTTGGTAACATGTTCAGAGGAAGCATTTTCTCCGAGCATAGCATTTATTATTTCTTCCCTGTATTTGTCGAAAATGGCAATTATCTCGCTGTATTCATACATTTTTTTTGAAATATCAATGTCAATGTATTCAGTAGCTTCATCAGTATCAGCTATAAGCGTATAGGTAACAGAATCCGAGCCGTCATTTGGTCTTGAAAGCTCTGTTACGTTTTTATCACCTGACAAAAGCATGCTGATGGAATATATGATACCAATAGCCATAAAAAATACAAATATGGCAATGACTGCCGCCAGTCGTTTTGCAAGTGTGGTATATACAGCTTCGGAAACATTTTTTCCCGGATATAGCATAAGCAGCTTGTTTTTTAGGGAATGAAAAGGCTCATTGCCATTTGGCCTTATTTTTTTATATATTTTCACATAGGTATCTGTCAGAAAAAAGCACATTCCATAAAGAAAATGAAAGGGATGCTCTTTTTTCTTTAAATGGCTTTTATATTCATTATGATACCTTCTTAAGGCAATGGTAAGAGCTATAACTATTGATGTCATAATAAAGTATATTAATATCATACTACACCTCGATTTTTGTTATTTTAAGTGATAAATATATGGAAAATCCATATACTAAAAGACATATTGTCACAAAAGCAATACCTGTAATATTACCGTACAGGGGCTCGAAAAAATCAGGGGAGGTAAGCTTTATGTAAACAATAATAAATATTGGCATTACAGACATAATAAGCTGCTCAAATTTTTTGCCGTTTATGTTTGTGCTTATCTCACGCTTAATATCAAATTTTTCCTGAATGGTATCTGCGGTAGAGCGTATAATGGAAACAAGATTTCCGTCGGTACGCTTGGCTATTTTTAATATCTCACAGAAGGTAAGAATATCATCCACATCTGTTCTGGCTGCCAGATTTGAAAATGCCTCCTCAACAGGAATGGAAAGCTTAAGCTGGTTATATATAGAGCTAAGCTCATATGCCATATATGAATTTCCTGAATATAATACTGATATTTCAAGATATGCTTCCCATATGGCATTTTCAATAGAGCAGCCTGCCTCTAAGGATGCAGATAAAGAGACAAGGGAGTCCTTAAACTGTCTGCACAGCTTATTGCAGCGTTTACTGTAGAGATGACAGCTTACCTGTCTGAAATAAGGATAGGAAAGCGGCAGAAAAATAATAACAGGGATAAAGGAATGATAAAAGAGATATGATATTATGGAAATAATTGATAATCCAAATATACCATATAAAATATATTCCTTTATTGACAGTTTGTAGCTGGTATAATCTGTTAAGGTCATAATTCGGACTCCTTTATGCCGGCGGCATGCAGTTTAAAAGTATTTTTAAGCTTGTTTTCGGTTCTTCCCAAAAGCCCTGATATTCTGCCGCCGGCTTCGCCTGCCTCCTTAAATTCATAGAGGGGATTGAGAATATAGGAATTATCGTGATAGTCAAGCAGCTCCGAGATACTTATTACACGTCTTGAGCCATCACGAAGTCTTCCAAGATGAACCATAATATCGATTCCTGCAACGATTTGATTTCTTACGGCATGACCTGGAATGTCGGTGCCCATAAGAACCATAGTCTCCAACCGGGTAAGCATATCCTTTGGATTATTTCCGTGACCGGTAGACAAGCTTCCGTCATGTCCCGTACACATAGCCTGGAGCATATCAAGAGTTTCAGAGCCTCTTACCTCTCCGACAACTATGCGGTCCGGTCTCATACGAAGGCTTGTCCTTATAAGGTCACGTATTGTAATCATATTTGCTCCCTCCTCATTTGCCTGCCTTGCTTCAAGCCTTATAAGGTTTTTCAGGTGATAAAGCTGAAGCTCGGCAGAGTCCTCAATGGTTATAACTCTTTCTAAGGGAGGAATAAAGCCGGACAGTATATTTAAAAAGGTAGTTTTACCTGAGCCAGTGCCGCCGCTGATAAATATATTGTAGCGTGCCCTTACAAGCTGCTTAAGAGTGCGGGCGGCATCCTTAGAGATGGAGCCTGTTTCTATAAGCTTTTCCATGACTAGAGGAATTTTTGGAAAACGCCTTATAGTAAGGGCAGGACCATCAAGGGAAATAGGATTCAGTACAATATTTACTCTTGAGCCGTCCGCAAGTCTTGTGTCCACTATAGGAGAGGACTGGTTGACACGCTTGTTTGAGGCAGCGACAATCTGCTGCACTATGTCCGCAAGCTTTTCAGGGGAAGAAAAGCTTTTCCCGGAATCAAATATACATCCGTTTTTCTCCAAAAAAATATGGTTATAGCCATTAACCATGATTTCCGTTATGGAGTCATCGTTTAGGAAATCCTCTAAAATGTCAAGACCTCTTATTGAATTAAAGAGAGCCTTGCTTAGAGAAAGACGATCTTCAAGAGAAATATATGTTTTTCTTGAAGCTTCAAGAAGCTCCTCGTCTATAAGAGCATGTATCTCATCATCATCCACATTTTGAGTAAAATCAATTTTAGAAATTAAAGCATCTCTAATAGCTTGAAATAAGTCATCATTCATCATTCTTAATAATATTCCATATACTAAGGCCATATGAACCATATAGCAGACTGTAAAAAGAATCGGAAGCCGCAGGGGAATTATCTGATTTGGATAATTCAAAAGCAGGAGGTACTATCTCTCTGATTTTTCCAAACAGAGCATCCTTTCCAAGCAATCTTATGACATTTTTAAAATTATTAATCTTTTCCATAGATAAAGAATCCTTTAAAACAGGAAAATATATAATATCAGATAAATCAAGCAGAGGGAAAATATCCACTGAGCTGTCAGATAAATCCAAAATAATATTTTTATACACTCCCAGTGAAGCGATGGCACGAAAAAGGTCAAGCCAGTCGCCGCTTTTCATACATTTGAAATCTGACGAAAAATGTATGGGAGGAATAAAATCTAAGCTGTGCAGAGAATGGGAAAGAGCCAATAATTTTTTGTCAAGATTATATGGATTTTGTCTGTAGAAATAAATCAAATCCGATAAATTACCTGAGTAATCCGCACCGGTATAAAATGATAGTGGGGAATATTCCTCAAGGGTTAAGTACAGGGTACTTTCCTCCCTTGCTAAAAGGCAGCCCATTGCAAGTGCAAAGGTTGTCTTGCCACATCTTTTTACAGGGGAATATACGCTGTAAATTTTTGAGCAGGCATTTTTAATAGAAATAATTGAATTTTCAGATGATGCGGCAGAATAATTAGTCATGACTTCTCTGATAATATTATCCGTAGACTGATATTTATATATAGAAACAAATTCCGAAAGAGTTATATCTACAGAATTTTCAGATAAAATATATATCTGTTCCGTATGTAAAAGGCCGGATAAAAAATCCCCATAAATATACGATATAATTAATATATCAGTATAATTATTTTTGTCAAATTCTAAATAGGAGTATATGCTGGTGAAAACCTGAACATTGTAACCCAGACCGCTTTTTGCTTTGAAATAATCAGCCAGCTTAACAGCGTATGCTTCCTCAGAATCTACAATGGCAACAAGTCCATCATTCATCTGAAGTTCACCTCCTGACATTAATCAGGTTGGATAATGAACAGATACAAAATCTTGAAGTAAGGTCATTATAGTATCCTTTGAGGATAAAATAAATAAAATTACAAAGGCATTTGCACCCGGTATTTTATATTTTGGAAAAAAACAATTACAATAAATGTATTTTTTGGAATAAATTATCATATTAATGAACATAATTTTAATGTGCAGGTAGGCTGTATTATTTTGGGAAAGGACTGAAAAAATGAAGCTTTTTTTTAGGGGCAGAAAAAATGAGGAGGATTTAACAGCGGAAAAGAGAGCTGAGCTTATGGCGGAGCTTAAGGCTGCAAGGGATGATATTGATGCCATATACGCCAATTTATCCTACGTGGTAGAGCCTGATATGATAGACTGCTGCATTTATGAGCTAAATGCACTGCAGCTTCGATACAAAATACTGCTTAACCAAATGAAGGACGAGGAAGCTAAGGCCTGTATGTCAATTAAGAATGAGGAAAAAACAGCCGATATATAAAAATATGAAATACTATTATGTAAAGGCGGTAAATCAGATGAACATAAACATAGAAAAATATGCACAGGCATATAAAAGCTTCTTTCAGCCTGCCGGCATGGCAGATAAGGAAAGAGGAGACAGCTTGCGGAGTATATGGCCGGTAAATTATGAAAGGACAAATGATGGCAGGAGTGCAGCAGGCTTCTTTGGATATGATAAAACCTCAAACATAACAGACGGGGAAAAGGAATTGTCAGCCTCACTTATAGAAGAAAATCAAAGCATTATGGACTTTCTTAATTCTGCAATCGACACTCTCAAAAATCTTGTGACAGATGAGGATTATTCTGCATTTTCAGAGCTTGGAATAACTGCAGACAAGGAGGATATGACAACTATTGTTACGGTTTATGAGCGGATACAGATACAGCTTGCAGCCTACGGAGATGGTGATATTTCTTCTCTTAATATAAATAAGGAAAAAATAGATAAGGTAATAAAGTCGCTGGCTCTTGCAAGCAGCATGAAAATGGCGGAGAGCATCGGAGATATAGATGACGGAGCAAAGGAATATGTATTAAAAAATAATCTTGAGCCTACAGTAAAAAATTTATATATGGCAGTTCATGCCGGAGAAGGAGCAGTATCGCCCGCAGAAAACACAGAGATGTCAGAGGAGCAATGGCAGCAGCTTTTGCCGCAGGTAGAAAAATTTCTGGAGAAAAACGGCATAGAGGCAGATGAAAATGCCATAGAGGGTTCAAGGTGGCTGCTGGAAAAGGATATTCCTCTTACGACTGACAATCTTGTAAAATACATAAAGCTTAAGGAGATAGAAGCTTCCGAAACGAGAGATATGGAAAACATAAAATCAAATATGATATTGTCAGGGGTCTTTGGCGAAGCCTTTGAGAATGCGTATATGACAAGCGGCCGGCTGGATGCAGGGGAAGCAAAGGAAGCAGTTGACATTATACAAAGGGCAGATGAATCCGCTGCATATTATATAGCAGATAATGACCTTACATTTAATGCTGCTAATTTAAAAAAATACATAGAAAACAGCCGGGAGGATATTAACGGAGATAATTATATAAAGACTGAAGCTGAAAAGGCTGAAGCTGACAGGGGAAATGAAGCCGATAAGGAAATCGGCAAAAAGAGGAGCCGCATATTAAATATCCTTAATCAGGCAAAGGCAGTTATGACTATGGCAGGAGCCATGATTATGGAAAAGCTTGGCATAGACGTAGCTTACACCGATATAGAATATATGGTAAAGGAGATAAAGCAGGAAAATAATTCCTACAATGCCGTATTTTTCAAGGAGCCGACAGAGGAAAAGGCGTCTGCCCTTACAGATGTAATGGAGGTAATGAGACAGCTTTCAGGCCTGCCTGTGGCAGCAGTCGGCACTGTGGCAGAAAGCAGCGGGCAGTTTACCGTACATAATGTATATAATGAAGGAATCCGTCAAAGGCTGGCATATGAAAAAGCCGGAGAAACCTATGAGGCAGTGGGAACACAGGTAAGAGGCGACTTAGGCGACAGCATAAAAAAGGCATTTAATAATGTTGATAATCTTATAGAAGAAACAGGACTTACGGCTAACGACACATACAGAAGGGCGGTAAGAGTGCTTGGCTATAACTCTATGGAGATAAACAGGGAAAATATTCTTTTGATGGCTGAGAAGACAACAGAGGTAGACAAGGTCATAAAAAATATTACCCCTAAAACAGCCGCATACCTTATAGAAAACAACATAAATCCTTTGGAGGAAAATATAGAAGAATTAAATGACAGGCTGGAGCAGATAAATGCACAGATAGGAGCTGATGAGAACGAGGAGTACAGTAAATATCTTTGGAAGCTTGAAAAAACAGGTGCTGTCACAAGTGAGGAGAGACAGGCATTTATAGAGTTGTATCGTGCCATAAAAACAATAGAAAATGCAGATACAAGAGCGGTAGGTGCAGTTGTAAGTGAAGGCGTATCCTTTACGCTTGGCAATTTACTGTCAGCGGAAAGGTCAAGGGCAAAATATGGAAGAACCACTGTTGTTAATGATGATACGGGATATTATCAGGGAAGGCTTATAAAGAGCAGGCTGTCAGATATACTGGAGGGTATTCACGGCAATGGAGGAGAGGTAACGGCAGACAGTCTTTTAAACGAGGATATAGACAGTCTGTGGCAGACGTATGCCTCATATGATGAGCAGGAGAGGATAAGAGCGTTAAATAACAGCTATGAAGCCTATAAATTTAATGAAATTTACGGAGACACCACAGAGTATACGGAGGAGATGGTATACAGTCTGCTGGACAGCGGCATGGCACCAAATATGGAAAATCTGTCAGCAATATCAAGGCTTATGAAAAAAAACAGAGACATAAGTACATATTTCAAGGATGAGATAAACGCAGAGCAAAGAATTTCCGACAGCCTTAAGGGAGAGAAGGAGGCTGCTGAGGGCTATAAGGATATAGAGAACGAAGCAAGCCGGCTTGCAATGGAGGAAATGGAGACAGAAACCATAGAAAACCTTAAATACAGGGGGATTTACAATGTGGCAAAATTTATGTCGCAGGCAGCAGGAAATAAATGTTACCATATACCTATGGATATGGACGGTGAAATGGTGCTTGTTAAGGTAAAATTTTCACATAATGGGGCAGATGAAAATAATATAAAAATAACTGCCAACGATGAGCTTACAGGAAAGGTAGAGGCAAATATAAGCATAAAGAACGGAAAGCTTAAAGGATATATTGTGTGCAGCAACGAAAAGCTTGAAAATGAATTTGCCGGAAGGCTTGAGAGCTGGCAGCAGGAGGTGGCAGATAGTGTAGGAGAAAGGGAAGACTACACAGACAGACAGCTATATGATATTTCCAAAAGCTTCTTGAAATTGCTTAAGGATTTTGGAAGACTGCCGATAAATAATGTAGGCTAATGTATTGATAAAATTGGAGGTACAATATGAGAATAAATACAAATATGTCAGCACTTAGAGCGTGCTATCATCTTAATTCCACAGACAGCAAGCAGTCGTCATCAATAGCAAAGCTGTCATCAGGAAATAAGCTTTTAGATATAAAGGATAATCCTGTAGGAGCATCACTTTCAGTAAAAATGAAAACGCAGATAAGAAATCTTGACAGGGCTACGCAGAATACAAACGATGGAATATCAGTGGTAGAGACGGCAGAGGGAGCGCTTATTGAGATACACTCAATGCTTCAAAGGTTAAATGAGCTGGCTGTTCAGGGAGCATCAGATACTTATTCTGACGATGACCGTGTTGCCATTATGGATGAGATGGTGCAGATAAGAGATGAGATAGACAGAGTTGCAAAGGATACTGATTTTAATACACAGACATTGCTTGACGGTACATTTTCAAGAAGAACATTTACAAACACAAGCTATGCTAAGGTAACATATGTCTCAAATACGGTGGAAGCGGGAACCTACACAATTATGTATGAGGATACCGCAACACAGGCAGTATTGACATTGGGAACTCTTACTGACGGAAATATACCGAATGGCTCTTTTAATCTTAACGGTGCAAAGGTAACACTTTCGGAGGAGGATTCTCTTCAGGATGTATATGATAAGCTTGTAAAGGCGGGAGATAAGACAGGCATAAGCGTAACGCCTACAGGAAGTCTGACATCAAGTGCAGTATTTACATTTACACAGCAGGATTATGGCTCAGCGGAAACCATTGATATATCAACAGATGATGAGATGGCGGCAGCACTTGGACTTCCGGACAAGGAGGTAAGTGTGGCAGGAAATGACGGAACAGCAGCATGCTATACAACCGATTCATTATTTACCCAGTCGGCATTGTGCACTGTTTCAGGCAGAGAGATTACGGTAAAGGATGCCAATGGCTTTGAGATGATGATTAAAATGGATGAAAGCATAACGGAAGAAAAAAATCCGGCTTGGCCGGGACCATTTAGAGTAAGTCTCGGGGTGACAGATATAGGACCTATGACCATACAGGTAGGGGCAAACGAGTATCAGGAGCTTGACATAGAGATACCTGAGGTAAGTGCCGAAAGCCTGAGACTGGATAAGATAAATGCACTTACATCAAGAGGCAGCGGAGAGGCTATAACTATTGTAAATGAGGCTATTAACCGCATTTCAGAGATAAGGTCGTCAATAGGTGCATATCAGAACAGAATGGAGCATACCGTATCTTCACTGGAGATTACAGAGGAAAATATGACGGCTTCACTTTCGAGAATAGAGGATGTGGATATGGCAGATGAAATGACAAAATATACAACGTATAATGTTATGGCACAGGCAGCCACATCTATGCTGGCACAGGCAAACCAAATGGCAGATAAGGTGCTGCAGCTCTTACAGTAAGGTAGGGAGAAGGATGTATGAATAAAGAAAAGATAAATGAATATGCAGTTCGTATATCACAAAGCTCAAGAGGACGTCTTGTGTCAATATCCTGTGAGATTGCGGTTGAATATATGAAGGATGCTAAGTCAGCATTAAAGGAAAACGACAGGAAAATGTTTTCCTTTTATATAAAGAAGGCTATGGATTTTACAGATAATTTATCATCAAGTCTCGATATGAAATATCCTATAGCATGGAATCTTTTAAGCCTGTATATATATGTAAAAAGAACGCTTATACATGCGAATGTATCATATACGGATGAAAATATTGAAAGCTGCATCAGTGTTATGAAAAGCATAGGCGAGGCTTATGAGGAAATAGCAAAAAAAGATGATGACGGACAGAAGATGATTGAAAACAGCCAGCAGATATATGCAGGATATACATATGGAAGAAACAGTCAGCTAAATGAATATGTGGTAAGAAATTAAATTCAGGTTTTTGGGAATGCTTTTAAAGCAGACAGCTTGAACTGATTATCTTAAACAAGGCTTCTTAAGTCAGCAGTCCGTTAAAAATGACCGATTGTATAAAAAGTTTGGAAAAAGGAATAGATAAAGTAGAAAAAAAGATAGTCTTATGGTATAATTGCCGTAGGATTATCTTTTTGTTTTTTAAGCTGCGTGATAATAAAAGATATAAAATTACGTTTATTGGAGGTAGGATTTATGAATTTTATTACAGAAGCTGACAGGTATGTTTTTGCAGAGGGAAACCATTATGAGATTTACAATAAGATGGGGGCCCATTTTGCAGAAATAGACGGAAAAAAGGGAGTATATTTTGCTGTATGGGCACCTAACGCAGTGGGAGTAAGCGTTGTAGGTGAATTTAATGAGTGGGATATAAATGCCAATATAATGGAGATGCTTGGAACCTCTGGCATATGGGAGGCCTTTATTCCAAATGCAAAAAAATGGGACATGTATAAATTTGCCATAAGGGCGAGAGACGGCCGCATACTTTATAAGGCTGACCCCTATGCCTTTCACAGTGAGCTCAGACCCGGAACAGCGTCAAAGATAGCAGATATTGACCATTTTAAGTGGAGTGATTCAAAATGGATTGAAAAGCAGGAAAAAATAAATCATACTGAAGTTCCTATGGCTATATATGAAGTTCATCTCGGCTCGTGGAAAAAGGATTACAGCAGAGGAGAGGACGGATTTTTAGATTATAAGACGCTGGCTGATAAGCTTGTACCATACATAAAGGAGATGGGCTACACACATGTTGAGCTTATGGGAATAGCAGAGCATCCCTTTGACGGCTCGTGGGGATATCAGGTTACCGGCTATTATGCACCGACCTCAAGATACGGAGGTCCTGACGAGTTTATGTATTTTGTAAATAAGCTCCACAGAAATGATATCGGCGTTATTCTTGACTGGGTGCCGGCACATTTTCCAAAGGATGCCTTTGGACTTGCGGAATTTGACGGAACGCCTCTCTATGAATATCCTGACCCGAGAAAGGGAGAGCACGCCGACTGGGGAACAAAGGTATTTAACTATGAGAAAAATGAGGTAAAGGGCTTTCTCATAGCAAATGCCCTGTTCTGGGTTGACAAGTATCATATAGACGGACTAAGGGTAGACGCAGTCGCATCAATGCTGTATCTTGACTACGGCAGAAGGGACGGAGACTGGGTAAGAAATAAATACGGCGATAATAAAAACCTTGAGGCCATAGAATTTTTAAAGCATTTAAACAGCATTATGAAAAACCGTGAAAGGAGAGCCTTTGTCATAGCTGAGGAGTCAACGGCATTTCCTATGGTTACGGGAGATGTGGAAAAGGGAAGTCTTGGCTTTTCATTTAAGTGGAATATGGGCTGGATGAACGATTTTCTCGAATATATGAAGGCAGACCCACTGTTTAAAAAGGGCAATCACAATAAGGCAACCTTTAGTCTTACCTATGCCAACAGTGAAAATTATATACTTGTCCTTTCACATGATGAGGTAGTGCATTTAAAATGCTCTATGATAAATAAAATGCCCGGCTACACGGTTGACAAGTTTGCAAATCTTAAAGGGGCATACACATTTATGTTCGGACATCCCGGCAAGAAGCTTTTGTTTATGGGACAGGAGTTTGCCATGATACATGAATGGAGTGAGGCGAAGGAGATAGAATGGTATCTTTTAAATGAGCCTCTCCATGTGGAGATGAAGGACTATGTGCGAAAGCTTCTTACATTGTACAGAAAATATCCGGCACTTTATAAGTATGACAGTGACGGAAGAAGCTTTGAGTGGGTAAATGCAAATGATGCCGACAGAAGTATATTCAGCTTTATAAGGAGAAATCCAAAGGATTATAAGGGGGCATTGCTGTTTATATGTAACTTTACACCGATAGACAGGGCAGATTACTGTGTGGGAGTTCCAAAGGCAGGAGTATACAGGCAGGTGCTTTCAAGCTATTCCGAGACTACGGAGGAGGATACCATAGGAGTGTATCTTGCAAGGTGTGAGGAGGAGAAGCTGGAGCCGGCGGTTAAATATAAGGCTGTACCTGAGGAGTGTGATAATCTTCCGTACAGGCTGAATATACATTTAAGGCCGTTTGAGGCGTTGGTTATAGAATTTTAGAATAAAGGTAAGTGTCAAACAGTTATATACATTTGACAAAGAATAACTCTTGAATAATCAATAAAAATATGGTACAAATATAAAGACGCAGGTGTCAGGTTGATAAACAAATCAAATAAGCATCTGCGTCTTTCAGTAAGTATTAAAAAATTTATGCGTCAGTCTCACATAAATGATACAGTACAGGTGCTGTAAATTTAAAAATCAGGTCAGGCATGACGCAGGAACGGAGACAGTAATGATTAAGTTAAGCGAGGGCGGAGCATTTCTCTTAAACGGAGCTGAGGTAGTGGAAGTAAACGGCGATACGGACGCCGTGCTTGAGAGCAGGCTTGGAAAATCGGTTTCAAGGGAAGAAGCAGCCAAAAATACAATGGCATACGGCATACTGGAAAGCCATAATACATCAGGAAATATGGATAAGCTTATGATAAAATTTGATAAGCTGACCTCACACGATATAACCTTTGTAGGCATTATACAGACGGCAAGGGCATCGGGGCTTACAAGGTTTCCTATCCCATATGTGCTTACAAACTGTCACAACAGCTTATGTGCAGTAGGAGGCACCATAAATGAGGATGACCATATGTTTGGACTTACCTGTGCAAAGAGGTACGGAGGAGTATATGTTCCTCCTCATCAGGCAGTTATACACCAGTTTGCAAGGGAGATGCTTGCAGGCGGCGGAAAGATGATACTTGGCTCGGATTCCCACACAAGGTATGGTGCACTTGGCACTATGGCAATGGGTGAGGGCGGTCCTGAGCTTGTAAAGCAGCTTTTGGAGCAGACCTATGACATTAATATGCCGGGTGTAGTAGGTATTTATATGACAGGCGAGCCGGCAAAGGGAGTAGGCCCTCAGGACGTGGCACTTGCAATTATCGGGGCAGTGTTTGCAAACGGATATGTAAAGAATAAGGTAATGGAATTTGTAGGTCCGGGTGTGTCAAGCCTTAGTGCGGATTTCCGTATCGGTGTGGACGTTATGACTACAGAAACGACGTGTCTTTCCTCTATATGGAGAACTGACGATAAGATAAAGGAATTTTATGAGATTCACGGCAGGGCAGAGGATTATAAAGAACTAAATCCGGGCGATGTGGCGTATTATGACGGCATGGTATATGTTGATCTAAGCAGGATAAAGCCTATGATAGCAATGCCGTTCCACCCAAGCAATACATACACCATAGAGGAGCTTAACGCTAACCTTATGGATATACTTCATGATGTGGAAAAGAAAGCACTTGTAAGCCTTGACGGAAAGGTTGATTTTAAGCTTACGGATAAGGTAAGGGACGGCAGGCTTTATGTTGAGCAGGGTATTATTGCAGGCTGTGCAGGAGGCGGCTTTGAGAATATATGTGATGCGGCGGATATACTTAAGGGAAGAAGCATAGGTGCTGATGAATTTACTTTAAGCGTATATCCGGCAAGTACACCTGTTTATATGGAGCTTGCAAGGAATGGAAGATTAGCACAGCTTATAGGAACAGGCGCCATTGTCAAAACTGCATTCTGCGGTCCTTGCTTTGGTGCCGGAGATACTCCTTCAAACAATGCCCTGAGTATACGTCATTCTACAAGAAATTTCCCTAACAGGGAGGGCTCTAAGCTTCAGAATGGACAGATATCATCAGTGGCACTTATGGACGCACGCTCCATAGCGGCTACAGCGGCAAATAAGGGCTATCTCACGGCAGCTACCGATATAGACGTGGAATACACATCGCCAAAATATCACTTTGACAGCACAATATATGCAAACAGGGTATTTGACTCAAAGGGCGTGGCAGATGATTCCGTAGAGATAAAATTTGGTCCGAATATTAAGGACTGGCCAAAGATGTCTGCACTTACGGAAAATCTTGTACTTAAGGTAGTTTCGGAGATACACGACCCTGTTACCACTACAGATGAGCTTATTCCGTCAGGAGAGACTTCCTCATACCGTTCAAATCCGCTAGGACTTGCTGAGTTTACCCTCTCAAGAAAGGACCCTGAATATGTGGGACTTGCAAAGGAAATTCAGGCGGCAGAAAACGCAAGGCTTAAGGATGAATGTCCATGTGAGGCACTTCCTGAACTTGGAGCGGCCATGAGGGTTATAAAAGCAAGGTTCCCGGAGCTTCATCATAATCAGTTTGGAATAGGCTCCACAATATATGCCGTAAAGCCGGGAGACGGCTCGGCAAGAGAGCAGGCGGCATCCTGCCAGAAGGTGCTTGGCGGCTGGGCAAATATAGCGAAGGAGTATGCTACAAAGAGGTACCGCTCAAACCTTATAAACTGGGGTATGCTTCCGTTTATATATGAGGAGGAGGAGCTTCCGTTTGCAAAGGGAGATTATATTTACATTCCGAATATTGCGGCGGCGATAAGGGATAAGCTTACGGATATTACGGCGTATGTGGTAAAGGGAGATGAGCTTAGGGAGTTTACGCTTAAGATGGGTGAGCTTACGGATGATGAGAGAGATATTATCTTAAAGGGATGCCTGATAAATTATAATAGAAGATAGTGGGATAAGGATTTTTCATAAAATTTTGGCAATCACTTTTTCACACATTTTCTTGAATAAGCCCTGTAAATATTATATAATAATCATATCAGCAAATCAGTTAAGGAGCTGCAGCCTATCTGCAGCAGAAGGGAGAATTAAAAAATGGCAAACAGATTTATACTCAACGAAACATCCTATCACGGAGCAGGAGCCATTAAGGAGATCGTGAATGAGGCAAAGGGAAGGGGTTATAAGAAGGCGTTTGTATGCTCAGACCCGGACCTTGTAAGGTTCGGAGTGACAGGAAAGGTTACAGAGCTTTTGGACGAGGCAGGGCTTGCATATGAGCTGTACTCGGATATTAAGCCAAATCCGACTATAGAAAATGTCCAGACCGGCGTTAAAGCTTTCAAGGCAGCAGGAGCAGATTACATTATAGCTATCGGAGGAGGCTCCTCTATGGACACGGCAAAGGCAGTAGGTATTATTATAAATAATCCTGAGTTTGCAGATGTAAGAAGCTTAGAGGGCGTAGCTCCTACAACAAAGCCATGCGTGCCGATTATTGCAGTTCCTACCACAGCAGGTACGGCAGCTGAGGTTACAATCAACTACGTTATAACAGATGTGGAAAAAAAGAGGAAATTTGTATGTGTAGACCCGCATGATATTCCTGTTATAGCAGTTGTAGACCCTGATATGATGTCGTCTATGCCAAAGGGACTGACGGCGGCAACAGGAATGGATGCACTGACACACGCTATCGAGGGCTATATAACAAAGGCAGCATGGGAATTATCAGATATGTTCCATTTGAAGGCAATAGAAATTATTTCACGCTCCTTAAGAGATGCAGTTGCAAACACTCCGAAGGGCAGAGAGGATATGGCACTTGGACAGTATGTTGCCGGAATGGGCTTCTCCAATGTAGGTCTTGGAATTGTTCACTCTATGGCACATGCTTTAGGTGCAGTGTATGATACCCCTCATGGCGTGGCAAATGCAATACTGCTTCCTACGGTAATGGAGTTTAATGCAGATGCAACAGGAGATAAGTATAAGTATATTGCACAGGCTATGGGTGTGGAAGGCACGGAAAATATGACGCCTGACCAATACAGAAAGGCAGCGGTAGATGCCGTAAAGCAGCTTTCTATAGATGTTGGCATTCCAGCAGACCTTAAGGAGATAGTTAAGGAGGAGGATATACAGTTCCTTGCAGAAAGTGCAGTGGCAGACGCCTGTACACCGGGAAATCCAAAGGAAGCTTCATTGGAGGAAATTATAGGCTTATATAAGGCTTTATTGTAAGATTTAATTGTGATAATTTTCCTATTGCAAAATAAATTTTTTTGTATTATTATAAGTATACCGATTTGGGTAAATGATAAAAATTATCATTTACCCAAATTTAGAACAGAAAAATTTTAAATTGGAAACCAAGCGGTTTCAGAATGGAGGAATAATATGGCATATACGATTTCAGACGAGTGTATTATGTGTGGAGCATGTGCAGATGCCTGCCCTGTTTCTGCTATATCAGAGGGAGATGGAAAATATACGATTGATGAGTCAGCATGTATAGATTGCGGTTCATGCGAGAGTACATGTCCTGTAGGAGCACCAAGTGCACAGTAGCAGCTACATAATCTGCGTAAGGTAAATATATTAATTATATGAACATTAAAGGCTGCCCCGCTAAGATATTGAGTATATCTTAGTGAGGTAGCCTTTTTCCCTGCATAGCAGGAAAAGCTTTGAGGCGGCTCCAATAAACAATGAGCCGGATTTAGCCGTCATTTTTATAATGTTATTTTGAAGCTTTGGGTGTTTTCCTAAAAAGCTTAAGCCCTTTTTTTTGATTAGCCGCAGCAATTTCCTTTTTTGCAAGCTGGTAATTACGGATGGTTTCATCAAGCTTTTTATAGCGTTCCTCCTCGTGCTCCTCTTTAATACGCAAAAGGTAGTCCATCTGCTTTATAACAGAGTCGGAAACCTGTGTTGATACTGACTTTCCCAAAGCAGAATTATTTTCCTGGAGTGCCTTAGCCACTATATTGCCAAGAATAAGCTGAAACTGCTCCATTTTGTTTGTTTTGACAACATCAGGCGAGGCGTTTGCAGCCTGCATCACCTGACCTTGTATGGAGGAGGCAGCCGGTACGGAATCTAAGCTTTGGATAATTTCATTTGAATAAGCCTGTCCCTCTGTACCGGTGGCTGTCTGCCCGGAAGCATTATTCTGCGGCTGCTCTGCAGCCTGTTCATTATATGTATCATTATGTATGTAGCCCTCTGTTATATGCTTAATATCAGTTGGAGTAACAGCCCTTCCATCTGTCAGCTCCGGCATAAGCATTTTTATTGCCTTAAGTAAAAACCCTTGTTCCTTAAGCTCCTTTATAGCCTTAAAAAGTGTTATAAGCCTTTCGGTATAGTAACGATGTCCCATTTCATTTCTGGGAATTTCTATATCAAGCTCCTCCTCCCAGTAGCGTAAAACGTGGGCTTCTACATCTACCAGTCTGGCGGCGTCTGATATCATATATCGTTTCTCCATTTTATATCTCCCTTCAAACAATATAGGATTAGAAAGTCTCCTCACATTATGATAACAAAGTTTATGTTAAAATCAATTATCACAGGCAATAAAAAATGAGAAAAATTTTTTCCTGATGTCGAAGCAAAGGACATAATGTCACATCAAACGGCAGCACACCAGTGTACAGCACACCAGACCGCAACACGCATCAGACTATAGCATATCAGGTGCAGCACATCAGCTATGTAACAGCTCCGGCTAAGATAACGCTGGCAATAATGCCTGCCACACTTGCAACAATGCCACCTGCTAAGGTCCAGCGTGTTTTAGTGATTTTTACAGCCATAAAATATACGCTCATACAATATAAAACGGTTTCCGTACAGCTCATCATAATAGAGGCAGCCATTCCCAAAAAGGAGTCTGTACCGTTTTCCTTAAAAATATCAAATACAAGTCCGTTGGCGGCAGATGCGGAAAACATTTTTATAATGGCAACCGGCATAAGCTCGGCGGGAAAGCCTATTAAGCCTGTTATCTGCGACAGCTTACCGCATAGAAAATCAAGAAGTCCTGAGGTGCGAAGGACGCCGACTCCCACTATAAGACCAATAAGCGTAGGGGTAAGCTTTGCAACGGTTTTTAAGCCGTCCCATGCTCCTCTTGTGAAAATATCAAAAATATTTATTTTCATAAGAAGACCAAATCCGATTATATAAATTACCATTATGGGGATAATAGAGGTTGACAAAAATGTGATAAATTCCATTGACCTTACACCAATTTATACTTATAATAAGTTATATTCATAATTATATTATTAGGCGAGGGATATTTTTATTCAAGAGATTTTAGAAAGGAAAGGTAAAAAATGAAGATTGTACTTTTTTCAACAAAGCCATATGATAAAATTTGGTTTGAGCCTCTTTCAGGGCAGTATGGGATGGAGGTAAAGTTTTTAGAGCCAAAGCTTGATGAGGATACGGTATTTATGGCAAATGGCAGCGAGCTTATATGTGCCTTTGTAAATGATGTACTTAACGAGAAGGTAATTGGAGAACTAAAGAAGCTTAACATAAAGGGCATACTTATGAGGTGTGCAGGCTACAATAACGTTGACCTTAAAGCTGCTGCAAAGTATGAAATTCCCGTTATGCACGTACCGGGCTATTCTCC
>N._stephensi_703_cecum__coassemble_25_pt1 | contig 28070 bp, 25 predicted proteins | sample N__stephensi_703_cecum__metabat2_low_PE_004 | metagenome-assembled genome bin N | reverse complement strand
TGGCTAAGTCTTTAGACTTTTCGAACTTGCAAGTGTCGGCTCTGCCGACACTTTTGGCTCTGCCGACACTTTTGGCTCTGCCGACACTTTTGGCTCTGCCGACACTTTATTACAGTACAAATCATAATTACAAAATTGAACGGTTATTGCTCCCTGCTTTCGCTTTCCGTTTTATTATCACATTCCCCGCCGTTAAATATATTAGAAATAATATAACGTGGACGCCCCTTAATCTCATCGTAAATCTTGGAAATATAATACCCTATAATCCCCATGCTTGTCATGCAGATGCTTCCCACAAGCAGTTCAATTATAATAACGGTGGTAAAGCCCTCCAAAGCACGGCCTATAATCTTAAACACAATGGACTGTATGCCAAGCACAATGGAAAGAATAAAAAACAGCACCCCCATAATGGTTACAAGCTGCATTGGGGCAACAGAAAAGGTGGTTATATTGGAAATGGCATACTTTACAAGGGACCAGGCAGACCATTTGGATTCTCCCTCCTCACGGTCCCTGACCTTAAAGCTTACGGTAGTTCCCTTAAAGCCGACCCATGAGGATAAAGCCCTGAAAAACGTATTTCTCTCAGGCATACTCTTTAGAATGTCAACAACCTTTCTGTCCATAAGCTTAAAATCAGAGGCATTGGACATATCTATCTTAGTAAGTCTGCTTATAATTTTATAGAAGGTATTGGCACAAAATTTATGGAAACGACCCTCCTCGCCTCTGTCCTCCTTAACTCCCTCCACTATCTCATAGCCCTGCTCCCAAAGCCTGTACATCTCAACAATCTTTTCAGGAGGATGCTGCAAATCACAGTCAATGATAACTGCACAATCTCCCTTTGCCTGCTCTAAGCCCGCAAACATAGCTGCCTCCTTGCCAAAGTTTCTTGAAAAGCATATGCCTGTTATACAGGGATTTTCCTGACATTCCTTCATTATGGCAGGCCATGTGGTATCCTTAGAGCCGTCATTGATAAAAAGAAGCTCGTAAGGTATTCCCACCTCCGAAAGAATTTCAGATATGGTCAAGGCTGTCTTATGTATCATTTTTTCTTCATTGTATGCCGGTATTATTACGGATAATTTCTTCATGTATATTCCCCTTTTACACAGTGTTAAAATAAAAAATACAATAGTATTTTAAACTTTTTTTTTAGGGAAGTAAATAGTTTTTTAATAATATGCTTCATAGGGCAAAGAGGCACAAAGAAGCATAACAATAACTTTTGCTTGCAAATTAATATGGAGTGTCATATAATGTTTAGGAAAAATAAGGAAATTAGCATATTTAAAAGCTTATCCGTAATTAAAAGCAGACATGGAGGAATTAAAATGCAGGCGATTATATTAGCGGCAGGAATGGGAAAGAGACTTAAGGACCTTACGCAGAGCAACACCAAATGTATGGTAAAGGTAAACGGAGTGACAATGATAGACAGAATGCTGCATCAGCTTGACAGCCTTACACTGGATAAAATAGTTATAGTGGTAGGATATGAAGCGAGGAAGCTGATAGATTATATATCCTCCTTAAATATAAAAACACAGATAGAATACGTGGAAAATGAGATATATGACAAGACAAATAATATATATTCCCTTGCATTGGCAAGGGACTGGCTCTTAAAGGATGATACCCTGCTTTTGGAGTCCGATTTGATATTTGAGGACAGCGTTTTAAAGGCATTGATTGAGGATGAAAGAGAAACTCTTGCATTGGTGGACAAGTATGAGAGCTGGATGGACGGAACTGTAGTAAAAATAGATGAAAATGACAACATTCAGGAGTTTGTTCCGGGAAAGAAATTTGTGTTTGATGACATACCATATTATTATAAGACGGTAAATATATACAAATTCAGCAGACATTTTTCAAGAACGCATTATGTTCCATTCCTTGAGGCGTATGTGAAGGCACTTGGCGATAACGAATACTATGAGCAGGTGCTTAGGGTAATCACACTTCTTGATGACCCTGAAATAAAGGCAAAGAGACTTGAGGGACAGCTATGGTATGAGATAGATGATATACAGGATTTGGATATTGCAGAATCAATGTTTGCAAAAAGCGATGAGGAGAAACTTTCAAGACTTCAGAGCAGATACGGCGGCTATTGGAGATATCCTAAGCTTTTGGATTTCTGTTATCTTGTAAATCCTTACTATCCTCCAAGAAAGCTTATGGATGAGATGAAGGCTAACTTTGAGAAGCTTTTGACGGAGTATCCGTCGGGAATGTATGTAAATTCACTGCTTGCAGCTAAGAACTTTGGGGTGAAGCAGGAATATATTGCAGTGGGAAACGGTGCTGCGGAGCTGATTAAGTCAGTTATGGAAAATGATGAAGGAATTATAGGTCTGGCTGTACCTACCTTTGAAGAATATCCAAACAGATACAGTGAAGATAATATTGTAAGGCTGATACCGGAAAAAGAAAATTTCAGATACGATGAAACAGACCTGATTGACTATTTTACAAAAAATTATGTTGACACTCTGCTTTTAGTAAATCCGGATAATCCAACAGGAAATTATATTCCATCAAAAGGTGTAATTACACTTTTGGATTGGGCAAAAAAGGAAGGAAAAAGAGTTATTTTAGATGAGAGCTTTATAGATTTTGCAGATGAGGAGAGAATAACTTATATAGATAATGAAATACTGGAAAAATATCAAAATCTTATAGTAGTAAAGAGCATATCAAAATCCTATGGAGTTCCGGGAATAAGGCTTGGTATTGCAGCTTCCGGCAATAAAGATTTAATAAGCTTCGTAAAGAAAGATGTTTCCATATGGAATATAAATTCCTTTGGAGAGTTTTATATGCAGATAGCAGAAAAGTACAAGAAGGACTATGATATTGGCTTAAATAAGTTTTATTCCGTAAGAAAGGAATTTATTTTAGCATTGTCTAAGCTAAAAGGTCTTGAGGTTATGCCCACACAGGCAAATTATGTTTGCTGCAGGCTTACAGGAAATATGAGTGCAAAGGAGCTGACAAAAATTCTTCTTGTAAACCATGATATTCTCATCAAGGATTTGTCGAAAAAAATCCACAAGCTTGGCAAAAACGGGGAATATATCCGTATAGCAGTCAGAAATAAAGAGGATAACGAAAAATTAATACAGACGTTAAAGCAGGTGTTAAAATAAGTATTTGGAGGAAACATAAAATGAGAATTATTACGCATAATGAGATAATGAGCATGGGAATTACTCCAAAGCAGTGTTATGAATGGGTAAGTGAGGTTATTGCAGATAAAAATGATTATGTGCTTCCTCATAAAATAAGCTTAAAATACAGGGAAGACGGCTTTTATAATACAATGCCGTCTATTTTGGAGAAGCAGGGATATTTTGGAGTAAAAGTGGTAAACAGATACTCTGACAGGGAGCCTGCACTTGACAGCAAATTAATGCTGTATGATTTGAAAAGCGGAGAATTAAAAGCACTGATGGATGCAAATTTTATTACTGCAATGAGAACAGGAGCAGTTGCCGCCCATTCCATAAACCTGCTTGCAAAGAAAGCTACACATACAATAGGCGTTATTGGACTTGGAAATACTGCAAGGGCGGCTATTAAGGTTTTGGCTTGTGTAAATTCCGAAAAGAAATATGTAATTAAATTATTGGAATACAAAAATCAGCATGAGATATTTAAGGAAGAATTATCCATGTTATATGAAAATTTATCCTTTGAATATGTAAGCACCTATGAAAGCCTTATTAGAGGAAGCGATGTCGTTATTTCAGCAGCAACATATTTTGAAGATGACATTGCTTGTGAGGATTGGTTTAAAGAGGGAGCGTTGCTGGTACCGATACATACCAGAGGCTTTGGTATATGTGATCTGACCTTTGATAAAATATTTGCAGATGATACAGGACATGTAGAGCATTTTAAAAATTTCTCTAAATTCAAAAAATTTGGAGAGATTACGGATGTTGTAAATAAAAGGATAGCAGGAAGAGAGACGGAAGAAGAAAGAATCATAGCTTACAATATAGGCATATCTTTACATGATGTATATTTTGCACTTAAAATATATAATGAATTTAAAGGTGGCACAGTTATAGAGATGAATAATCCGGAAGGAAAATTCTGGGTGTAGACAGGACTTATTGAAAGCTTTTAAAGAGGAAAAAAATGAAGGAAATGGTATCAGTAATTATATTATCATATAAAAATACTGAGGGAATTTATGAAACCCTTGAAAGTGTTCTCTCACAGAAATATGATAATATAGAGATTATAATTTCAGATGACGGAACGCCAGGATTTAAAAAATCTGTCGGTGAAATTGAGAGCTATATTGAAAACAACAGGAAAAGCAATATAAAAAATATTGTAATAAACGCAATACAGGTAAACGGCGGAACTGTTAAAAACATAAACAGTGCAGTTGGCATGGCAAAGGGCAGATATATAAAGGTGCTGTCATCGGAGGACAGGTTTGCATGTGACGATGCGTTAGATAAATATGTTGCTTTTATGGAAAAAAGTGATGAAATGATTGCTTTTGCCAAGATGCGTGGCGTTACGCCGGAGGGTGAATACAGATATGAGCTTTTATCATGTGAATCCGATTATGCTTTGCTGAAAGGCTTTACTGCCGACGATACTAAAAAGAGATTATTTAAGAGAAATTTTCTTCCTGCACCGGCATGGATAGCAGACAGGAGGCTGTTTGAGGAAAACGGGCTGTTTCCTGAGGATACAAGGCTTATAGAGGATTATCCCTATTGGCTGTATTTATCTATAAGAGGAGTTAAATTCGGCTATATAGATGAAGTGCTTATAGATTACAGATTATCGGGAGTATCAAGCGGCGGCAGCTACAGTGAAATGTTTATGAAGGATCTGCTTGTAACATATGATAAATATATATTTCCAAATGACAGACGCTTTGGCATATTCCAGCCTGTGTACAACTTTTTAAAGCGGGCAGGATTAAATTTTTATATGTCAAAGGCACGATGGGGAAAAATGACAAAAGGTCAAAGGCTCCTTGCAAAAATAAAATATTTTCCGTTTTTTATTTTTGTGAAGCTGCAGGACATTATGATTAATCACAAAAATAAACGGATTGCCGGGAAAAAATAAAGAGAGGTATTTTATGGAAGTAAAGATAGTTAAGCTTGAGGAGCATGGAGATGAAAGAGGAACATTAATCGCATTGGAGCAGATGAAAAATATACCATTTGAGATAAAGCGTGTTTACTATATGTTTGATACGGTTAAGGGTGTAAGGAGAGGCTTTCATGCACACAAGTCACTAAAGCAGATACTTATCTGTGTGAAGGGCAGTTGTAAGATATTACTTGATGACGGAACAGAAAAAACAGAGGTGCTTTTGGACAAGCCTGATAAAGGACTTATAATAGACTCGCACATATGGAGGGAAATGTTTGATTTTTCAGAGGATGCGGTACTTATGGTGTTGGCGAATGAATTATATGATGAGTCGGATTACATTAGAAATTATGAGGAATTTATCAGGTATATAAAGGAGAAGACAGATGAATATTAAATATACGGATTTTGAGAGAATTCATAAGCCTTTGGAAAATGAGCTTGCACAGTGCTATAAGGAGGTTTTTGACAGCCAGTGGTTTATTTTAGGGAAAAAGCTTGAACAGTTTGAGAAGGAATATGCAGAATATTGCGGAACCGATTACTGTGTGGGAGTAGGAAACGGTCTTGACGCCCTGAGACTTATACTGCTTGCCTGTGGCATAGGTGAGGGTGATGAGGTGCTTGTGCCGTCAAATACATTTATAGCCACAGTACTGGCAATAAGCTATGTGGGAGCAGTTCCGGTTTTTGTGGAGCCTGACATAAATACACTTCTTATAAATCCTGATTTAATAGAGGAAAAAATAACACCGAAAACAAAGGCAGTTATGGTTGTTCACTTATATGGAAGAATAGCTGAAATGGAAAGGATTATGGAGATAGCCGAAAAATATAAGCTTGAGGTGTTTGAAGATTGTGCACAGGCTCACGGCGTAAGCAGAAATGGCATAAAGGCAGGTGCATGGGGAAGGGCAGGTGCGTTCAGCTTTTATCCGGGAAAAAATCTTGGTGCATTGGGAGATGCAGGTGCGGTGACAACCAACGACAGTGAACTTGCAGGAAAGGTAAGGGCACTGGGAAATTATGGCTCAAGGATAAAGTATAAGCATGAATATAAGGGCGTTAATTCAAGACTTGATGAGTTTCAGGCAGCATTTTTGTCTGTTAAGCTGAAATATCTGGATAAGTGGACAGAGGAAAGAAAGGCTATAGCAGATAAATATTATAAAGGCATTAATAATAAAAAGGTAATTCTGCCGCTATATACAAAGGAGAATGTATATCATATTTTTCCCGTATTGTCAGATAACAGGGATGAGCTGCAAAAATATCTTGAGGAAAAGGGTATACATTCATTGATTCATTACCCTATAGCCATTCATTTGCAGGAGGCATATAAGGATATGAATTTAGGGAAGGGTGCATATCCTTTGGCGGAAAAAATATGTGACACTGAGCTTAGCTTACCGCTGTATCCGGGAATGACAGACGAGGAGATACAGTATGTTATTGATACAATTAATAAATATTAAGGATGATTAGTGTGAAAAATACTTCTAAGGCAGCAAAAAACGCAGCCTAAGAAGTATTAAGCTTCACATATCTATTTGAGCCGCAGAAGCGGCATGGAGATAAAAATGATTAGAAAGCTGGAAATGAGAGATTTACCATATATGTATGAGTGGATGCAGGAGGAAGCCGTAACAGCGAATTTGCAGGCAGACTTTGCAAGCTTTACAAGGGAGATGGTTTCAGACTTCATAAAAAAGGCAATGGAGCAAAATGAGAAAAGTGATAATATTCATTATGCAGTTACAGATGAACAGGATGAATATATGGGAACAATCAGTCTTAAAAATATAAGCAGAAAGGATAAAAATGCAGAATATGCCATAGTTACAAGAAGCAAGGCTCACGGAAAGGGATATGCAGCGGAGGCAACAAAGGATATACTTAATTTAGGCTTTAATGAGTATGGATTGGAAAAAATTTATCTGTATGTAATTACTAAAAATATAGCTGCCAATAAATTTTATAAAAAATGCGGCTTTAAGGAGGAGGGGGTGTTCAGAAAGCATCTGCTTATACATGGCAGCCTTGAGGATATCCGATGGTATTCCATGCTAAAGGAAGAATTTGAAATGTAAGGAGTATTCAGTGAAAGGTATAAGAAAGTGGTTTCTTAAGGATGATAAAAATATATTAAGAAAAAGTGCTGTCTGGAATTTAATATCAAGCATTGAATATTCCCTCCAGTCAGCAGTGCTGATGCTGATTGTCACAAGAGTAAACGGGCTGTATGATGCAGGGGTATTTACCATAGCATATACCCTTACGCAAATGATGGCAACAATAGGAAGCTATGGAATGAGAAGCTTTCAGGTGTCAGACATAAAGAAGGAATATTCCTTTGGCTCATATTTGACGTCAAGGATAGTGTCCATATTTGCAATGATTGTAATATGTATGTCATATGCCTTTTATCAGGGCTATGACAGCAGGAAGCTGTTTATTATAGCAATGCTGTGCGGCTACAGAATTGTAGATGACTTAGAGGATGTATTTCACGGGGAAATGCAAAAATCCATGAGACTTGATACTGCATCTAAGATTGTGTCGGTAAGGATACTGACAGCGACAGCAGCATTTGGAATAAGCTATGCTGCCACAAAAAATCTCGCAGCAGCAAGTGTGGTGTTTACCTTAAGTGCGGCGGCAGCCTCACTGTATTTGAACCTTTTGGTAATGGGATTTTTTAAGGATATAACAATTAAGCTTGAGAAAACAGGCGTTGTGAAGCTTTTATGGGTATGTCTTCCCATATGCTTAGGGGGATTTTTGTACAATTATCTTGTAAATGCTCCTAAATATGCCATAGACAGGAATCTGTCAGAGGAGACCCAGACTATATTCAGTATATTGTTTATGCCTGTCTTTGTGATAAATATGCTTAGCAGTTTTATATTTAAGCCAATGATAGTCAATATGGGAATACTTTGGAGTGAAAACAAATACAGGAAGTTTACCGTTACAGTGGCAAAGCAGATGATGATAATAATTGCACTTACCCTGATTTGTATGCTTGGAGGGGTGGTTATAGGCATAGATATATTAGGCTTGCTGTATGGAGTTGATTTGGAAGCATACAGGATTTTATTTATGCTGCTTTTAGCCTTTGGGGGCTTAGCGGCATTAGTATCATTTTTAGTTGTGATACTTACGATAATACGTAAACAGAATTATATAATAATAGCTTATGGAATAGGAGTTATAATTGACTGGCTGTTTATTGACAGAATAGTGACCGGGTATGAGCTGTGGGGTGCAGGCATGATTTACGGAATAGCAATGGGAGCCATAGCATTAGTTATGATAACGGTACTGTTTGTTTCAATACATAGGAGAAAGGTAGTTCAAAATGATTAATTGGCTGAAAAAAATATATCACAGGTATTCCGGAGCAGGTCCGGTAAGATTTATGGGAAAGATATACCGTAATGGCTTTTTTATTTCAAACTATATGGCATATATCAGAATGAAAAGGCTTGCAGAAGGAAAAGACAATTCACACACGCCTGTAAGGATAGTGTTTTTATGTCAGTATCCTCAGGCATGGAACAAGATGAAAAGCATATTTGAAATGATGCTTGGCGATGAAAGGTTTAGCGTAAGAATACTGGCTGTTCCGGACAATATAAATAAGCCGGACGAAAAAATATATTCGTTTTTCAAGGCTGCCTATGGAGAAAATATTGTGATAAATGCTTACGAAAATGGAGCATGGTATGATATGAAGCAGCTTATGCCGGACTATGTGTTTTATCAAAGACCATACGACCAATATCTTCCAAAGCCTTATAAAAGCAGGGAGGTGTCAGGGTATTCCAAAATATGCCATTTGGTGTACGGTTATCTTCTCACGGAAACTACAAAGGATATATGTACAAGCAGGCTGTTTTTCAGGAATGTATATATATATTTTGCAGAAAATACCATATGTCAGGAATTTAATATAAAAAGGTTTAAAATGTCACATAATAAGGGATATAGAAAAACTTTAAATATAGGATATCCGGTGCTTGAATATTTTATGAAGCAAAAGCCTGCCGAAGTCAGAAACACTGATAAATTTAAGGTTTTATGGACTCCGAGATGGTCAGAGGATAAGGAGACGGGAGGAAGCAATTTTATAAATTACAAGGACAGGATTGTGAAGCTTGTCAATGAAAATCAGGATATTAGTGTGGTTTTCAGACCTCATCCCATGACCTTTGACCATTTTATTCAGACAGGAAAGCTGACGAGGGAGCAGGCGGATGAGTACCTGAAAAATTATGATGGCAATGACAGGCTTATATATAATAACACCGCAGAGTATGTGGATGTATTCTGGAATACCGATGCACTGCTTACTGATGTATCAAGCATTATAGTGGAATATTTTATAACGGGAAAGCCTATTGTGTATTGCGATACGGGAGCTGTACCAGATACTTTCTTTAGCGAAATGTTAAAGGTGATGTATGTTACAAAAACATGGGAGCAGGCGGAGGAAAAGCTTCTTGAATTGTCAAGGGGAATTGACCCTCTTAAGGAGGAGAGGGAAAGAATGATAGAAAAGCTGCTGGGAAATGATTTTGAACATATATCTGAAAGATTCCTTGAAGCAATATATAATGACTACAGCTCTTAGGAAAAGGAAGGTGCAAGGATGAAAGATGTGCTGATTATAATTCCTGCGTATAATGAGCAGGATAATATAAAGCGTGTGGTTGACAATCTTATCGAAAATTATTCACAGTATGATTACATTGTGATTAATGACGGCTCAAGGGACCACACAAGGAGAATATGCAGGGAAAACGGATATAAGCTGTTGGACCTTCCTGTTAATTTAGGACTGGCGGGAGGCTTTCAGGCGGGAATGAAATATGCCTACAGGGCAGGCTACAAATATGCCATCCAATTTGATGCGGACGGACAGCATAGGCCGGAATATATTGAACCGATTGTAAACAAAATGGAGGAGGGCTACGATATTGTTATCGGCTCCAGATTTGTAAGCAGCAGGAAGCCTTTTTCAGTGCGGATGTTAGGAAGCAGGCTTATATCTACAGCCATAAAAATAACAACAGGAAAAAGGATAAAGGATCCTACGTCAGGAATGAGAATGTTTAACAGAAGGATAATGAAGGAATGTGCCATAAATATAAATTATGGACCGGAGCCTGACACAGTATCCTATCTGATGAAAAACGGTGCAACAGTGGCGGAGGTGCAGGCTGAAATGGATGAGAGAATAGCAGGACAAAGCTATCTTACGGCATTTAAGTCGATTTCATATATGGTAAGAATGCTTACATCCATACTGCTTATACAAAACTTTAGAAAAAGAAGATAAAAAATATAGGAGGCAACACTGATTTCAGGTTGAAATATTTATGACAACAGTATTTAGAATAGTTTTAATAACGGCGTCCTTACTGACGTTTGCAGGAATAGTCAGAAAGGTGAGAAATGCAAAGGTGGAGATAGAAAATTCTATTTTTTGGATAGGGTTTTCGGCATTGCTTTTAATATTAAGCATATTCCCTAAGATAGCTGAGGTTATAGCAGATTTACTTGGTATTTATTCCACAGTCAACTTTATATTTTTATTTGTAATATTTGTATTGTTAATACATCAATTTACAAATTCCATAAAAATATCCCAGCTTGAAAACAAAATAAAGGAGCTGACACAGGAGATAGCAGTAAGGGAGCTTAGAAAAAAGGATTTGGAAAACAAGGAGGATTAAATGAAAAGACTACTTATCACAGGCAGCAACGGACAGCTTGGACGTGCAATCAATGAAAAATATAAGGGAAGGACAGATATAGAGCTTATAAATACGGATGTGTTTGAGGCAGAGGGAATCAGGTCTTTGGATATTTCAGACATAGATGCTGTTATGGGCCTTTTTAGGGAGGTAAAGCCCTATGCTGTCATTAACTGTGCTGCATATACAAACGTGGACGGCTGCGAAACGGAGGTTGACAGTGCCTATAGGATAAATGCGGTTGGCCCGAGAAATTTAAGCATCGGATCATCAGAGACAAGGGCAAAAATGTTCCACATATCTACGGATTACGTTTTTGCAGGGGATGCCGGCAAGCCGTATATAGAGTTTGACACCCCTAATCCTAAAAGCATGTATGGAAAAACAAAGCTTGCAGGAGAAAATTTTGTAAAGGAATTTTCCGACAGACATTTTATAGTGAGGACAGCGTGGCTTTATGGGGATGGAAAAAATTTTGTAAGGACAATGCTTAGGCTTTCGGAAAATAATGCAGAGGTAAATGTTGTAAGTGACCAGATTGGCTCCCCCACAAGCACAAGGGTGTTGGCAGATATTATAGACAAGCTTGTTTTTACTGACAATTACGGGACCTTTCATGGCACATGCGAGGGCGTGTGCAGCTGGGCAGATTTTACAGAAGAAATATTCCGTCTGGCAGGAAGAAAAACAAAGGTTAATCATATATCGTCTGAGGAATATGCGAAAATGTTCCCACAGTCCGCGAGAAGACCTGCATACTCTGTGCTTGACAATTATATGCTTAAGCTTACAAGCGGCTACGTGGCAGAGGACTGGAAGGATGCCATAAGGGAATATTTAGGAGAATAAATTCATATGAAAAAGATAATCATAACCATAACATTAGCTGTACTGATTGGAGCTTGCGGCTGGGGATTGATTGAGAATTCAAGATTGAATATTAGTAAGGAAACAGGCTTTGAGAGTGATAAGATACTGGATAAATCTGATATTGGCGATATAATAAATTATTCTGTAGAGGGTGACAGATTTTTTGTAAATGGAGATGATCCGGGATTTTATATTGTAAATTTTTATATGGGGATTGAAAGTATAAAAATAGTATTGAGAGAGCCTTTGGAAAAAAATACTCTTATCGAATTATATTATGATAAATACTGTACGATAAAATATGGTCATAAGGGGGAGCAGGAAATATATATAGACACTGATAAGTCCAATGCCTGCTCAGCTATGAGAGTAGATATAAATGGAGATTTCAGCTTTGACCATATAGAGCTAAGCAGAAGCAATTTTGATATTGTACAAACAGGAAAAAATGACATTTCCGTATGGGCTTATGTTGTCGCATGGATTCTTGCTATAGCAATAGCTGTAGGCATTGTTTACGGCTTTGGTATTATAGAAAAAATTAAAGTAAAATTTTTAAACATAAAAAAATTAAATATTGTGATGTTTGCCGAAAAGAGAAATATATATAAATTAATTGTAGCGGGAGCATATGTTATCAGCTTATCATATATTTTGCTGGAGCTTGAAGGTGTTAATGATAAGGTTGTTGCAGCTACCGCAGCTACAGTGATATTTGCGGTGTTATTTAACCTTTTTAATTTATATAAAAATATTGCAGGAATAGTGTTTGTGGCTGTTATGATGTCAGGCATATGCTATATATTAACGCTTCCTGTTGCATCAATGATTTCTATGGATGACGAGTTTCATTATAGAAATTCCGTAAAATTCTCCCATGCCTTTGAAAAAGATGTGACAGAGGCGGACGAGTTTATATACGGACGTCTGGTGACAGAAAAATATAATCAGGCTGCTGCTTCTGACAGTGTTGAAGAATTGGAAAAGCTGTACGATATAGGTGCGGTAAGCAAGGACGGAGGAGTTACTACAGACGCATATAAAACTTTAGCATATATACCGTCAGGAATATCAATGTTTTTGGCAAGAGGACTGGGAGGCTCCTTTGAAATGGTATTTTATGCCGGAAAGCTTGGAAATCTTTTGGTGTATGCGTTGCTTGTATATTTTGCAATAAAAAGACTAAGATCGGGAAAGCTTATACTGGCGGTAACAGCGCTTCTTCCTACAAATATCTTTTTTGCATCGTCGTATACCTATGATATATGGCTCACAGGCTTATCAATGCTTGGAATAGCATATATAGTGGGAGCCATTCAGGACAGGACAAAGGGAATTTCAGTTAAGCCAAAGGATATAATTATAATACTGGCTTCCCTTACTCTTGCCTTTGCACCTAAAGCCGTTTATTTCCCGCTGCTGCTTTTGATTTTCCTTATACCGAAGGACAGCTTTAATAATAAAAAGCTGTATAAGGGCATGTGTATAGGTGCCTGTGCCTGTATACTTTTTGTGCTGTTGACATTTATGCTTCCCTTTGTTGTCGAAGGACCCGGAGAGGGAGATTTAAGAGGAGGGGAGGACGTCAATTCTGCAGGGCAGGTAAATTTTATTTTAAAAAATCCTGTAGAATATACAAAAATTCTTTTAGGACATATAAAGAATTATATAAGTCCTGAAAACCAGCAGCAGACGGTTGGAAGCTTAGGGTATATGGGAAATACAACACACTTTATACTTATTATGCTGCTGCTTGCAATGGTTGCCTTTGCAGACAGAGATGATAATGACTTAAAAGTAAATAACCTAAGGTCAAAGCTGTGGGCATCATTTGCCATATTTGCAGCCATAGTGCTCGTGTCAACTGCACTGTATATATCCTTCACACCGGTAGGGTATAATAAAATAAACGGCTGCCAGTTCAGATATATTATACCGCTTATATTTCCGCTTTTATATTTTGTGTTTAATATAAAGGTCGATAACAAAGGCGTAAATAAAAATATTTTTGGAGCAGTCTGTGTGTGCAGTATGGTATTTATATTATACAGTGACGCATGGAAGCTTTGGCTAAGCTTATATTAATAAACTGTTTGACATACCGTTTTAATATGGTATATTAATATAGAAATCAGAATAAGAATATATTTATTTAAGGAAAGGATATATAAATAATGAGAACCTACTTAGTAACAGGAGGAGCCGGCTTTATAGGCTCAAACTACATCCATTACATGTTTAAGAAATACGGCAGTGAAATAAGAATAATAAATGTAGACAAGCTTACCTACGCCGGAAATCTGGAAAATCTTAAGGACATTGAAGCAAGAGACAACTACACCTTTGTGAAGGCAGACATCTGCGACAAGGAAGCCATAATGAAAATATTCGAGGAAAACGACATAGACAGAGTAGTCCATTTTGCAGCAGAAAGCCACGTAGACAGAAGCATAAAAAATCCTGAGGTATTTGTTCAGACAAACGTACTTGGAACGGCAGTAATGCTAAACTGTGCAAAGGCAGCATGGGAGCTTCCTGACGGCACATTTAAGGAAAACAAAAAATTCCTTCACGTATCAACAGACGAGGTATACGGCTCACTGCCGGACGACGACACGGCATTTTTCTATGAGACAACGCCATATGACCCACACAGCCCATATTCAGCCAGCAAGGCATCATCAGACCTGCTTGTAAAGGCATACATGGACACCTACAAATTTCCTGCAAACATTACAAACTGCAGCAACAATTACGGTCCATACCAGTTCCCGGAAAAGCTCATACCTCTCATTATAAACAACGCCCTCAACGGAAAAAAGCTCCCCGTATACGGCGACGGAAAAAATGTAAGAGACTGGCTGTATGTAGAAGACCACGCCAAAGCAATAGACATGGTACAGGAACAGGGCAGGCTGTTTGAAACCTACAACATCGGAGGACACAACGAAAAGCAGAACATAGAGATAATACACATTATACTTGATACATTACAGGAAATGCTGCCTGAGGGAGACAAGAGAAAGGAATATATAAACGAAAGCCTCATAACATACGTGGAGGACAGAAAGGGACATGACAGAAGATACGCCATAGCACCTGACAAGATAAAGGAGGCAGTGGGCTGGTACCCTGAAACCATGTTTAAGGAAGGTATAAAGAAAACCATAGGCTGGTTCTTTGAGCATGAGGAATGGATGAGGAATGTTACAAGCGGTGATTATCAGAAATACTATGAGGATATGTATAAGGACAGGTAATTTATAAAAATAAAAACGATAACAGACAGTATGGTTTGTTATCGTTTTTGTTAAGTTTGTTAAGTTTTAAAGATAATATTGTTAAATACAGGAAATAATGATATAATCAAAATAATTATGCAGTAAATAAAGGCATATAGCTGCCAGATAAGCCGGCATGGCGAAAGCTTAGGCTTTCTGTAGTAAAATCAGAATAAATATTGATATAAATATAAATTAACGGAGGAAACAGAAAATGAAGGGAATTATTTTGGCAGGCGGTTCAGGAACAAGGCTTTATCCACTTACAAAGGCTATCTCAAAGCAGATAATGCCGGTATATGATAAGCCTATGATTTATTATCCTTTGTCGACGCTTATGTTAGCCGGTATAAGAGAGGTGCTTGTTATATCAACACCAAGAGATTTGCCGGTGTTTAAGGAGCTTTTGGGAAGCGGAGAGCAGCTTGGTATGAGGTTTGACTATGCGGTTCAGGAAACGCCAAGAGGACTGGCGGATGCCTTTATAGTGGGAGAAAAATTTATAGGAGAAGACAACGTAGCCTTAGTGCTTGGGGACAATATTTTTTACGGACAAAGCTTTTCAAGGGTTCTTTTAAATGCTGCAAAGCGTGAAAAGGGTGCTACCATATTCGGATATTATGTAAAGGATCCGAGAGAATACGGAGTAGTGGAGTTTGACGAGAGCGGCAGGGCACTTTCAATAGAAGAAAAGCCGGAAAACCCAAAGTCAAACTATGCCGTTCCGGGACTTTATTTCTATGACAATGACGTGGTGGAGATAGCAAAAAATGTAAAGCCATCTGCAAGAGGAGAAATAGAGATAACCTCTGTAAACAACGAGTACTTAAATCGTGGAGATTTACATGTGGAAACGCTTGGACGCGGCTTTGCGTGGCTGGATACCGGAAATCATGACATGCTGCTTGCAGCGGCAGACTTTGTTTCAGCCTTCCAAAAGAGACAGGGGCTGTATATTTCATGTATAGAGGAGATAGCATACAAGAGAGGCTTTATAGATGTAGAGCAGCTTAAAAGATTAGCAGAGCCTCTTATGAAGACGGAGTACGGTCAGTATATAATGGATGTGGCTAACGGCTTATAGGCACTGTCATTAATGAAAGGGAATGGAAAAATGGGAAAAATAACAGTAGAGAATTGTGATATAGAGGGACTTAAAATAATTACACCGACGGTGTTTGGCGATGAGAGAGGCTATTTTATGGAAACCTATAATTATAATGATTATAAGGAAGCCGGCATTGACATGGAGTTTGTACAGGATAATCAGTCTGCATCGAAGAAGGGTGTTTTAAGAGGACTGCACTTTCAGATAAATTATCCGCAGGATAAGCTGGTGCGTGTAATAAACGGGGAGGTATTTGACGTTGCGGTGGATTTAAGAGAAGGCTCAGATACCTATGGCAAGTGGTATGGCTTGATTCTTTCAGCAGAAAACAAAAAGCAGTTTTTTATACCTAAAAATTTTGCACATGGTTTTATAGTGCTGTCGGATTATGCAGAGTTCGCTTATAAATGTACGGACTTTTACCATCCTAACGATGAGGGAGGTATTAAGTGGGATGACCCTGATATAGGAGTGAAGTGGCCTATGCCGGAGGGTATGACAAGGGATGACTTAACTATTTCCGATAAGGATTGGAAGTGGGGAGGAATAAAAGCTTTAAGGGTAAAACAGTAATGAATTTATTAAGAGAGATAGTAAGCAACAGAAAGCTTTTGTTAAAGCTGTCAAAAAATGATTTTAAAACAAAATATGCAGGCTCCTATTTAGGTATCTTTTGGGCATTTGTGCAGCCTGTAGTAACTATAGCCATATATGTATTTGTATTTCAGGTGGGCTTTAGGGCAGGAGGAACAGAGAACGGCTATCACTTTGTGCTTTATCTGATAGCGGGAATTATACCGTGGTTCTTTTTTGCCGAGTCACTGCAGAATGCCACAAGCTGTCTTTTGGAATACAGCTATCTGGTAAAAAAGGTAGTTTTCAATATAAGCATACTGCCTATAATAAAGATAATATCATCACTTTTTGTACATTTGTTTTTTATAGCTATAAGCTATATTATATTTGTGGCTAACGGTAAAATGCCGGGAGCTCAGTTTGTACAGATAATATATTACACTGTATGTGCGATTGCACTTGTAAGTGCCCTCTCATATTTTACCTGTGCCATTACACCTTTCTTTAAGGATTTTGCACAGCTTGTAAATATTATAACGCAGATAGGAATGTGGATGACGCCTATTATGTGGAAGGAAAGCATGCTTATAGGAACAGCGGCGGAAAAGCTGATTTTTATTTTAAGGCTTAATCCAATGTACTATATAGTTCAGGGCTATAGGGATGCGTTTATGAATGGGGCATGGTTTTTTGAGAGGCCAAGACTTACAATATATTTCTGGTGCTTTGTCATAATTGCGGCATTTATAGGAAATAAAGTATTTAACAGAATGAGAGTACATTTTTCAGATGTTTTGTAGGAGAGATACCGGTGATGGAAAATAAAGTTATAGTGGTAGACGGAGTAAAAAAGCTATATAAATTGTATGACAAGCCAATAAACAGATTAAAGGAATCCTTGTCATTGACACATAAAAAATATCATACGGAGCATTTTGCACTTGATAAGATAGATTTTTCCATTAATAAGGGAGAATGTCTTGGAATAATCGGGACAAACGGCTCAGGGAAATCAACGCTGCTTAAAATAATAACAGGTGTTCTTAATCCTACGGAGGGCAATGTTACGGTAAAGGGAAAAATAAGTGCATTGCTTGAGCTTGGAGCAGGCTTTAATATGGAGTACACAGGCATTGAAAATATATATCTGAATGGCACCATGATGGGCTTTACTGAAAAGGAGATGAATGAAAAGCTTCAGGATATTATAGATTTTGCAGAAATAGGAGAGTTTATAAATCAGCCGGTAAAGACTTATTCAAGCGGTATGTTTGCAAGGCTTGCCTTTGCGGTGGCAATAAATGTTGAGCCTGATATTTTGATAGTGGACGAGGCATTAAGCGTTGGAGATATATTCTTTCAGGCAAAATGCTATAAAAAGTTTAATGAGTTTAAGGAGGCAGGCAAAACCATTGTCTTTGTTTCACATGATTTAAGCAGTGTTCTTAAATATTGTGACAGAACGCTTCTTATTCATCAGGGAAAGCAGATAAAGCTTGGAAAAACACAGGAGGTGGTGGATATATTTAAAAAGATACTGGTAAACCAGTATGACGGGCAGTCGACGGATGGTGCAGCCGATGCGGATAAAAAGGAAGAGATATACGGTATGCAGCAGACAGAGAGTACTTCCCTGTGGAAGGATAAGATGATTATAAATCCCAATTTTAATGATTATGGCAGCAAAGAGGCGGAAATAATAGACTTTGCAATAACAGACAAATCAGGCAATATAACAAACTCCATATATAAGGGAGAGGAATTTGCCATAAGAATGAAGGTAAAATTTAACGAGGATATAAAAAATCCAATCTGTGCCATAACGATAAAGGATTTAAAGGGAACGGAGATTACGGGAACAAACACTATGTTAGAGGAAAATAACATAGAAACCGGAAAAAAAGGACAGACAGCGGCTGTGGAATTCAGGCAGAGGATGTCATTGCAGGGCGGACAGTATCTTTTGTCGCTGGGGCTTACCGGCTACAGGCTTGAAACCTTCGTTGTCTACAACAGATTGTATGATATATGTAATATTGAGGTATTGTCCACAAGAAACACCATCGGCTTTTATGATATGGATACTACTGTCACCTATTTGTAAGGAAGGAATTTATGATTGAAAATATTGGAAAAGTTAAGCTGAATTTACAGTATTATGGCGGCAGTGATTTATACAGCGACGGAGCCATAGAGGATGAGCTTTTGGAGATAGTAAGCAGGCATGGGGAGGAAGAATTTGATGCTATAATAAAGGAAAGAAATTCATGGCCCATATTATACCATCTGTCAGATATGAGACAGAATATTGTTGTATGGTATCCATTCAAGGAAAATGCAAATATTTTGGAAATCGGTGCCGGCTGCGGTGCTGTCACAGGTGCATTGACAGACAGGGCAGACAGGGTAGTGGCACTTGATTTATCAAAAAAGCGAAGCACAATAAATGCCACAAGAAATAAAGAAAAGCAAAATCTTGAAATACTTGTGGGAAACTTTAACCATATTCAAAGCAGCATACAGGAAAGATTTGATTATATTACTCTGATAGGAGTGTTTGAATATGCTGAAAGCTATATTGACGGGGACAAGCCTCAGGAGATATTTCTTGAAAAGGTAAATGCACTGCTGAAGGCTGACGGGAAAATACTTATTGCCATTGAGAACAGATTTGGATTAAAGTATTTTGCAGGATGCAGGGAGGATCATCTTAGTCTGTTTGGAGAGGGGATAAGCGGCTATAATTCCACAAAAGGAGTGAAAACCCTTAACCTGAATGAGTGGAAGGGATTGCTTGCAGACTGTGGCTTTAAGGATTATAAAATATATTATCCTTATCCTGACTATAAATTTCCCGCCACAATATATTCTGACGAATATATGCCAAAAGAAGGGGAGCTTATAAATAATATGAGAAATTTTGACGGAGACAGGATTATATTATTTGATGAGTCTAAAGCCTTTGACAGTATAATAGAAAATGGAAGGTTTAATGAGTATTCAAATTCATTTTTTATAGAGATAAGCAGGAAAGAGAGTTAATAATGGAAAATGTTATATATTCAAAATTTTCGTGCGAAAGAAAAAAGCAGTTTCAAATAGTTACGAAAATCACTGAAGAAAACAATATAAGGCATATACGAAAGCAGGCACTGAATAAGGCAGGGTATGAGCATATAGGAACCCTTGTTGAAAAAATGAACAGGCTTGCAGACAGCGAAAGCTGCAGAAACGTATCCATAGTAAAGGCATGGCAGGTTGACAGTGGAACTGTGGAGTTAGAATATATACATGGAACAGCCTTTGATGAAATAGTAAGCGATGCAGCAAAAAATAAAAATACTGATGAGCTTATAAAAACCATAAAAGACTTTTTTGAGCTTTTTGAGGTAAATACAAGGTTTGAATATACGGAAGGGTTTAAGGAGGTATTTGGAGATATAAGCCTTAATGGGGAATATATGTGCATGGATGTGTCAAATACAGACCTGTTATTTGGCAATGTTATATTAAGGGAAAATAAGTATTATTTATCAGATTATGAGTGGGTATTTGACTTTCCTGTGCCGTTTAAGTATATAATTTTTCGTTCCATAGCCTTTAATGCTGCTATATCACAGCTTGAATGTGAGAGCATAGACGAAATATATAAAAGCTTTAATATATCCCGGAATGAGCTTGATATTTTCCATAAAATGGAGATAAGCTTTCAGAATTATGTCTCAGGAATAAAGGCTCTGGAGGATTATAAGAAAAAAAATGAAATTGCAGCATTGCCGGTAAACTCCATAAACATAAGAAAAAATGTATATTATGTACAGCTTGTGTCCGGTGGGGCAGTGACAGAGACAAAGCATTTTTTCAGAGAAGCTTTTACGGCGGAATTTTGTATGGACAATATTAAAGATAATAATATTGCAGTCAGGTTTAAAAACGGCCAGTCAATAATTAAAATAGAAAAAATAACCGCATATAAAGCCAAACATGCGTACACGCCACAGTATAAAGCAAATGATGCTTTTCATATAAATGACGATTATTATTTCAAGAGTGACTATCCTGAAATCATTATAGAAAATGATGGAATTGAAAGGCTTGAAGTAAAGGCTTTGGTCTATTATGCCAATACGGATTTGGTAGGGCAGTATATAGATAAGATATTTGAGGCAAATGAAATCAATTCAAGGCTGAATGCTTTAAATGACAGCCTTATTATGGCAAACGGAGATAAGGAAGAGCTGATGCGGATAAACGACAGCTACCGGCAGGAGATAAATTATCTTCACAGTAAAGCGTGGTTTAAGTTTTATTTTAAGCTGAAAGCATTTAAGGATAAGCTTTTAAAAACGAAGTGAGGTAAGAGGTAAAATGGACGTTACTGTAGTTATACCTACTAAAAATGCAGGAAATCTGCTTGATACGGTTTTAGATAAGGTTTTTGGACAAAAAACACAATATACATACGAGGTGATTTGCGTTGACTCCGGCTCAAAGGATAATACGCTGGATATTATAAAAAAATATGACTGTAAGCTGTTTCAAATTAAGCCGGAGGAGTTTGGTCATGGAAGAACGAGAAATTACGGAGCTTCTAAGGGAACGGGAACCTATATTATATTTATAACGCAGGATGCCGTTCCGGCGTCAGATACATGGATGGAAAATTTTATTAATGCCATGAAGCTTGACAAGGATATAGTGGGAGGCTTTGGCATCCATTATCCTTATCCTGAATGTAATATACCTGATAAGCGTGATTTAAAGGCACACTTTGAAGGCTTTGGAAGCGATAACACCATATATTATATGGAGGATAAGGAAAGATACGAAAGGGAAGAAGGCTACAGGCATCTGCTTGCATTTTTCTCAGACAATAACTCCTGCATAAGACGGGACATATGGGAAAAATATCCCTACGATGATGTGGATTTTGCTGAGGACCAGATATGGGCAAGAAAAATGATAGAGCTTGGATATAAGAAGGTATACTGTCCGTTTGCACCTGTATATCATTCACATAATTATAGCCTAAGCTCATATGCGGGACGATACCTTGATGAATACAAGGGCTTATATAATCTTCACGGCTACAGGATGGCGGAAAAGCTGAGAAAAAATATATTGCCTATGTATAAGCATATAAAAAGCGACTGGAAATATATTATGTCCTTAGAGGAAGGCTTAGGCTTTAAGCTAAGGTGGATGAATTATTCCTTTTGGAGAAATCACGCAAGATATTATTTTGGATATTTTGGCGGAAAGTACAGCGATTATTCCGACAGGAAGAAAGCATTTTTAGATAAGCATATATCACAGCAGCATAAGCAGAGGAGAAAATAAAATGGCAAAGATTATAACATTGATAAAGAAAACATACAGGTGTTTAAGAACAAAGGGTATAAGCGGAATTATAGAAAAGATAGACAATGTAAATCCGACAAAAACCGATGTGATTGGTTTTTATGATTATATTATGGACGTTGAGCCTATACCGTTTAATGGGGAGGAGTATAATAAGTCTAAGGACGGTCAGATTATATTAAACTGGGTGATTCCTGAAATGGGCATAGGCTCCGGAGGACACATTAATATTTTCAGATTCGTAAACAATCTCCAGAAGATGGGAATAAAAAACAGAATGTATATTTTTAAGGGAAATTCATGGAATACAAATGAGAGCCTTAAAGAATTTCTTGTGGAGAATTACGAGGTATATAACAGTGACATAGAGGTATATACGGATGTGTCATATATGGAGTTTGCACATGGAACTATTGCTACCTCATGGAACACTGCGTATTACGTAAGGAAGTTTAACAATACCATATCCAAGTTTTATTTCGTTCAGGATTTTGAGCCATACTTTTTTGCAATGGGCTCAGAGTATATGTTTGCAGAGAACACATACAAATTTGGCTTCAGAGGTCTTACGGCAGGAGACTGGCTTAAAAACAAGCTGGAAAAAGAGTATGGAATGAATACAACAAGCTTTGGGTTCTCATATGACAGAGATTTATATACAAAAAAGGAAAAGAGAGATAATGTAAAAAGACTGTTCTTCTATGCAAGGCCGGTTACGGCAAGAAGGGCCTTTGAGCTTGGTCTTTTGGCATTAAATGAGATTACAGCAAGGATGCCTGAGATAGAGGTGGTTTTTGCAGGCTGGGATGTAAGCAATTATGAAATTCCTTTTACTCATTTGAATGCAGGAAGCGTGAAGCTTGACGAGCTTTCGGATTTGTATGCACAGTGTGATATGTGTCTTGTGCTTTCAAATACAAATCTTTCACTTCTTCCGCTTGAGGTTATGGCGTCAAATTCCGTAGCAGTATGTACTAAAGGCGAAAACAGTGAATGGCTTGTAAATAATGAAAATTCAATTATGGTGGATTTTGACCCTGTGGCTATAGCAGATACCATAACCTATTACTATAACCATACTGATGAGCTAGACAGGATAAGAGAGAAAGGAATGGAATTTGCCCACAGTACATCATGGGAAAAGGAAGCACAAAAGGTTTATGAGGCTATAATGAAAGGAATAAAGGAAGATGAAGAAAAATGTCCTGGTTTTAGGCGGTAACGGCTTTATAGGAACAAATTTATGCAGCCATATTGACAAGCAGTATTATAATGTCTTTAGCTTTGATATAGCTGCTCCGGCAGAGCAAAATGGTGATGTAACATATATTTCGGGAGACTTTTTTAACGATGATACCTTAAGAAAAACTGTGGAGGGCATGGATATAATATTTCATGCCATAAGCACCGTGAATCCGGGTAATTCCAACAGCATGTACATGCGTGGATATGAGAAGGATTTTATACAGACTATAAAGCTTTGCCAGATGGCAGATGAACAAAACTCTAAAATGATTTTTCTGTCATCAGGGGGCACAGTGTACGGAGAGCAGAGCATACAGCCTATACGTGAGGATGCCTGTCCAAAGCCTATCAATCATTACGGAAATATAAAGCTTTGTATAGAAAACACAATCAGAACCTTTAATATTCAAAAAAAGGCGTCATTTCTTGTGGCAAGGATTTCAAACCCATATGGTCCCGGACAGGATTTTAATAAGGGTGTTGGATTTATAGATGCGGCAATAAAGAAGGCAATGTCAGGAGAAACTATAGAGATATGGGGAGACGGCACCACAGAGAGAGATTATATATATATAGACAATGCCTGTGATATGCTGTGTGCAATGATGGAATATGAGGGAAATGAGCATACATTTAACATAGGCTCAAATTACGGCTGCAATCAAAAGCAGATATTATCAGTACTTAGAAAGCTGGGACTTGATGTTAAGGTTGAATATAAAAATGCAAGAAGCGTGGATGTCCATAGGATTATATTGGATAATCACAGAATTATGGGGATATGCAAGGAAGAAATAATAACAATAGATGAGGGCATCAGGAGGTATTACAGCTACTTACAGGGCAATAAAAGATAAAATATCAGACAGCATAAGTTTAATTTTTGGACACATAATACGGAAACTGCAAATATACGAGGCTTTGAGCAATAAGTATTAAATTTTGGAGGTATATACATCAATGAAGGAAAAAATATTTATTTTTTTAAAAAAAATATATAATCATATACCGATAAATTATAAGGCTAAGAAAAAGCTTAAGGGCGTGTTCTATCGTATATTTGGGTTTATGTTTAAAAATACAACCTCATACAGAGTATGGAAGTCTGTAAACAGCAATAAAATAATAAGGGGCGATGAGGCAATAATAGATGAGGACAGGCTGTCTGAATTTTCTTTTGAGAAGAAAATTGCAATACAGCTTCATCTTTTTTATGAGGATTTATTGGAAGAATTTGTAAAATATTTTAATAATATGCCCTATAAGTTTGATTTGTTAGTGTCAATAGTAAATGAGGCAAGTAAGGAAAGCATAAGGCACAGCCTTGAAAATATAGAAAATGCAGAAAATATATATGTGGAGGTCGTAAAGAACAGGGGCAGGGATGTCTCGCCGCTTATATGCACATTTGGTAAAAAAATATCAGAGTATGACTACATTTGTCATGTACACAGTAAAAAGTCATTATTTACAGGGAAAGAGCAGACAAATTGGCGTGAGTATTTGCTTAAGGGGTTACTGGGAAGCAGGGAAAAAATCAAAAGGCATTTTTTCATAATGGAAACAGGAGAAAAGGTCGGGCTTCTGTATCCTGAAACATATGATGAAATATCATATTTAGCTCATACATGGCTTAAAAATAAAGGCAGCAGTGAACAACTGCTGAGAATGATAAATATAGATGAAATAAGCAGTGAAATATATATTGATTATCCTATGGGTACTATGTTTTGGGCAAAAACAGATGCCCTAAAGCAATTTTTTAATGCTGAAATAAGGGCGGAGGATTTTCCGAAGGAGGAAGGACAAAAGGACGGAACCATAGCACACGCATTTGAAAGGTGCTTGGGAACTGTCTGTAAATATAATGATTATAATATAATTATATACGATGAAAAAAGCAATCGCTACCTTTACAATTTTGGCAGGAAAAATTTAAACCAGTATTTTGCAAAGTCATATGAACAGATGAAGCTAGAGATAAATCAGTACGATATTGTATCCTTTGATATATTTGATACGCTTATTTCAAGGAAAATATCAAATCCCTATGCCATACTTGATTTTGTAGAAAAGAAAGCAGACAGAATATATAATATTGAAAGCGGATTTTGTAAAAAAAGACCGGCTGCCGAAAATATGTATAGAAACAGATATCCCGATAAGGATTGCGACATAGATGATATTTATGAAATTATGCTAAGGCAGCATGATTTTGACAGCAAAATGCTAGAGAAGATAAAAAGCATAGAGGTTGGGACAGAGATAAGTCTTGTCTCACCAAAAAAGGAAATGGTGGAAATTTTAAAATATGCAAAGCATAAGCTTGGCAAAAAAATATATATTATCTCCGATATGCAGCTTAGATTAAAGGATATAAAATGTATTTTGGAGCTTTGCGGTATAGGGGAGTGTGATTATGACAGGCTGTGGCTGTCGTCAGATATGAATATCCGCAAGGACAACGGAACAATGTGGAAAAGGTTTGCAGAGGAAAATGAAGGAAAAAGCTGCATACACATAGGAGACAACGAGGTATCAGATGTTCAGGTGCCGCAGGATTATAATGTGGCAGATTATCATGTGATGTCCGGCAAGGCTTTATATCAGCTTTCTGATATAGGCAGACATATAGGAATGGTACAGGATGACCGGGCAGAAACCTCAGCAGCATTAGGACTTATATTAAACAAAAGCTTTAGCGAGCCCTTCAGATTTAATGGCGACAGCCTTAAGCTGAAAATGACAGATGCTGCCGAGACAGGCTACTGTCTTTTAGGACCGGCAATTTTAAGCTATATGCTTTGGATGATAGACGAAGCCTTAAAAATAAATGCAAGGAAGATATTGTTTTGTGCAAGGGAAGGATATCTTTTAAACAAAATATACAGTGATATAAAAAAAATATGGAAATCCATAGACGGCAAAGAGCTGCCGGAGGCTGAATATCTGTATGTATCAAGGAGAGCCTTATCCCTTGCTGCATTGGAAGCAGACATGATAATTGACAAGCCTCTTGATATATTTTATGAGGGAAAGCTTAAAAATCTTTTGGAGGAAAGATATGGCTTAAATCCTGACAATATACAGGATGAGGATATAAAGCTTCCTGACAATAAAAGCAGGGTAATTAAAGTGCTGGAGCCATACAGGGAGCAGCTTATATTAAAGAGCCGCAGGGAAAGAGAAAATTATATTAAGTATTTTTTGAAGGCTACGGAGGGAATCAGTGACAATGATAATGTTATATTGGCAGATATAGGCTACAGCGGTACAATACAATATTATTTATCTCTCTTAACCGGAAGGTGTTTTGCCGGAAGATATTTTGCTACCGATGAAAAGAGAAAACCTATGGCAATAGAGGGCAATACGATAAAAGGCTGCTTTGCCGATAATGACAGTGAGCAGGAGCTTTCAAAATCAAAGCTGCACAGATATCATTTGGTGCTTGAAAGTATTCTTATCGCACCGGACGGACAGCTTGTAAATATTGATGATAATGGCAGACCAGTGTTTGCAGAGGAAATCAACAGCCTGTATAATGACATCATAAAAAATATACATGAAGGAATAAGAAGCTTTACAGTTGATTATCTGAATATAATGAAAGGAGCAGAAAGCACATTGACACCTGATAAAGAGTGGGCGGAAAAGCTTTTTGCCACAATGATAGAAACAGACATACTGTCAGATGATATTAAAAACAGTCTGGCGGTTGATGATAAATATTGCAGTGGTGAGATAAGAAATGCGGTAGATTTTTATAAATATAGGAGATAAATATGGTAGACATATTAATGGCAACATACAACGGAGAAAAGTATATTGGGGAACAGATAAATTCCATATTGGAACAGTCCTACGGCAACTGGAAATTAATTATTCATGACGACGGCTCGGAGGATAATACTGTTGAAATTATAAAATCCTTCGAACAAAAATATCCTGAAAAAATAATATTGCTGGAGGATGAAATAAAAAAACAGGGTGCGAAAAAAAATTTCTTTTACCTTATAAAGAAATCACACAACCCATATATTATGTTTGCGGATCAGGATGATATATGGAAAAAAGATAAGGTTTACAGTGCAGTAAAAAAAATAAAGATAATGGAAAAAAAATATCCCGGCATCCCGCTTCTCTTACACGGAGATTTGCAGGTTGTTGACAGCACCTTAAACACCATAGCACTATCGCTCTTTAAAATGCAGAAGCTTGAAAAAAACAAAAACGGCTTCAATGATATACTTGTACAGAACAATGCTACCGGCTGCACAATGATATGCAACAGAATGCTTGCTGATATGTGTACAGAGATGCCCGATAATTCCATTATGCACGACTGGTGGCTGGCACTTATCGCATCGGCATTCGGAAAGCTGATATATATGGGAGATGCAGGAATATTGTACCGCCAGCATGAAAAAAATACAGAGGGAGCTAAAAATGTCAAAAGCATTAAGTATATTATAAATAAATTTGCAAATATGTCAGATATAAAAAAGGTGCTTAAATTAACGTATATGCAGGCTGAAAGCTTTAAAAAGCTGTATGGGGATATGCTGTCAGAAGAAAAAAGGGAAGTGCTGGAAGCCTACATTAAAATGTCAAATACAAGTAAAATAGAAAAGTATAGGATAATATATAAGTATGGATTTATGAAAAGCGGTTTTGAGAGAAAAATAGGATATATGCTTTTGGTGTAAGCAGTGA
>N._stephensi_703_cecum__coassemble_24_pt1 | contig 28430 bp, 30 predicted proteins | sample N__stephensi_703_cecum__metabat2_low_PE_004 | metagenome-assembled genome bin N | reverse complement strand
CTTCTTAAGGCATCATTATCCGTATTTAGTAATTTGTCATATAGTGGCTTTTCATTCTTTATTGACCGATATAATTCAATTAGTCTGTCTTTCCTTGTAACACTTCTCTTTTTCTCAGTACTCTCTTTTGCCATTTCAACAAATATACGCTTTGGTGCTCCTCCCATAGCTCCCATAATCTCATCAGTTACCTGCAGGGCTTTCCATATCTGTCTCTTTACAGCAGGAGAAACATATAAGTCATTAACCATAGAATATTCTATACCTTTTTTCCTTATTTCACCGTTTTCTTCCTTTATCAGCTCTGTATACGGTGAATCGCTGCTTTCTATAATCTGCATAAAATTATCATTTGTATTCCACAGCTTATACATTACTGTTCCTATTTTCCCCTGTCCGGGTACATCTACTGCTATTCCATTTAGCAGCCTGTATGACAGCCTTCCCCAATCGTTACATCTAAGTGATTTTATAAGTGAGCTTATTTGTTTCTCATAATCAGGATATTTTTTCGTTAGTCTTTTCTTTAACAGCTTTGGCTCTGCACCAAATAAAGTCATATCCTTTATTATATCTTCCTTATCCTTTTCAGGCAAATTCACTCCTGTAAATTTTTCCTTAAAAGCATGATAGCTCTTTAATGAGGACTTTATTTCAATATCTGTTCCACTTATATCCTCTCTCTTTAAATCTGCATATCCCTTCTCCGCTTTCAAATAGTCTATTAATTTTTTAACTGTTACCTTTTGCTTTCTCTCAAACAAATCATGATATATATCTTGCTTTAGCTCCACACTTATAGGCTCTGAATATATTTTGAGCTTATTTATCTCATTAAGTACCATATATTTCTCATATATCAAAGAGCTCATAGGCAATACATCTTCATTTTTTAAATATGTACATTTGCTTGTCATTTTTTCAATAAATGCTTTTGCACTTTCCTCAACATCTATTTTTTTCTCAAAATTCCAAGGCGTAATCTTTCCATGTTCTCTCCTCACTGCCCATGCATTGCTGCCTGACACATTGAGAGGACCTACATAATACGGAATTTTAAAGGTCATTAGCAATAATATTTTATCGCTTACACTTTTTCCTGTTTCATCAGTATTTTTCAAAAAAGGCAGGTATCTCTGTGCATTGCATAATATTTTTTTCAATTCCTTTGCATGTATTTGATAAGGAATTACGGAATTTTCCTTTACTCTTGCCTTTGGCATAAATTCCTCAAGCTCTATTTCCTTCTCAATATATTGTTTTCTCTCTCCCTCCTTTAATTTTGGCAAAACACTGCTTTTTATAAATTTATAAAAATCAGACCTGATACATTTTTTATTCTCTATTACCCTCTTTTTTCCATTTTTCGAAACTACACCAACATAGCTTGAATAGTTGTTCTCATTTTTTTCCGGAATTCCAAACACTTTTTTATATAGTTCTTTTCTTTCCGTTTCTGTTCCTGTTCCATCCTCCATAATAGCTTTTTTCAATATTTTTAAATCTTCCCTGTGTTTGTCATAATCCTTAACCTTAGCAACAGAAATAAGACCTGTCTCATCTCCCTTCAAAATTCCCGAAAGTATCATCCAGTCATAGACAACCTTTGCTCTTGCAATAACATCGTAGCTGTCTTCTAAATTTGCAATATAATACTCCTCATTTTCTTCATAGGAAGCCTCATCAAAACAAATTTTATTTATCTCAAGTGCATCATATTCTTCTCTCCCAAACAATTTTGATAATGAAACCTTTCCTCCGACTATCAGTGACGCCAGCTCCTTGAATTTCTTATCCGGGCTTCCGATTATATCTGTAATTTCCTGCTTCTTTTTGCTCTTAGGAGTCTTTGTATCCTTCAATATTTCTTCTATGTCGGCTATTTCAGCTTCCTCCACTGTAATCTGCGGTTCTTCATCTTCCATTAAAGTATTCCAACATTTAAGTAAATCCTTAAAGCTTTCCTTAAAATTCAAATTAATATCGTCACTTCCCATATTTGCCAAAAAATGTCCTCTGTTCTTTAGTATATGGGCAATGGCAAGATATACAAGCCTTACATCAAACTCTCTGTCCTCCTGTATCAATGCTTTACGCAGATGATAAATAGTCGGGAATTCCCTATGATAATCCACATCTGTATAATTTTCATCCACAAATAAAGAATATGGCATTTCCGGTCTTACTCCATTTTCATTTCTTTTATCATCATATACATATCTGCTTTCTTTCATCCTTAAAAAGAAGCCTTTATCAACCTTCTGTATTTCCTCCTCAAATAATTCCCTTAATAAATTCAGACGCTCCTTCTGCCTTTTAAGCCTCCTTCTTGCACATCTGTTTACCCGGCGTTCCTTTGCTCCCTGTGATGTTTCAAACAGTACTGAACCCCATGCCTTTTTTCTGTTGATTTTTATCAGATTGTAATCCATGTCTGTCACTGCCCAGCCTACGCTTCCTGTTCCCATGTCCAACCCCAAAAAATATTCCTTTTCTTTCATCCCATTCATTTGTTTTCCTCCAATACTTTTAAATAATTATTTTAATTTTAAATTATATATTGACATGCTCATTAAAATAAGCTATTATATAGTTACGATTTTACATTACGAGTTCAAATAACGATTAAATCGAAACCACCTATATGGTACTGCGGTTGCAGTTTTTAAAGACTTGATTATCAAGTCTTTTTTTCATATTTGAAAAGCATTTCCTTAAGCCCTGTTTTTATTCTTTCTCTTAAATCCAATGGTTTAATAACCTCAGCTATTCTGCCATATTGCAATGCCCAAAAATACACAGCATTAACATTGGCTCTTATCGCTACAGTCACACTTTCATCATCAATTTTCAAAATGCTGTATTCCTTTCCATACCAGTCAATAAAGTCTCCAATATTATCCTTTTTTATTTTTAAAGTAACTCTTTCATTGCTGCCTGAATACATATATACACTTTCTTTCATATATTTATCTATACAAAAAGAAGTTGTCTTATATTTTTCAATCTGATTAATTTCCAGCCTTCTTTCATCAAGCATTTTTACTTCACTTATTCTGTCTATCCTTCTTGGCTCAATGTCATCTCTTCCTGAATAACATATCAAATAATATCTGGACTTTTCCAAAACAATATAATATGGATTTACTATCCGCTTTCCTTTGTCCGTAAGCATTCCTTTTATATCATAGCCGCAGGTGGTAATTTCTATTTTCTTTCTTTTCTCTATTGCCCTATCTATTATTTCCATAATTTCACATACCTTTTTATTGTCAGTATGATTTGTGCTGTTGATAAAATATGTATTCTTTAATCTGTTTCTTTCCTCTGGCTCAAGCATATCATTCAGCTTGTCTGTAATCCTTTTAATATCGCTTGTGGGAATTGCCTTAGAATACATAATACTGCTTATTAATATTTTAATCTCAATATTTGTAAAATGTCTGTTGCAGTATATTCCTCTTTCCCCTGCAATATATCCATGCTCCCTAAGCTCACCTATATATCCTGCCAATGTGTTTCTGCAGACCTTTAAATTATATTCTTTATCTAAGTAATTAATTATGTCCTGCTGCTTTAGTTTATTGGAAAAAGATGAATGATTTATGAGTATCTCCATTATATAGATGTCTATAAGCATTTTATCCCGCAAATCAATCACCTCTTTTCCAATTACACATCTGTAATATAATTAAGTCTTATAAAGCAATACTGCATATTTTAATTACGCATAATATTATTTTACCATATGTTATGCCCAATAAAATGGTCATAAGAATTTTTTGTTTTATTTTTTATTTATAATTACAAAACTCATATTACATTTCAATACTGCTTTTTAATATTCTCCTTAATTATTTTCTCCTCTAATTCTGCTCCAGTATCTGCTGCCCCTTAACCAGCTCATAGGCTACAAGCCCATCCCCTTCCAAATCCTCCTTATACATATCAACCTTCGTAATACGGCTGTTTTCATATGTCACATAATAATATATCCCTTTATCAACATTACAGCAGGAAGAATAAATCGTAAATTCATATTTTCCGTCACCCATATGCACACAGCCTCTTTGCTGCTCCACAGAGCCTAAAATATGGAAAAACTGACTTACACTCTCACCCTCCGAATCGCCGGAAACGGAATTAAGCTTTGTAAACGCTGCTTTAACAAAGCGTGACACAGATGATAAATCGCCCGGAAGCCCCATAGTACCCATTCCACGACTGTAAGCGGTAAGCTTAAGCTCCTTTGAGAAGTTGTTTTCAGGCTTATCTACAGACAGGCTCATGTAATTATTCAAATTAAACATCTGATAATCAAAGGTTGGACTGTTTGTCAGTACGCCAATCTCATTATCATATACCTTTAAGCCCTCCTTTACAGACTCTACCGTAATTGAAGCTTCTTTATCCGATATAATCCAATGGAGAGTTCCTGTCGGCAAATCATTGCTAAAATCGATATTTACCAGATTAAGTCTGTCAAGGAGCTTTTTCACTTCACCTATGGTTGCACACTGTCCTAATACCCAAGGGATAAACTCAAAGACTGCTATGTTATCCATTCCCTCGACCTCCGTGTTATAACAGGCATTTTCCGGAAAATTAAGCCCTGCCATACTAAGACCCTTTTCATTTGTCGCATCATAATAAAGGGGATAATTGTCCACTACAAATGCCATTCCAATCATAGCATAATGCTTTTTCATTTTTTCTGCCCTTCTAAAGCAGAATTCATAATTTCTTGGCGTTATGGTTACCGTCTCATGATATGAATACTCCAAATCAAAATTTCTTCCAAAATAATGGTCCTTTGTTTTATAAGTCACTGCTGTGCACATCCTTTTTACCTCCAATATATATTTTTTTATTTAATTAGCTTTTTATTTTTTAAGCTTTATTTTTTGTTTATCAGCTTTATTTTAAATTTTTTACCTTCAGTTTAGCATTCCCTTGCAGTACAATGTTTATTCCCTATACTAAGCTTCATTTCAACATCTGTTCTGCCACATCTCTTACCCTGTTAAGAAATGTCTTCTCTCCAACTGTGTTTATCTTAAAAAATATTCCATTGCTTCCTCCTGCCGTAATTGCTGAAAGCTTAAGTGCATTTTCATTACCTATTAAAGTTATCGTAAGGCTTAATCTGTTGCCTCCAAACCAGCTATACCTTTCATACACTCTCACCTCAACTCTTACTCCGTTTGCAAAAAAGCTGCTGCTGTCCTCTAAGCTTACTGATACGCTTCCATTCATTATTTCATTATGCAATGTATTCATTACACTTCCAAAATTCCCATGCAGTGATGTCTCATATTTTGCCATATTTACCCTCCATAATCATAAAGCTTACTTACCAAATTTCTCCAGCGTTCCCTCAATGTAGGCGGAAATTGCCCTGACTCAAATATTTCAATAAATTCTTCCCTTTTGACCCATTTGTATGCTATAGTTTCGCCCTCCTGAAGTGTGATGCTGTCCTTAGGTGCATCTGTGATACACACATATCCCTTATATATTGTATCATACGTTACAACCCTGTAATTCTCAGTCAGATTTTCTGCAATGATTCCTGTTTCCTCCTTTAATTCCCGTTTTGCCGCCTCCTCAAAGGATTCTCCCTTTAACAGGCTGCCTCCTGCTCCGCTTTCCCAAAAGCCCGGATAATTAGGCTTGCCAAAGTCCCTCTGCATCAGAAGAATGCTTCCATCCTTATGTATGACAAATACATCTGAAACTGCATGTCTGTATTCCGACGGAATACGCTGTCCCCTAATCAAATCCACCCCTGCCAAAGCTCCGTCAGGGTAATATGCGTCCCATATTTCCGGCTCACTGCTTATAAAATCCATTACTCTTTCATATAAAAACGGATGTATCGTGGGATATGTAAGATTTTCCGGAAGCTCCTTAAAAAATTCAATACATTCTATCTCTGACTCTGGCAATTCGCCAAATTCCGTAATTTCCGCATAGAGCAGCATTGCATACATGGTAATTTTATATGCACACACCGGCATTATTGTAAATTTTTCTGCACCTGTCTCCTCGTATAATTCTCTTTTTGCAGCTTCTATAATAGTCTCTCCTGTCTCCCTGTGACCGCCGGGACATTCCCATGTATCTCTGTCCTTATGTCTGCACATAACAAGGCTTCCCTTATACACGCACACAATCACTGCGATTTTCAAATCCTCCTCCTCTACATCCTGTAAGCTGTAAAATCTGACACTCATCGTTCCTCCTATTAATACATTATTTGTTATCATTTGTTTACCGTATGCTTCCGGCACTGTCTGCCTTCTGCATTTCCATACTATACTTCTATGCTATACCTCTATCCAATATCTCTTTACCAGACTTTTGTCAACCTCTATCTCCTTTTCAAAAACACCGCCGTTTTCAAGGATTATCCTTTCACTTGCTCTGTTATTATGGTTACAGGTAACCATAACTCTTTTAAGTCCTAACTCTTTACAATTTAAAAGATTTTGCCTGAGCATTTCCCTTCCGTAGCCCTTTCCTCTCTCGTCAGGTCTGACTGAATATCCTATATGACCTCCCCAAGTGCTTAGAATAGGAGTATTTATATGGTGCCTTAAATCTGTTATTCCTACAATTTTATTATCTGACAGCCGCACTGCAATATATACATTTGACGGAACCTTGTCCTTCGGGCATGTCTCCTCCTTTTCCATTGCCTTAACTGACTTAATCCATTTCCTTACCCCTGCCACAGTGTCCGCCTTTTCCAATCCGCTGCAGCCGGCAAAGGCGTCTCTGTCATTTGCATCAAAAATCTCCCTGCGGAACCTTAATATATCCTCTGCATATTCTAATTCAGGTGCTTTAAGCACTATACCGTCACAGCACTCTACATCCTTGTCAAAGGCTTCATTCTCAATTTTACCTATCATACAAAAATACCTCCTTAACTCCTTAACTTTTCAAGCTTGGGGTTAGTGAATATTCTATCATTAAAAGTAAAATGTGTCACTGAAAATAAAATAAATCCTCAAACTTTTTTTCTAAGGCAATACATAAGACTAGTGCCAATTTAGCAGTTGGATTAAATTGCCCTGTCTCTATTGAACTTATTGTATTACGTGAAACTCCTACCATTTCTGCTAATTGTGTCTGGGAAAGCTTTTTATCGGCTCTTGCCTCCCTAAGCCGGTTTTTTAATATTAACCTGTCTTCCATTATCTCCTCCATTGTTTGCTTTATCAATGTCCCATAAAAAATCCTATGGTTGCCATAACCGCTATCACCATTGCAATAGCGGCAATAATTAAATCTGATTTCTCCTTATGTTTAATAAAGAAATAAATCCGGTTTGCAAAAACCGAAAAGCAGACCGTTGCAGATAAGTCCATAACAGGCTGATTTTTTAACCCTCTGATAAATGAAAAGAAAGCAGCACATAAGACAAGTGCAATATATGTGTATTTCATTGACTTGTCACGAGTTTGTGCTACCATTTCATCTGTCTCATTTTGTGCTTTTTTCAATATTGTTTCCCTATCCATCTTAATATCCTCCTTGCAAACAATGCCAAGTTTTCTTGGTATAAGCATTATACCGCTGACAAGTTTTGTTGTCAATATTTTTGACAGGTTTTCTTGTCATTTTACGGATTTTTAAAACAGCAAAAATGTGTCAACAGCTTGCAATTCTTATTTTTCCTATCTCTCATAAAAATCATATTCCGTCTCTAATGGCATTGACCTTGCATCAATGTTTTCTATATGGATATATTGGCGTTTTTCCAAAAATAAAATAAGCTCATCTATCTTTACTTCCTCACCCTGAACCTCCATTTCAACCGAACCGTCATATAAGTTCTTCACCCAGCCTGTAAGTCCAAGCTGCCTTGCCTTGTTTACAGAATAATACCTGAATCCGACGCCCTGTACTCTGCCATAAAATATAATGTGTCTGCGTATTTTATTATCCACTTATATAACCTCTCTTTTAAAAATGTATTTTCACTTCCTATTTTCAAAGTAAACTTTCTTAGTTTACTTTAATGAGACTATTATACTCCAAGCCAATGCTTTTCACAAATAAAATAAGATGAAAATTAACTATGGTAATTTCCATCTTATTTTTAATTTATCATTATTTCTTTATGTTAAATTATGCCTTTCCCAAGCTGCCTTCCCCGCCCATAAGCTGTGTCATTTCCTCTATTCTCTCAACAGGGAACGGCGGAGAAGCCAATGGCTTCATTGCTATAGACATAAGCTTCATTGGGTTGTCATCTGCCGCAATCCTGTTTGAGCTAAGGTGACCGCACATACGGCATCTGTGTATAATCGCCCACTCGCCATTTTTCCTAATCCAGACAGCAACCGGCTCCATATGTCCTCCGCAATCTGCCTCTCTGTCACCCGGCTCGTTATCCACATGAATGCTGAAAAGGCAGTTAGGACAGTGATTTCTGTGATTACTGCCGCTGCCCTCCGGCACTATCATACGCCCGCAATTCCTGCATATAAAGGTTTCATTGCAGGCATGATTTTTATACCAGCCTTTTTCATATAGCTTTCTTTTATTTTCCCGATTCAATTTTAATTCCTCCTAAAAGCCTGTATTTTAACAAACCTGTTGGGAGGAAAGAGCCTGTCCGACACTAACCTCCCGGTTACAGCACGGACTCCTTATAATTATTGTTTTTCATTAAGCAATTCTCCTTCTATGATTATTTTTATTGTGTTTAATTTGCAATAGCCACGCTATGCAAGGTAATAAGGCTTATCCATATAAAACTCCGTTTCTAAGGAATTATAATATTATTATTAATATTTCTGATTATTCTCTGTACGCTTTTTTCCGTAAGAAAATATTTTTCCGATAATTCCCTGATTGTTGTACCTGTCTTATACTCCTCATACATTTTGCTGTTGCGAAGCATAAGTGTTTTTTTCGTTTCCGTACCGGCTCCCCACGACCTGTGACATTCCTGTTTTCTTGGTATATAAATGGTCTGCCCGTCTGCATACTGCTGAACCAGCTCTAATATTTCTTTTGGCAGAATATCCTCTGCCCTGACATAGCCCATAATTGCCCTCCTAATGTTATTCTTTAGGATTAGCAATGGCTATAACAATCAATTCATTCTTGCAATAGCCATTGCTATGCAATCACTACATACTTCTTCATAAAAACCTCCGTAAATTCTGTTATTTCATTTTGTGTATCAGGTACATGTTCGTTTCCCTGTGAGAATTTCCCGAACCCTGTATTTTATTAGTTCAAAAAATCCACTTTACACTTCTTTTATATAATTTTATCATACCATAAAAATAAAGCAACCTCCCGCTTTATTATAAATATTTATGTTCCTTAATATCCGTCTATCTCAAATGCCGTATACTCATAATCAAAATGATATCCCAGCTTTTGTGCCAATGCCAACGACCACTTATTTTGTGCGTCCCAGCTTGGATACAAGCCTCTTTTAATACATTCCAAAATCAGCTTGGCCCCGCAGGCATAAGCCAGCCCTTTTCTTCTGTAATCCTTTCTTGTGTCGATTTCAATTTCTATTCCTCCCACATATGAGCTGTATGATGAGGCTCCTGACACTAAAACCCCATCCTTAAAAATAACTGCTCCAAGTCCCCATTTCTCGTATATGCTATAGGTTTCATACTGAGACACCAAATCCTTGCACCATTCCTCATTTTTGCAGTAATCATAAATCTGCTCATCAATCAGCTTAATTGTATATTCCCTTGACAGTCCTTCCACAATCCTTGTTAATTTATTTTTATCGAAAGCATCTGCTTCCTTCCTAGTTGCATATCGTACAGCTTTCTTTGCCCTGCCTCCATAATATTCTCTGATTAGTGCTGACCACTGCCGGTTCTTTGGCACTGCAATAATAAAGTCCTTTTTACACCAGTAGGGTTTATAGCCAATTATTTCCTTTGACGGCACTCCTGCATAGAAAACAAAGTCGCCTAAAATTGCCATTGCAGAGGCAGGATGTTTTATATCGTCTGCATAAATATGTCCCATTACCCCTTGAATACATGACCATATCAAGGTTTCCTCCCAGCCGTCAAAAACGGAAGCTGCCGCTGTAGTGTCTTTTATTTCATAAACCATTTTTTACCTTTCCTAAATTTCCTTTTAATAATTAATAAGCAAAAATTGCTTCATTGGTGTTTCCTGCATCTTATGGTACAATATTATCACAGCTAAATATATTTTTCAAAAAAACTTATTTCCCCATTACTTTGTATATTTTTATGTAATATCCTTTTTGTTATTAATGTAATATTTTTGACATTCTTTTTAATATATGGTATAATTTTGAAAAAATATACAAAGGAGACCTTAGCTATGGAGAAATTATCACCTTTTTTCCCTCTTAACAGCACTGTTAAATCCGATAATGTCGTAAGCCTTGTTATTGCTATCGTGATTTACGTAGTAATAGCTGCCATTCTCGGCGTTTTACTTGGATTTATCGGAAGCATACCTGTTGTAGGAATTATCACAGGAATTGTCGGCGTGATTGTGTGGATTTATGAGCTTGTGGGTATTATACTTGCCGTTCTCACTTTCATTCAGAAATAACTTCAAGGGGCTGCCGCACTAAAAATGATTTGCATGATATATAGTATACTTTAAAGTTAAAAGCTGCTATATATTTTATGAAATTTCCTTAATGCGACAGCTCCTATTTTTCATTTTACATTTTCCATTACAGCTTATTAAAGCTTTTAATTTCGCTAATAAAACATACAGCCTCTTAAAATTCAAATTCTTTTTCAAAAAATCACTGAACTATGACTCCTAAACTATAATCACTGAACTATAATCCCTGAACTAATCAAAATCCCTGTCATGCTTTTTAAAAAACTCATAGTACACCCTGACATTTTTCAGCTCTGTCCATTTCTTAACATCTGCCACTTCCTCGTCCAAATCATATATTTTAGCCCCTCTCATGGACAGCAAAAACGGTGAGTGGGTTGCCATAATAAACTGGCAGCCAAAAAATCTTGCGGAATCCTCTATAAATTTTAAAAGCTCCTGCTGCCTTTCGGGAGACAGGCTGTTCTCCGGCTCATCTAACAGATACAGGCTGTTTTCTTTTATTTTATCGGTAAAATAAATAAAAGCACTTTCTCCGTTAGAATGTTCTCGTACATTATCCATAAGCTTTTTCCTGATGTATTTTGACCGGGTGCTGCTCCTTGCCATATTTACCTTTTTTAACTGCTCATAATCGTCCAATGATTTAAACTGAAAATGTGCGTATTTTGCATCAAGATAATCCTCAAAAAGCTCCTCCCTTTTTCTGTTAATTCCATTGTTTATGCTTCTTAAATTCAGCATAAAATCAAATACATCATCGCTTGTTATTATCCTGCTTTCCTCAGGTATTCCCTTACCTGCCTCATAGCTGCACAGCCTTGTATAGTCCTCAAAAAAATTTGAACGGTTATAAAGGGTATCTCTCTTAAGCTGAAGCTTTTCTGCAATAATATTTAACGCCGTTGTTTTTCCTGAGCCGTTACCGCCATACAGTATCGTAATCGGCTCAAAATCAAGCATTCTTAAATTATGCTTTGATAATACCAAAAATGGATAATATGTATCATAGCAGGTTCTTTTCTGCCCCATTATAAAATCATATTCCCTCTCTATATCAGGAAATTTAAAATGCGATAAATACATAATCCGTACTCCTGTCTAAGGATTTCGGCATAATATTATTATAATTATTCCTGTGGCTTAGTAAAAGCTCCATATACCTTCTGTAAGTCTTAAACCCTACTGCCTCATAAAATGCTAACGCACCGTCATTAAACTCCCACATATCCAGCTCTATTCTGTCTGCTCCACGATTTTTGGCACTCTGCCTGATAAAATCCATTATTTCCGTACCTACTCCCTGTCTGCGGAATTTTTCATCTACATAAAATTCCTCCACTTCATATATTTTTCTGGCATTCATAAAATGATTTTCAGGTATGTAGGCATAAACGCACGATGCAAAGCCGCATATAACGCCATCTCTCTGTGCTACGATTAAATCCCTGTTTTCTGCATTCCATATATCATAAATAAAATTTTTAAGCTCGTCACAAAATCCTGCCTTAAAAATATCAGGTCTGCCGCTAACATGGACATCATTAACCTGTTTTCTCATTTCATTTACTTTTTCAAGCTCATCTTTCCTTGCAAATCTTACCATATTTTTTCCTCCTGTAAAGTCAACTGTAAATCTAAGTCACTTTTTATTATTGAGTGCCACACCTCATCACATACGCCGGTATTATTAAAGCCCGCAGCCCTCCATATTCCTTCAGGCTTCATTCCTGCTTTTTCCATTACCCTTCCCGACTTAGGATTATTAACATCGACAAATCCGTATACCTGCTAATCTAGTCCTTAAACAATTCCCTTGTAGCATCTACATACTTATGAATCTGCCATGTTAAGAACCTTGTAACCTCCGGGTCTTATGCCCGGTTCTTAAACATATTTTCCGCATCATCAATCTTAAATTGCCTGAGAATCAATCTGCCTGTCTCAAGCGTTTTTGTTCCCTTGTTTTCTATCGTAATATCCCTCTGCCTTTTTAGTCAGACCACTATTCTGACTGCTCCATAAATTGTATGAAATCCTTTGGCAAAAATATTTTTGTAAGCCCTGCCTTATAATCTTTTTGATTTCGGGTTACAATATATTCAATGCCTGTTCTTCTTGCCACCAGTTCAATAACTGCATCTTCATAATCTGTTATTGGTGACACTAACGCATCTATGCAGTCTTCTTTTTTAACATCTAAAATTCCGACTAGTGAATATAATTTTCTCATAATTTGTTTTGTAGCTTCCGGATTATGCAAATGCTTTTTTACTAAATAATAAATGTCTGTTGCAGAGCTGGCTGTTATATACATATCCACTATATTATTTGCAGCCATAATAAATATTTTTTCAGCACTTTCGTTATAAGGCTCTCTTGATGTCAATACATCAATAATTATATTTGTATCAATATCTTCATTTATTTTGATTTCAACCTTTCTGCTCTTGCTTCATCTATATCTGCATCCTTTGGCAAAATTCCAAATAACGATTTTGCTGTTTCTACCCTGCTTTGATACGGATTAACTAATTTGGCTACAACCTTGCCGTTTTTAGTAATTAATATGTCTTCTGTTGCTGATAAAAGCAGGTATTTGCCTAAATTATTCTTTAATTCCGTTGCTGTAATTGACATAAAATCCCTCCCTTCCCTTGTACTATTATTATATACAATTCGCACGATTTTAGCAATAGCTTTAGCTGTAATTAAGTTTCATAGTCAAGCCAGTAATCCTCCTTATTTCCTCTTATAAATGTACATGTATATTTTTCATTCAGCTCATATAACAGCTTCATTGTTCTTTGCGGAAATATTTTATCCCTACAATCCTTCTGACTGCCGGCACCATCTTAATCAAATGATATAATAATACTGTCAGAACAAAGCTTCCAATTAAAATACACAACACCTGTATCAGTAAAATATCACATATCCCCACAGCATAATATACTACCGCCACCAAAACAGACTGTGTAGAATATATATCGGATATGACGCACTGTTAAAATATTCCGTAAAGCCTGTCCTTCTGTTTAAAAACCTCTTTCCCAAAATAAGCAGTACAAGAATTGATACCCAGCCAATAAAATTTATCCACAAATCGCCGTAATAGGAAAACCTATAATATAACACTCCCAAAGCTGCAATTCCCATTATCCACAGGGTTGCCAGTCATCCTACCGAACGCTTTTCCAGAGCATATCTTGCACTCATTCCGGCAATGACAAAAAGTATAGGCATAAAATATGGATTTATAAGTACGATTAAGGTGCTAAACACCCTATTATCTCCCTGCCATATGTAAAATTTACTGCCAAAATCATTCCAAATCATGAGAGTGTGAAAAGGGAACAGCATTAAAATTGTTATATTTCTTATATTATCAATATAATTCTTTCTTGTCTGCATTGCCGCTCTCCAAAATTTCCTTCTGCTTTTTCTTACTAAGACCTCCCAAAATCAACTGATATGACTTATCCAGCAAATCCTTTAACAAATCATCAGGCACCTCACCGTCCGGCTTAACGGAATTCCAATGAACCTTATTCATATAATAGCCTGGAACAATATCCTCATACTGCTGCCTTAAAAAATCCCCCTCCGCCGGCTCAAGCTTTAGCGTAATATAGTAGGGTTCATCGTTTTCACCCAAGCAGACGGCAGCAAACATTTTTCCTCCAATCTGATACCTTATCCAGTTCCAGTCCTTTTGAAGGTCCTTTGTAACTCCTGCCTTGCTTAAAAGGTACCCGTCAATCCACTCATATTTCATATGTGCTTTCCTCCTTACAGGAAATTATTTTTACAGCTTATTTTATAGCTGCTTCCTTTACGTATTTCTTAATCATTCTGATTTAAAAAGCTGTCGTTAAGACAGATATTTTCCTAAAATACTTAAGAATATATCTATATCAAGAGGCTTTGCAATATGGGCATTCATTCCGTTCTTCAACGCCGTCTCCTTATCCTCCTCCATAGCATTGGCTGTCATGGCAATAATCGGAAGTGTCTCCACGTCCTTTCGGTGCAGTGCACGTATGGTACGGGTAGCCTCGTAGCCATCCATAATTGGCATCTGAACATCCATCAGAATGGCATCATAGTAGCCTTCCTTAGACCTGCTGACCATTCCAACTGCATCGCTTCCGTCCGGTGCCGTCTCCACCACAAAGCCGCTCTCCTCGAGTATAACCTGTGCAATCTCCCTGTTAAGCTCAATATCCTCAACTAACAGAATACGCTTTCCGCCGAAATCAACCTTTGTCCACAGTGCAGCTTCCTCCTTTTCAGCCAAATTGTTGGCAGTAAGGAGAACATTTTTTAAGTCTGACATAAACAGCGGCTTGGCACAGAAAGCGGTAACGCCTGCCTCCATAGCCTCCTCCTCAATATCCGTCCAGTCATAGGCGGTAAGAATTATGATAGGCATTTCTGAACCGACAGCAGCACGAATGCGTCTCGCAGTTTCAATTCCGCTCATCTCCGGCATCTGCCAGTCAATGATATAGGTGTGGTAAGAATCTCCCTCATTATAAGCACTTTTTGCCCTATAGACAGCCTCCCTGCCGGAAATTGTCCACTCTGAACGCATTCCAATCTGGGACAACATTCTTGTAACACTTTCACAGCTATCACAATCATCATCTACAACAAGAGCCCTCAGACCCTCAAGTTCCTTTATCTGCTCCGCATTTTTCTCAATATCCTGGAGCTTTAAGCTCAATTCTACCTTAAATTCACTGCCCTTGCCCTTTTCACTCTGAACGGAAATGGTGCCGCCCATCATCTCTACGATATTCTTTGTAATCGCCATGCCAAGACCGGTTCCTTCAATGCCTGTTCTTGTAGTGCTTTCCTCACGTTCAAAAGGCTCGAAGATATGCTCCACAAAATCAGGCGTCATTCCGATACCATTGTCCTTAACTGTAAATTCATAATCCCCATAGCCATGATGAAAAGTAGTCTGCTGCCGTATACGGAAGCTTACGGTTCCGCCCGCAGGAGTATATTTTACTGCATTGCTTAACAGATTTACAAATACCTGGCTTAGCTTAAGTGAATCAGCAACCACATCCTCGTTTGAAACATCAAAGGTGTCGATAAAAAGCTCAAGCTGCTTTGCCTTTACCTGCGGCTGGATAATATTAACCAGATTGTGGGTAATTTCTGATATGTTACATTCCTGCTCCTTGATTTGGAGCTTTCCGCTCTCAATGCGGCTCATATCAAGAATATCATTGATAAGGCTAAGCAGATGGTTGCTTGATGACAGCACCTTCTGCAGACAGTCAAGCACCTGTGATTTATTATCAATATGGCTGACTGCAATGGTGGTAAAGCCGATAATCGCATTCATCGGAGTACGGATATCGTGGGACATATTTGACAGGAAGGTGGACTTGGCACTGTTTGCATGCTGAGCCTGCATTAAAGCCTCTTTAAGTGCCTTTGTCTGCTCCCTCTGCTTTTTAACCTGAGCAGTAATATCTCTTGACACCACCATAACCATAATATCATCCGTCTGCTCGTCCCTTGTCATTATGAAGGACTGGCGGATACAGGTCTGCACTCCGTCAGACATTTCCGCCCAGTAATCCACCGTAACCTCAGCTTCTCCCTGTTCAAAATGCTGCTTTAGGCTGTCTATATTAACCACAGCATTATATTCCTCCAAAGACTCCCTTAAAATAAAATCTCTCCATTTATCAAAGCTTAATGAGGCAGAGCATGGTGCGGATAAGCCTACCTTATCAAGCATGGATTCCTGCTTTCCGCCAATGGTACAGACAGCATCCTGCTCAATTAAATCCCTTGTAAGATTAAACTCAAATGTTCCGAAAGCGGCAGATGTAATAGCAATACGATACTGCCTCTCCTTTCGGTTTGCCTTGTTTATGAAAGCCTGTGCCTTTAATTCCTTTTCCTTAAGTGCGGTAACATCCTGTCTGAGGAAAAGAAGCTTTGAAGCCCTGCCGTCCTTCTGCTCCAGACATATGATATTGACATGCTCCCACATCTTTTTTCCATTCCTCCGAGACTGAAATTCATATTGGGTCATACCGCCATCTCCCAATTCCAGAGCCACATTGTCACGCTCCAAAACACTCAAGAATTTATGACGTTCCTCCTCATCTGTTAAAAACGAACAGAGATAGTCAATAAAGTCCTCGTAGATGCCGCTTGCCGCAATTCCGCTCTTCTCCGGTGCCGTTCCCGACAAATAATGATAGGAATCCTCCTCCAAATCTGCCAGTATGAATCTTGCAAACAGAGTGCTGACGCCACTGATAATATACCCCATCTCCGTGTTTTCATTCTCCAGCCTCCGGCGTGACTTACGGTTTCTAATCAAAAGAACGACAATGTAAATTACAAACAATGCTATTAATATAATCTGCAAAATCATTCCGGTGCGGTTTGCCTCACGAAGCATCATCTGTGTTACACTCTTTGGAAAAGCCTGAACGAGAATATATTCCGTACCCGGCACACGCAATGCACAAAGATTGTCAGTCAGGCTGCCGGATTCACAGAGATATCCATTTTCGTCCATCTCACCCCTAAACACCTCCCAGACATCCTTTGCGGTGTTTTCATCAATCACTCCTGTATCTCTTAATATATCCGGAAGTAATTTGTCATGCTTTCCCTCTTTAGAGGAGGCAATAACATCTCCCTCCCTTGTACACAAATAAACATCTGCCGCTTCTCCGAAATAGCTTGTCTCCAATATTTCCTGAAGATAGTCCTCCGCAAGATATAAGCCTAACAGCACTCCTGCAACCCTGTCGCCATCCTTTACGGGAGCGTAAAAGACCATAGTTGTCATTCCCGTAACCCTTGAGTTAAGCACCATAGATGTGCCGCTTTCCCCCTTCATGCCGGCAATAAAATAATCCCTGTCGGCACTGTCGGCGGTTGTTCCGTCAGAGGTAAGGTTGACACCCTCCTCATTTATAAACCTTACTGAATCAAAATCCACATTGCTTTCCAGTTCCTTAAGCGTATCCTTATCAATATCTGATGTTCTCATTCCCACGCTTAGAAAATACGCATAATTGCGTACCCTCCGCCCTGCATTTGCAAACTCATTGCTGATTCCCTGTGCAGTCTGGTGTGCAGAGTCCATCGCATAATTCAAATTCCGCTCCTCAATCTGTTTTTTGTTTGAAACAGAGTACCATCTAAACAGCAGAAAAACTGCTGCCAGCAAAAGCAATATGTACAGTACATTTTGCCATGTCCTTTTTGTTGTATTCATAAAACACAGCCTCCTTTGTGCCAAATTTGTTTCTAATTTTTTATTCCTGACTTGGAACAAATATAAATTTATCTTAATTAAAAAGCTATTATAATTTAAGCTACGGCTTTAATTCTAGCACAATTTATTTCTGCATACAATAAAAGAATTTCGAAAAGTCTAAAGACTTAGCCAAACTTGTGGATTGCATGGAGGAATTTCCTATAATTTTAAAATATTGCCGCCTTAAAGCCTTACGACAAAAAAACAGTTATTTATGAAAATATTTCAATAAATAACTGCTTTTTGTCCTTTATGGTAAGGAAACATTAATATGAATTGCACAGGCTTTATTATATCATACTTTATTTCAGTCCGTTATGTTAATTTTGCTTCAAAACACGTCAATTTTGCAGGGGTGCATAATTATCAAACAGCTTTAACAGCTCCTCCTTTGACATTGACGCAATTCCCGTTCCCTCCTCAGAAATTATTTTATCCGCCAAATCCTGCTTCATTTCCTGAAGCTTTAATATACGCTCCTCAATGGTGTTTTTGGCTATTAATTTCACTACGGTCACATTGCTTTCCTGCCCTATTCTGTGAGCTCTGTCAGTTGCCTGATTCTGTGCCGCCACGTTCCACCACGGGTCATAGTGAATTACCATATCTGCGGCTGTCAGGTTTAAGCCTGTTCCTCCTGCCTTTAAGGAAATTAAAAACACATCTCCATTGCCCTCCTGAAAGCTGTCTGTAAGCTGCCTTCTCTTTAGCTTGCTTGTGCTTCCCGTAATTTTCATCGTCCTTATTCCCCTTGTCAAAAGCCTTTTCTCAAGTATTTCAAGCATTGTGGTAAACTGAGAAAACAAAAGGAGCCTGTGTCCTCCCTCTATGGCACTTTCAATAAGCTCAATACAGGTGTCAAGCTTTGCTGAGGCTCCGTTATAATTTTCATATATAAGCGACGGGTCGCAGCAAATCTGCCTTAATTTTGTCAGCTCCGCCAATATAAGAAGCTTGTTCTCCTTATACTCGCTGTCTGATTTTTTCTTAAGGCTGTTTATCATATTTTTTTCAACTGCCCTGTACAGCTTATCCTGTTCCGTTCCAAAGCCTGAATACACTATCTTTTCTATTTTATCCGGCAGCTCCTTTAATACATCCCTTTTTAACCTTCTAAGCATAAAAGGGCTTATCATCGCATGGAGCCTTGCAAGGGTGTTATCATTCTCCTCCTTATTAATAATCCTTTCCTCAAAGATCTCCCTGAAATGCTTATAGCTGTACAGATATCCCGGCATAAGATATTCAAATATGCTCCAAAGCTCGCTAAGCCTGTTTTCTATAGGCGTGCCTGTCAGGGCAAATCTTGTTACGCTGTCTATGGTTTTTACTGCCTTTGACACCTGCGTTGACGGATTTTTAATATTCTGTGCCTCGTCTATTACCTGACAGTAAAATTTTTTATCCCTGTACACCTCCACATCTCTTTTTAACAAATCATAGGAGGTTACAACAACATCATAATCCTGATATTTTTCAAGAAGCTCCCGCCTCCTGTTTGCACTGCCTATAACCGTGCATATCCGCATACCGGGAGCAAATCTCGAAAGCTCCGCCTCCCAGTTATATACTAATGATGCAGGACAGACAACAAGATGGGGCTGTCCTGCTTTTGACAGCATAAAGGCTATCATCTGCAATGTTTTTCCAAGTCCCATATCATCTGCCAGTATTCCTCCAAAGCCCATCTCCGACAAAAGCCTTGCCCACCTGTAGCCCTCTGTCTGATATGGTCTCATTTCTGCATTCAGCTCCTTTGGAAGCTCATACTTTTCATTTTTCTTCTCATCAAAGGTATCAATAAGCCTGTCAAATTCTTTATCCCTTTTCAGCATCATTTTACCGGCATTTTCTTTCATAACTGAGTCAAGGTACAATGCTCTGTACACAGGCACCTCCGTCATTCCTGCCCTAAGCTCTGCCCCAGTCAGGTTTAAATCCTCCTTAATGCCTGCAAATGCTTCTATTCCGCTGTCTGACAAATTTAAAAGCTCACCGTTTTTCAGCCTGTAATACTTCTTCTTTCTTTTGTATGCTCCCAGCACATCATACAGCTCATCATCTGTCATTCCCTCAACATTCCATGATACATTCAGCAGATTTCCTTTTATTGACACTCCTGTTGTTATATTTATTTTATTGGCAATGCGGATTTTCTTAAACGCCTCTGATACATACACCTCTGCCATCATTTTAAGCTGACTTACTCCATCCTCCACCAGTGCAGCCAGCCTGTCGTTATCCTCCCTTAAAAGCCAGCCTTCGTCATCACCTGTCTTTTCCGGGAAATACTGTCCAAGAAGTGTGAATATTTCATATTCTGTCTTAATGTCACGATAAATTTCACCTAACGCTGCCGGTTTTATAAGATTATGCTTTACGCTGCCGTAAATGCCCCATGCCCTGCAGGTTACCTCCTGATTTTTATTTATATCAAGATATATCTCATAAGTACCCTCCCCAAATTTGTATTTTGAAAAATCAGCTCCCTTTATGTGAACCTCCATATGCTTTTCCATTATCGGAAGAAGTGTTGCGGTAAAATCCGCATAATCCTGCTCTCCAAGCTCCATTTCCCTGTTTTCCGTTCTTAAAATATAATCACTGTAATATCTGTAGGAGTCTGTGCTTCTCTCTGCTCTTACCGTGTTCAATGTTATCTGCTTTAGAAGCTCGCTCATATCACTGCCGTATTCCTCCGAACAGATGTATATGGTATTTTCCCACCATACATAATATTTTTCCACTCCCTCCAAAAGAAAAACATACGGAAATGTTATTTTTGCAAAGCCTGCGCCCTTTTTTTCTGATATATATACCGGAAGCTTCGGATTTTCACGCCTTACGGGAGTTAAGGTCTTATCCCTCATAAATCTGCACCATACATATATGCTTTTTCCCTCGTATATCTCCATCAGACCGTCAAGACTTTTAGCATCAAGAATGAACTCCCTTTTATCGGCGGCTCTATATCTGCCATAGGAATATCCCCCGTAATCATCCTTCACCATATTTTTCATTATCAGGGAAATTATATCCTGCGACATTTTTGTAAATGAATACAGACTATGTACAAAGCTTAAATTTTTTCCATAGTATACATAACGCTCATTGTCTATATCGTCTATAAGCTCAGGAATGCTTTTGACAACATACATTTTTCCCTTTCCTATCCTTAAGTCGATTGTTTCCTCTCTCTTTTCAAGATACAGTGTAGCCTCAAGCTCAACATTACCTCCTGCTATTTCTCTGCAAAATCTGCTTCTCTCCTCCTTGCGTATACCTTTTATTGCCTCCAAAAGCTTCGGTGATGTGTTTTTTTTCTGCTTCCTGTTTTCCATAAAGGTTCTTCCTGACGCAGTCCTTATGGCTGACGGCTCTGTATCCTCTGAATTATCGTCTGAAAAAACAGACTGCTGATAGTAGTCTGTCATATGTTTTTTTTCATGATTTTTTCCTTTATAGCGATAAACATTTCCTGCTTCCGATTCGCTTAATATTTTATGGACTATGGCAAAATCCGCCACATCATTGATTTCCATAGCAACGGCAGTCAAATGCTTGCAGAAGCCATCATATGCGGCAAAAGCGGGACATGTACATTCATAGTCACAGAGCTTTATTTCCTTTTTCTTTTTATCGGTTTCCACAGTGATGCTGACATCATAGGAGCCTGTTACCTTTCCTTCTACCTCTGCACCAAACATAACTCTGCAGTCAGACAGCTTTTCCGCACTTATGTTGTGTATTTTATTCTGCTGATATAAGCTGCTGCCCTTTGAGTAGGTTGTGCTTAGCATACATTTTCTTCTTATAAGGGTGTCCTGTATTATCATGTTTTCCTCATTTCTGTATATGGCGGGGATATATAATGTATAATATAATATATATGCCTAAAACATAATGTTTTCTAATGCTTGCACTCATTATGATAACATAGTTTCCTTTTAAAGTACAGATGATTAGAAGGTTTTTTATTTGTATTAGTATTAATCATTTATTGCATCCCCATTTTCCATTTCATCAAACATCTTTTTTACTGCCGGTGCATTTTTTGTCAGCTTTTTTATACTTAAATCCTCCGCCTTATTATTTGCAAGACGAAGATTATTTTGTGACGAAAGGAGTGCATCCTTTGTCTTTTGTAAATGAGAAATCGTTTTATCTATCTCCTCAATAGCCGTATTAAATTTTTCACTGGCAAGCCTGTAATTACGTGCAAAGCCCTCCTTAAAAGCATTCATATTCTCCTCAAACTGCAAGATATCAACCTGCTGGTGCTTTGCAATCTCAAGCTCCCTGCGGTACTTTAGGGAATTTAATGCTGCATTCCTAAGCAAGGTTATAATCGGAATAAAGCATTGCGGGCGGACTACATACATCTTTTCATATTTATAAGATACATCCACAATTCCACTGTTATAAAATTCATTTTCGCTCTCAAGCATAGAAACTAACACTGCATATTCACACTTCTTTTCTTTCCTGTCCTTATCAAGCTCCTTAAAGAAATCTTCATTTTTATGCTTGGTTGCTGTCTCATCCATCTCGTTCTTCATTTCAAACATAATGGAAATAAACTCTGTTTCCTCCGCTGATTCCCTAAAAATAAAATCCCCCTTGCTTCCTGTTCTTATATCGTTATCTTTTTCAAAGTAAGCGTTAGGGAAAGCAGTCATTCTTAGCGAATTAAATTCATTCATGCAGTACTGCTCAAGGCTTTCTCCTATCATCTTAGTAGATTGCCTTATCTTAAAATCTTTATAATACTCAATCTGCTCGTCTTTTAATTTAAGTCTTTCCTCATATTCTCTTTTTAAAGCTTGTTCCTTTAATTCACTTTCAGCCTCCTTTTTTGATAGCTGACTATTCAGCTCTATAATCTCTGTTCCCTTTTTTGACAGCTCTTTTTCTTTCTCTTGAACTGCTTCTGAAACTGCCAGTTTCTTTGCCGTCTCACTATTTTCAAGTTCAGCCTTTAACTGTTCAATAACCCTTTCTTTCTGATTATCTTCAATAGAAAATTTCTCTTTTAATTTTGCTATCTCTGCTATCTTTTCAGAAATTTCCTTTTCCTTTTCATATATTGCTTCACTTATCTCAAGCTTTTTCTCTGTTTCTTTCCCGGAAATCTGTGCCTTAAGATTTTCAATAGTTTTTTCTTTCTCTGATATTTCCTTATCTTTCGATAAAAGTACTTTATCAAATTCCTCTTTTTGCTCAATTCTTATAATTTGTAATTTGTTTTCTTTCTTTTCTTCAAAGTCTTCCTCCCGTCGCTTAAGCTCCTTTTCAAATTCCGCATCTCTTACCTGCTGAACAATTTGTGCATAGCTTAACTCGTCAACTACAAAGACCTCTCCGCATTTTGGGCATTTTATATCCTGCATAATAATTCATCCTTTCTGATTTTTATTAATATGTCATATTGTTATGTATCTGATTGCAGCAATTATTTCATATATATTTCTTCCTCCTACGCCACCACATTTGCATTAATCTCCTCAATAACATTCCTAATCTCCTTCCATACATTCAAATCCGTAAACACCTCCGCCACGCTTCCCCTGTCAGTAAACGGTGATTCCTGTAGCACCGAAATATAAATTAAATATTTTTTCAAGTTTATATCGCATTTATCGTCACCCTGCAATTCTTAATTAAACAATTCTTTTTCCGTTTCAAGCAATATTTGGACTAACACTTTATAATCCAAATACTGTATTCCATCTTTTCCAAGATAAATCTTATCTGACAATTTACTGCTATAGTATAAATCAATTGCCTTTTCACAGGAAAATCCACATGTTTCTGCTAAACACACTATTATCCGTTCTTCAAGGTTTTCCCGATATATGCTTTCTAACATTTCTTCATTCATACCTTTTCCCTTATCGTTATCACATAAAATCCTTTTTCAAAATCCAGCGAGCGAAAGGAATGCTTTATGTCCGAATGTTCTACAATCACGTTTGAACCATGATAAACAATCATATTGATATCCCCCTAACATTAAAATATTCCTTAATATCTTCAATAATATACTTCGTACTTTGCGTATGAAGAATATCATAATTAGGCACTAAAAATCCCATAATACAATTTGTACTTTTCATGTTTCTATATATTTCAGAAGGATTTTTCTTCCAATAATTTGCACATGCGTGAATAATATATATAACAAACGACAGCATTTCCTTATTCATTATCCTGTCCCCTTTTCATTTATTATAGTAATTCTTATCATATTTACATCCATTCTGCAAGCTTTTATCACCCCTGCAAATTGGGATTTTTCATTTTTATTGACATTCCATTTTGCAATATGTATAATCACTATGAAACGGGTTTTCACCGTACTTATTGTTGCGGCTTGCTCGTTTCTTTTTTATCGCCAATTTTTCATCAAGCAATATACTTCTGATGAGATGCTTTAACATTCATCTGATTTACAATTGCATATTTCATCGTCGTGTCTATTTGGGTATAACCTAATATCTTCTGAACCAACTTATTTATGTTTATGAAATCAAAAGTCTGCTGACTTTGTCCTCTAAACACTTTTGTACTTCATAATACTTTTTCGTTAAATTTTTATTGCTTCTTTATCCCTAGTAAAATCCTCCATTATTATAGGCTCGTGCTATAAAATATGACGGCTCATAATATGCTCCGCAATTATAGTTATCTAATGTTTCACATAAATCATTATTATACACTCTTATCATTCCGTCAACAAAATTTTCTTCTTTCTGCAAGGTTTCAACAATTAATCTCTTATATACCTTTCCCATCTGCATTGCCGTAGGAATATGATGTACCAGTTCCTTATTTACCTTTAAAATGTCAAAGTCTCCTTTCTCCAGTTTATAACATTCTATCCATTCATCCTCTGTTTTTTCAGGATTTTCGCAATGCAAAACATCTGCAAGGCTGATTAACCTAAGCCATTCTTCTTTGGAAATTTTATTAACTACATACTTATTTCTCTGATGAAGCTTTCTGGCAACCCGCTCAATCATATAGCATAAAAAGTACAGGTCATTGTCCGTAATTTCTTCATCCTTAAAGAAAATGCTCATCATAATGAATAGCTCCTTTCATATTGCAATGTATTTATTGCCTGCTCCGTACAAAAGACTATCTGATGTGTCGGGTACTTAAATTTTACCAATACCCAAAATGCTTCTTTGGTTATGTTTCCTTCAATATAATCCTCTATATAGTCCCATATAGTGTCATCTGCCATTGGTCCCTCCACTATATCATAATTATGTTCTTTTCCGCTACGGCAATTCACCACAAAATCCAGCCAATCCTCAGTCATTTGGGGAAAGCTGTAAATATTTAAGTAAGCATTTTCTGTGTAGCTGTATACATTAACAACATGAGCATTTTTTCTTGTCAATGCCCATTTCTGAGCCTGATGTTCAAAATTAGTACAGTAAAAACCATATCCAAAATCCTTATAATGTCCATTTATCAATATTTTAGGCTTGTTTACACAAATATTGCTTCCATTATATATTTCCATTTGTTTCCCCTTCTGATATTTTTGTCTCTCCAAGATATTTTTGCATTATGCTGTTAAATTTTCCCTTGTATTTCCCTGAAGCACATAAGCAGCAATTCCACCAATCACCATAACAATCCCTGCATACTTAAGCCATTCATGATAATCCGAATATGTTCCTGCAATTTCAAAAATCCCCCTAAGCATACTGCTTACCGTCAATGCCGCAACTCCCGAATGATACAGATTAGCCGAAAGCCTCCCCTGTCTGCGTATACGGGTAAACCTCCAATATATAAGCGATGGCAGAAGCCCAAGCAGCAGCGGCCATGCAAACAGCCACGTCATATAAGGCGACCTCACCCCATGTGAAAATCTGTCATAAACAAGAAAAAACACTAGCGAAAAAACCGTCACTCCCAGATATAACAGTACCCATCTTGCCGATTTAATTTTTCCTTTATTCTCCGATATAAATAATGTCACTTATTCTCCTTTCCCCACTCTTTTTTCCATCAGTAGGATTATTAATCACCCTGCCCATAAACCACATGGTAGATGAACCTCCTCCGTCAAGATTATAGGCAGTTTTGCAGCCCATCTCCTGCATTACCTGTGCCAGCTCATACAAGGTAAGCCCTGCACTATCGTCAGTTCTTCCGTCAGATACCACCATAACATAATGAAGCGGTTCAATTTCTCCTATGGCAGTTCTCGGATTGCTCTGCAGTGCATATGTTACCTCACTGTTTTCGCCTACAATGACCTTATTATTTTTAACAAGTCCGGGACCAAAGGAAAATATATGTACGACTCCTGACTCTGCAATTTCCTTTGCCTCATATTGTGATTCATAAAATATTTCAAAATGACCGTCCTCGTAGACTGCCAAATCATCATAATCACGGCTTCGGTGTTTTGTTTCCCTGTAAAGATACCCGTTACGCATCACATATCCTCTGTCATGAAAGCCATAATAATCTCCGTTAATGGCAAAAATGGCGTCACTTTCCTTTGCTATATTTGAGGTGGTATCCTTAATATTTCTGCCAAAGACTCCTTGTGCCAGTGCAGTTTGAAAATATGATAAATCCTTCAAAATAATATCTGCCACATAAACCTGTGTTTCATAACGCTCAATCGTTGTTATTTCTATGGAAATATTGTCGCTCCTATAGCCGGTGTCCGTGATGACAGGCTCTTTGTTTATATCATTATCTTCATCAGGCGAGGATGAGGACGATAATTTATTTGGAGTCTTCATGGGAACTAATTCTCTTGGAATCACAAAGGCATCAAGCAGCACGAACACTGTATAGGCCGTCAGCAGAATACCGTATATTAAAGGCCAAAAATTTCTCCTTTTCTTTGCGTTATCTTTCATTGCATCCTCCACACTGATAGTGTTTTTGTTTTTCAGGTCTGTACTTTTCATATAATTTTTTGAATATATATATTTGTTTTGAATACATTCCGTCAGGATATTTTTCCTTATATAAATTCCTTACGGCTAATTCAGATTATATACCTACTACAGACCTGTTAATCTATAGGTAATTGTACGATATGACGGATAAAATATCAATTATTTTATCTGATATTTTGCATTTTTTACCATAATATAACAATTATTCAAACGTCAATCCTGGCAGCTCCGACACTATATCTTTACTATACACACGCATCAGGTTATCCTCACTGTACCTATGTAACTCTACACATTTTTTATTGAAACGCTCTTTTTATACGCAAAAGACATCTCATTTGAATTATATTTTTCTATCAAAGAAAATATCATTTTTTCATGAACTTTCCTTATATTATCTACATTATCCGTATTTGCATATTGCACAAGTTCTCGTCTTTTTCCATCTTTAGTGATAGTAAAAGATGTATAAAATTCCTGCTTATTGCTTGCACAATGCTCAACGCGAACATATTCTTCCTCTGATATTCCAATACTTTTAGTGGATTATTTCCTACAATTTCGTCATAATTATCAAGAATTGTATCCATATGTTTATCTATCAGTCTTAATCCCCTGTATGTAGAATAGCAATGATAAATATAACAAAATGTTACCATATTAGTTAGTAGATTGTAGATTATCAATCATTTTATCGATTTTCCTAATCAATCTATTATAATTAATAATATGGGTTACCTCATACGCATATAACTTATCTTCTTTTATGGGAAGTTCAATTTTACCCAACAATACTTTTATTTCCTGTAATTCCTCTAAAAAAAGATTGTTGTCATCAATATAACAATTTATGCTATTAATCAATTGTGTGAGTGAACATATATTTCCATATCGTTCTGTTCCTGCTAATTTTGTGTATTCATCAGTTTGAGGTAATGAACTGTTCCAAGTTGCAAGTTGCTTTTGACTTTCCATTTCTGCATTTATTTTCTGTATTATTTGGTATGTCTCTGCATCTTTTTCTCTAAGACTTTTTTCCAGTTCCAAATGAATATCTTCTTTACTCTTTTTATTGCTTCGGTAACTAATATAGGCTACAATTATTGGAGATAATACCACTAACATATCCTTTAAGGCAATTAAATAATCACTCATATTTCCTCCATTCGTACTATCATGATGATATTTGTAATTCCATGTTCTGTCTACAATGCCACTATTATCTTTGAAAGCCTGCCTCGTTTTACCGCTTTCTCTTTAAATAACTGTATTGCATACTGTTTCAAATCATCTACAGACAACTTTAGCAGAGGTACACCATCCCATGTTCTTCCTTGCGTTTTTAGCAATGCTCGCTCCAGTTTCTTTCCGGTAATTTCACGCATAGTACTGCACGACCGATAATAGTATTTCCCCCGAAAACTGATTAAGGATGTATATTTATCAACCATTATTTCTAAATATTCCAAATCGCCTTTATATAAAAGGTTCACATCTGCAATAATCCCCATTACAAAGCCTACAATATCCGTCCTTCTACAATAATATTCCCCATGAATTTTCATCTCTTT
>N._stephensi_703_cecum__coassemble_23_pt1 | contig 28518 bp, 22 predicted proteins | sample N__stephensi_703_cecum__metabat2_low_PE_004 | metagenome-assembled genome bin N | reverse complement strand
CTGTCAGTCCACGCCCCTAAGCTTAAAATATCTGACGGACGCTCCACGCAGGATACACGCTTCTCACGGAATATGCACGCCCACGCAGGATATAATGCAAGGCTGAACTCCTGCCGGCTGACAGCATATTTCAAACGAAATATTGTAAAAAAATCTTATATATGTTATATTTCTATATATTAATTAATTCAAACTAAGGAGTATAAATGAACAAATACGAAACATTAAAGAAATACTTTGGCTATTCTGAATTTAGAAAAGGTCAGGAGGAACTAATCGACAACATTCTTTCAAAACGTGATGTACTGGGCATTTTGCCGACAGGGGCAGGAAAATCATTGTGCTATCAAATTCCTGCCCTGATGCTTGATGGTATTACAGTTGTGGTATCACCTCTTATTTCACTTATGAAGGATCAGGTAAGAGCCTTAAATGAGGCAGGTATACATGCAGCATACATAAACAGCTCCCTTACTGAAAACCAGATAAGAAAAGCAATGGAATATGCAATTTGCGGCAGGTACAAAATTATTTACGCCGCACCGGAAAGGCTTGAAACCGCTGATTTTATAAGATTTGCACAGACGGCTGACGTAAGCATGGTAACAATAGACGAGGCACATTGTATCTCGCAGTGGGGGCAGGATTTCAGACCGAGCTATCTGAAAATTATTTCATTTATAAAGTGTCTTAGGAAAAGACCCATTATAAGTGCATTTACAGCTACTGCCACAAGGGAGGTAAAGGAGGACATTGCCTGTGTACTTGGACTTAGGGAGCCGTATATATATGCAGGCGGCTTTGACAGGGAAAATCTGTATTTTTCGGTACAAAAGCCAAAGAGCAAATTAAAATATGTTTCAGAGTATATTAAAAGCCACAATGACGAAAGCGGCATTATTTACTGTGCCACAAGGAAAAATGTGGAGAAGGTATATGAAAGCCTTCTTTCTGAGGGAGTACCCGCGACAATGTACCATGCAGGTCTTAGCGGCAGTGACAGAAACGCCAATCAGGAGGCTTTTATCTATGACGTAAAGCCTGTTATGGTGGCAACTAACGCATTTGGCATGGGAATAGATAAGTCAAATGTGAGATATGTCATTCATTACAATATGCCCCAGAGCATGGAAAACTATTATCAGGAGGCAGGCAGGGCAGGCAGAGACGGCGAGACTGCTGAATGTGTGCTTTTGTATTCAGGTCAGGATATGGTTATAAACAGATTTCTTATAGAAAGCAAGGAGGTAAATGCCGACTTTACCTTTGAACAGACAGTGGCAGTAAAGGAGCATGACGAGCTTAGGCTTCAGCAGATGAATAAATACTGCCTTACTACCGAATGTCTCAGAGGATATATACTGAATTATTTTGGCGAATTTATAAACCACAGGTGCGAAAACTGTTCAAACTGCCAGAGTGAATATGAGGAGCTTGACAGAACGGAGGAGGCAAAAATTATTATAAATTGTATTTCAGAGCTTGGTCAGAGATACGGCATAAATGTTGTGGCAGGAACACTTAACGGACACAAGCGGGCAAAGCTTATGGAATATCATGTGGACAAATATAATTCATACGGAAAGCTGAGCAATTTCAGTGAGGAGGATATAAAGCAGATAATAAACGGAATGGTGGAGGAGGAAATACTCACAGTCACAAAGGACAAGTATTCCGTTTTAAAGCTAAAGGAAAGAGCAAGGGATTTCCTCTTTGGAAATGAAGGGTTTATTATAAAGAGCATTAAGCAGGACAATATATCGCAGACAGTTAAGTCAAAGAGTAAGCAGAGAAGGTCAGATGTGCTTAACGGACGGGGACTTGATTTATTTGAAAGGCTGAGAGAGCTTCGCTTTACTATAGCAAAGGAGGAAAGCGTTCCGCCATATATTGTGTTCAGTGATAAAACACTTACGGATATGTGCATAAAAATTCCGTTTACAAGGGAGGAAATGCTGGAGGTTTCAGGAGTAGGCGAAAATAAATATGCAAAATACGGTGAAAGATTTATAGCTGAAATATCAGACTTTACGGAGGGAAGAAAGGAAAAGACATATTTTGGCGGCGATGAGGTAAGCTTCATACAGGAGGAAAGAAATGTAAAAAGAGGAAAGCAGCCTAAGGAAGATTTTTTTGTCACAAGGGAGCAGGCAGCTTTATTTCCATATTCCGAAAAATATCTTGTTACAGAGATAGCTGTAAGGCTGACGGAAATATCTGATACTGAAAGGGTGAGAAAGCTTACGGGAGCGGATATTTTCAGGTATGTCAGGTCAAACGGCTGGGCAGATGAGGTGTACATGGAAAGAAGGCGGACAAGAGTAGTTTATGACAGCGGACAGGAGAAAGGGCTGTTTTTGGATAAAAGAATGAGTGCAAAGGGAACGGAATATGATGATATATACTACAGTGAAAAGGCACAGAGAGCTATAGTGGAGCATTATATAAAGGGTGAATAGTGTCTTTTGATTATGTTAGTGTTAAATATTCCATTGGCGGGCAGGCAGGAGCTGTATGCACCTGCCTGTTTTTGATGGTTTATATTAATGTTAAACCAAAAAGGAAATTTTCATTTTTTTAAAAATTGTTTTGGTTTTCTTTTTTCTTGTATTATGATAAAATATAAATAACTATGATAAAATATAAAAATAACATTTGCTAACATATATTTGGAGGAAAAATGAGCAGAAGAAAAAACACAAATGCAGTGCTTAGTACCATTGCCATATTTTCTATCTGTATTTTGCTAGTCATCGTTGCGTGGCATTACATTGTGGTAGGCGGAACGAAAAATGCAAACGCCTCAGAGACGGTTTCAGACACAGAGAGTTCAGGAGATAACATGCCATATACCGGCGTGTCGTCAGAAACGACAGCACAAAACCCGGCTGAAAAACAGACAGAGCCGCAGACAGAACCTCCTATGTCAAATGTGCCAAAGGAAACAGGAGAATATCAGTATTCTCAAATAGTTACGGAATTTGTATCCGGCAATAAAAATAACGAGGAATATGATGATACGGCTTTGGAGCAGAAATACATAATAATGAAGGAGCTTTTACAGCTTCCCAATCTTCCCACAGGCTGTGAGATTACATCCCTCACGGCAGTATTGAATTATTGGGGCTATGGTGTCAATAAAGAAACTATGGCTGATAAATATCTGGAAAAGGGAGAGATGGGAAAGGTTACGGCATATGAAGCATTTATTGGAGAACCCACCTCCACGAATGGCTGCTGCTGTTTTGCACCTGTCATACAAAGGGCAGCTAATAAATATCTGTCAGAGCAGAATTCATTTTACAGGGCATACGACCTGACAGGAGCGTCACTTGAGGATTTATATAGGGAAATCAACCAAAATCACCCTGTTATTGTGTGGGCTACCATAAACATGGGAGAACCAAGATATTATCCGCAGCTAAAGCTTTCGGACGGAACATATTCATGGATAGGCGGGGAGCACTGTATGGTGCTTACAGGCTACAATAAAAGCACAAATTCCGTATACGTTATGGACCCGTTAAGGGGAAATGTGGTATATGACGCTTCGCTGTTTAACAAAAGGTATGAGCAGTTGTTTTTACAGGCAGTAGTGGTAAAATGATAATGCTTAAGGCAGTAAGCATTGGGTAAGAATGAAAAATAGTAATGCTTCGGGTAAAAACAAAACAGTAATACTTTAACTTTAGGCAGAAATGAGATATAAAGGATAAGGATATGAGGAATGAAACCGAAAATGAAATAAAGAATAAAATAGAAAATAAGATAAAGAAATGTAAAGCCGGTTTTGAAATCAGAAAAACATTGATTTCTATAGGCTTAATAATGTGTATTATGAGCGTTATTACAGGCTGCGGAAATAACAGCAGGGACAAAGGAGCAGAACCGGCAAATTCACCACAGCAGAATATAAGCGAAAAGGACAGCCAAAGAGAGCAGTATACAAAGGAAACTCTTACAGTGGCAGCAGAGCAGTCAGAAGAAGGAATTACAACTGTAGAAGCGGAGTTATCAACAGAGGAAATTGCTACTACAACAACAAAGCCGCCAACAGAAGAAATTATAACAGCAGCGGAGCCACCAACAGAGGAAAATACAAAAACCCCGACGGAGTCGCCGTCAAATGAATCGGAAAGCTCTGACAGTTACACTTCCGCAAACGAAAATAATGAAAGCACTACACCTGCTCCCACACATGATAAGAACAGCAGAATAGTAGCCATAGACGCAGGCCACCAGAGCAGAGGAAACAGCGAGAAGGAGCCTGTAGGTCCGGGAGCCTCTGAAATGAAAGCAAAGGTAGCAGGAGGCACAAGGGGTATATCAACAGGAAAGCCCGAATATGAGCTGACACTTGAAATTTCAATTAAGCTAAAGCAGGAGCTTGAAAGCAGAGGATATACAGTGGTGATGATAAGGGAAACAAACGATGTAAACATAAGCAATGCCGAGAGGGCACAGATAGCAAACCTGTCAGGAGCCACAGCATTTCTCCGCATACATGCAGACGGCTCGGAGGACAGCTCCGTAAGCGGAGCCACGACCCTTTGCCCTACATCACAAAATCCCTATTGTGCCGATATATATGCAGACAGCAGAAGGCTTTCGGATTTTGTGCTTGAAGCCTTATGCGGCAGTACAGGGTGCAAAAAAAGGTATGTAAGCGAGGTTGACAATATGAGCGGAATAAACTGGTGTCAGATACCGGTATCCATTGTAGAGGTAGGCTTTATGACAAATGCCAATGAGGATATGCTCCTTAGCACAGAGGAGTACCAGTGGAAGGCGGCAAGAGGGATAGCTGACGGAGTGGACAGATTTTATGGTGAATGATGAGGTAAGGATATATGAGTTCTGAAATAAGCCACGACAGACAAAGAGCCTTAGGCACAGCACCAATCACAGCACTGATGTTTAAGATGGCAGTGCCGGGAATAATAGCACAGCTTATAAACATATTATACAGTATAGTTGACCGTATTTATATAGGCCACATACAGGGAGTAGGCTCAAACGCACTTACGGGAGTAGGTCTGACCTTCCCTGTAATCACATTTGTTTCCGCCTTTGCCATGATTGTGGGAGCAGGAGGAGCGCCTCTTGCCGCCATAGCACTTGGAAAAAAGGACAGGCAGAAGGCGGAAAAAATACTTGGAACAGGAGTATTTCTGCTTTTCTGCTTTGCCGCAGCCATAATGGTCTGCTTTTATATATGGAAGCGGCCTCTGCTGATGCTCTTTGGTGCAAGCGAATTTACCATAGATTACGCAGACAGCTACCTAAGCATATACCTTATAGGCACGCTTCCGGTTATGCTTTATCTCGGCTTAAACCAATATATTATAGCACAGGGGAAATCTCTCACGGCAATGCTTTCGGTAGGTATAGGTGCAGTTTTAAATCTTGTGCTTGACCCACTCTTTATATTTGTATTCAATATGAATGTAAGGGGAGCGGCAATAGCCACAATTATTTCCCAGAGTGCCAGTGCCATATGGGTTGTATCAACCCTTATAAAAAAGGATGCGTCAATGACCTTGAGAAAAAGCTTTATAAGACCTGCGTGGGAGGAAATAAGGCAGATAGTGGCACTTGGCATTTCGCCCTTTATAATGGCGTCTACGGAAAGCCTTATAAGCATAGTGATAAACAGGGGGCTTCAAACCTATGGAGGAGATATATATGTAGGCTCCTTTACGATTATCCAAAGCATAATGCAGATGATAAGTGCACCTGTAAGCGGCTTCACACAGGGAGTACAGCCTATCATCAGCTACAATTACGGCGCAGACAATTACAAAAGAGTGCGGTCAGTCTACAGGAGAATGATAGCAGTTACATTTGCCTTTGTAAATCTGGCAACGGCGTGCGTAATGATTTTCCCGAAGGCGTTTGCAGGAATGTTCACAGACGACGGGGAGCTTATAAGCCTTGTGGCGAAGGTTATTCCTGTGTTTATGGCGGGAATGCTTGTTTTCGGACTGCAAAACGGCATACAGCCAACCTTTGTGGCGTTAGGTCAGGCAAAGCTGTCGCTTTTTATAGCGGTCCTAAGAAAAATAATATTGCTTATACCTCTTGCAATAATATTCCCTCACTTTTTCGGAGTATGGGGCGTATATTATGCAGAGCCGGTTTCCGACGTGCTGTCGGCAGCCACAGCCACCCTGTTGTTTTTGATTAATATAAACAGGATATTGAAAAATAAAGAAGAAAATAAAGAAGAAAAGAGTGAAGAATAATGAACGGTTTTACAAAATATAATTTTCATACCCACACCTACAGATGCAAGCATGCAGACGGAACGGAAAGAGAGTATATAGAAAGTGCAATAAAAAATAATATAAAGGTACTGGGCTTTGCAGACCATGTGCCTTGTCCATTTAAGGAGAAGGGCAGAGTGTCAACCATACGTATGGATATGTCTGAGGCGCCGGAGTATGTTATGACCTTAAAAAAGCTGAAGGAGGAATATAAAAAGGACATAGACATATATATAGGCTTTGAGGCGGAATACATTCCCGAATTTTATCCGGAGCAGGTGCAGATGTGCAGGGAGCTTGACTGCGATTATATGATAATGGGACCGCATTTTTTAAGCGGTGAGCCGGGAGTTATGTATACAGGAAACAGGACAAGGCTTCCTGAGCGTATAAAGGCGTATGTAGACTCTGTCCTTGAGGGTGCGGCCACAGGGAATTTTATGTATATTGCACATCCTGACCTTTTACATTTTGCAGGAGACAAAAAGGTATACAGGTCACATATGACAAGGCTGTGCGAGGGCTTAAAGGAAATGGATATTCCCATAGAAATAAACAATGTGGGCATGGCGGGAAAAAGACATTACCCGACGCCGGAGTTTTGGGAGATAGCAGGTCAGGTAGGCAATGTGACTGTTATCGGTCTTGACGCACATAACATAAGAGATATGGAAAACAGGGAAGCCTACGGAAAATGTATGGAGCTTGCGGAAAAATACAATGTAAATTTTCTTACGGAGCCGGAGCAGGTGCTTCCGTATATGGAAAGGACAAAAAATAATATACAAAAAACGGATTGACAATAAAGTTAAGCATATGATAATCTGTTTATAATTACAGGGAGGTGAGCTTTATGATAAACGGAATAGGCGACAGCGGCTTTTCGCCATATGGAAGCAGTGCATCATATGGCATTGATGGAAGCCTTACAGATGATGAAAAGAAAAACGGCAGGGTTTCGCCGGAGGAATGTGAAACCTGCAAAAAAAGAAAGTATCAGGACGGCTCAAACGAGATGGTGTCCTTTAAGGCAGCGTCACATATATCTCCGGAGGCAGCGGGAGCAGCAGTCAGGGCTCATGAGGGAGAGCACGTATCAAATGCCTACAATAAGGCATATGAGAATGACGGAAAGGTAGTAAATGCCTCTGTTCGTATTTTCACGTCGGTATGTCCGGAGTGCGGCCGTACCTACGTTTCCGGAGGAGTTACCGATACGGCTATAAAGTACAGCAATGAGGAAAATCCGTATATGAAGGATTTTAAGGCACAGCAGGCGGCAGTGCTTACAGGACAAAATATAGACGAGAGGGAATAATGCAAAAAATCTTATGGAAGGATGTAAAGCAAAATGGTAAAGCATATAATATTGTGGCAGCTTAAGGACGAGCTTGGCACGGAGGAGAAGGAGAAGGTAAAAAAAGAGATAAAGGAAGGTCTGGAGGGACTTAAGGGAAAGGTTCCGGGACTTTTGGAGATAAATGTTATTACAGAGGGACTTGCCTCCTCAAACGCAGATGTTATGCTTGATTCAACACTTGAAAGCGAGGAAGCGCTAAAGGGCTACGCAGTACACCCAAGCCATGTGGAGATTGCTGACAATAAGGTAAGACCATACACAAAAACGAGAATATGTATGGATTTTGAAAAATAGTCAGAGTAAAATTTTTATACTAAAAATTTTTATGCTAAAAATTTATATACTAAAAAATTTTTATACTAAAAATTAATATTTGATTTATTTTACCAATAGTGATATAATAAATATACATTTATACTTAGTCAACTAAATATTGGAGGAGGCTATGAAATACTTAAAGCAGTTTGGCATTATTTTAGCCGTTTCTTTTTTGGGGGAAATACTTAAAGCACTTATTCCGCTTTCTATACCTGCTAACATATATGGTCTTGTGCTTATGCTTTTGGCATTGATGACAAAAGCGGTTAAGCTTTCGGATGTAAAGGAAACCGCATACTTTTTGGTGGAGATTATGACCGTTATGTTTATTCCGGCAGGAGTGGGGCTTATGGCTGCGTGGGATTCACTAAAAGATATTCTTATTCCTGTTATAGTGATTACATTGGTTACGACGGTTATAGTTATGGCAGCTACAGGAAGAATAACCCAGCTTGTCATAAGAATTGAAAGGAAAAGGAACAAAAAATGAGGGAAATAATTACAAACTCCGCATTTTTTGGAGTGTTCATCAGTATATTAGGCTATGAGGTTGGATTGCTTTTGAAGAAAAAGCTTAAAAGTCCCATATTTAATCCACTGCTTATAGCCATTGTTTTCGTTATTGCAGTGCTGCTGCTTATGGGAATAGACTACGACAGCTATAATGAGGGTGCAAAGTATATAAGCTATCTCCTTACGCCGGCTACGGTCTGTCTGGCAGTACCCTTATATGAGCAGCTTACGCTTCTTAAAAGGAACTGGAAGGCAGTCATCATAGGGATAGCGTCGGGAGTTATAACGTCACTTACAAGCGTATTTATACTTGCACTTGCATTTGGACTTACCCACGAGGAATATGTAACACTTCTTCCCAAATCCATAACCACAGCTATAGGTATGGAATTATCAAGGGAGCTTGGAGGAATTGTGACAATATCGGTGGCAGTTATAGTGGTAACAGGTATATTTGGCAACGTTATGGCGGAAACAGTATGCAGGCTCTTTAGAATAAAGGAGCCGGTGGCAAAGGGGATTGCCATAGGAACAGCAGCTCATGCCGTAGGAACAGCAAAGGCTATGGAGATAGGACGTGAAGAAGGTGCAATGAGCAGCCTTGCTATTGCTGTGGCAGGAATATTGACGGCAGTTATAATTTCCGTTTTCGCACAGTTTATATAGCTTATATAGAAATAATAGATAATATATATTATCTATATAAGATTAAAATATACAGAGGGTAGAGGAAAAGCTTATGCCTTATATGAGAAAAAGAGAGAGATTAGGAGATGTCCTTTTAGCGAGAAATATTATTACGGAGGAGCAGCTTCAAAAAGCACTTGCAGGGCAGAAGGAAAAAGGCCTTATGCTTGGAGAAATGCTGATAGAGCTTGGGTACGTAACACAGGAAAGACTGAATAATGTTCTCTGCGACCATTTGAATATAGAATTTGTAAACCTAAGGGCAGTGGATATTGACGACAGCGTAGTGGATATGCTTGATGAGAGCATTATGAGAAAATATACCCTTGTCCCGTTTGCTTACGCTGACGGCAGCATAAATACCGTAAAGGTAGCTATGTCAGACCCTATGAACATATTTGCCATTGATGATGTAAATATGGTTATGGGTATGCAGGTTGAGACTTATCTGGCAGATTCAGGAGACATACATGCCTTTTTGGACAAAAAGTTTGGAAAGCAGCAGGCTCAGAATATTGTAGAGATGTATAAAAAGGAGCAGAGTGCCCTAGAGGAGGACGAGGAGGAGGAAAAGGCAAGAAAGGAAGAAATTGAAAACGCCCCTATCGTCCAGCTTGTAAATAGCATTATTGAACAGGCGGTAAGACAGAGAGCCAGCGATATACATATTGAACCCTTTGAAAACATAGTGAGAATAAGGTACCGTGTAGACGGAAGCCTTATTGAATCCATAACCTATGACAGGACGCTATTTCCGGCTATTATAGCAAGGCTTAAGATTATGTCAGGAATGGATATTTCGGAAAAGAGAAAGCCACAGGACGGACGTATTACCCTTGTGGTGGACAGAAGGGAGTATGACATAAGAGTTTCAAACCTTCCTACAGTGTACGGCGAGAAGGTGGTTATGAGACTTGCCTCAAAGGAGGGCTTTAAAAAGGATATAAGCGAGCTTGGTATGTCACCGGGCGATATGGAGAGATTTAAAAATATCCTTAAGAACCCACATGGCATTATACTTGTAACAGGACCTACAGGAAGCGGTAAATCCACCACCCTTTATACGGCACTTAGTGCATTGAATACAGAGGATGTAAACATTATCACGGTAGAGGATCCTGTTGAGGCAAATATAGACGGAATTAATCAGGTGCAGACAAATGTAAAGGCACAGCTTACATTTGCTTCCGCATTAAGGTCTATACTCCGTCAGGACCCTGATATAATTATGATAGGTGAGATAAGAGACTCAGAGACGGCAGAGATAGCGGTAAGAGCTTCCATCACAGGACATTTGGTGGTAAGCACTCTTCATACAAACAGTACCTCAAGCTCTGTATCACGTCTTGTCGATATGGGCATAGAGCCGTATCTTCTTTCCGACTCCCTTGTGGGAGTTATAGCACAGAGACTTGTAAAAAGGCTTTGCAAATGTAAGAGACAGGATTATGCCACTGAGGATGAGAAAAAGCTCTTGGAGGTGCCGGAGGACAGGCAGCAGATTGTATACAGGCCTGTAGGCTGCAAGCTGTGTAACAATTCAGGATATTTAGGACGTATCGGTATATATGAGATTATGCAGATTTCACCTGCCCTAAAGCGTGTTATCTCAAAAAACGGAGATGCGGTGGATATAAAGGAAATAGCAGTAAGAGAGGGTATGCACACTCTTAAAAGCTCGGCAGCACAGTGCGTGCTTGCAGGAACAACCTCTATGGACGAGATGATAAAGATAAGCTATGAGGTAGAGGAGGGCTAAAAGCCGTTTTTCAGACAACACTTTATACTTGGAAAGGATTAAAACATACAATGGTAACAGTTAATGAGCTGCTGAATGTGGCAAGAGACAAAAAGGCATCAGACCTTCATCTGACGGTAGGACTTCCTCCTAAGATGAGAGTTGACGGAGAGCTTATAAATATGAATTACCCAAAGCTGACGCCGCCTGATATAGAGAGCATAGCATTAAATCTGATGAATGAAAAGCAGAGAGAAACCTTTGCAAAGGACGGAGAGCTTGATTTTGCCTTTTCGGTGCCGCAGGTAGGACGTTTCAGGACAAACGTATTCAGACAGCGTGGCTCGGTAGCATTATGTATGAGACTTGTAGGTACGGTTATTCCGGAGCCGGAGACTTTGGGAGTGCCGCCGTCAGTGGTGGAGCTGTACAAAAAAAAGAGAGGACTGGTGCTTGTCACGGGACCTACGGGAAGCGGAAAATCAACTACTCTGGCATCCCTTATAAGCAAGATTAACCATGAGCTTAACGCCCATGTAATAACTCTGGAGGACCCTATAGAGTATCTCCATACCCACGACAAGTCAATGATAAACCAAAGGGAGATAGGCCTTGACACAAACGCCTACGACAAAGCACTCAGGGCGGCACTTAGAGAGGACCCCGACGTTATACTTGTAGGTGAGATGAGAGATTTGGAAACCATATCCACAGCCATTACCGCAGCAGAGACAGGTCATCTGGTGTTTTCCACACTCCATACCATTGGAGCGGCGGCCACCATAGACCGTATTATAGATGTGTTCCCTCCCCACCAGCAGCAGCAGATACGTATACAGCTTGCGATGGTGCTTGAGGCTGTTATATCACAGCAGCTTATACCGTCAACAGATAAAACGGGACGAGTTGCAGCCTTTGAGGTTATGCACGGAACAGTGCCTATACATAATCTTATAAGAGAGGGAAAGGCGTATCAGATAGCATCAGTTATACAGACCAGCCGCAAGGAGGGCATGAGGACTATGGATGATGCGTTGATTGACCTATATATGCAGGGAAGGATAAGTCCTGAAAGTGCAATCAGCTATGCACAGGATTTGGCATACGTAGAAAAGAGAGTAAGCCTTTTTTAATATTTAAAAGAAAGGAAACACAGCTATGCAGACATTTTCTTATAAGGCAATAGGAGCCGACGGAAAAGAAAAAAAGGGAAGTATAGAGGCAGAGAGCAGACAGGAGGCAGTGAAAAAGCTTAAGGATGACAGTATGCTGCCTGTAAGCGTAGAGGAGCAGTCTCTTTTAGATAAGGATATAAACTTTTCCTTTGGAGGAAAGAGAAAGAAAAAGGTAACTCCAAGAGATTTGAGCGTATTCTGCCGACAGTTTTCAAGCATCCTAAGAGCCGGCGTAAGTGTGGTAAAGGCATTGGAAATGCTTGGGGCACAGACTGAAAACAAGCATTTAAAGGCTGCCATTATAGAGGTTCAGAGCAGCGTTGAAAAAGGTGCCACCTTATCGGATGCCATGAGAATAAAGAAGGATGTTTTTCCGGATCTGCTTATCAGCATGGTATCGGCAGGTGAGGCGTCAGGAAGCCTTGAGCTTGCCATAGAGCGAATGGCAACCCAGTTTGAAAAGGATGCGAAAATCAAGTCTATGGTAAAGAAAGCCATGACATATCCTATGGTACTCCTTGTAGTGGCTGTAGGCGTTATGATACTTATGATTACATACGTTATCCCGCAGTTTGAGGATATGTTTAATTCCATTGGCTCTGAGCTTCCGATATATACGAAAGCCGTGCTGTGGCTGGGAGATTTTATCACAAGCAAGTGGTGGCTGATTATTTTAATAGTGGTCGCAATAATATTTGCATATAAGTCGTATAAAAAGACAGACGGCGGAAGGCATACGATAGATAAGATAAAGCTTAAGATACCTGTATTTGGAATGTTAGCAACAAAAACCGCCTGTGCAAGATTTTCACGAACACTCAGCACGCTTCTTAAGTCGGGAATGTCCATGATGGACGCCCTAGACATAGTGGCGGACACTATGGATAATGTGCTTTATAAGGACGCACTTGTAAAGGCTAGGAGCGGCGTGGCATTAGGCTTTGAGCTGTCACAGCAGCTTGAGGCGACAGGGCTTTTTCCTCCTATGGTGGTACATATGGCAAGCATAGGCGAGGAAACGGGAAATATGGAGGAAATGCTTACAAATGTAGCTAATTATTATGACGAGGAAGTGGAGATGGCTACGCAGCAGGTTACGGCACTTATGGAGCCTGTCATTATTGTGGTTATGGCAGTTATGGTAGCAGTGCTTGTGCTTTGTATCTACGGACCTATGGCTCAGCTTTACGACGATCTTGGCTAGGCTTGACAGATTAATTTGATATAAATACCTTGTTTACACCCGGTGCAAGGTGTTATATATACATAAATATGTAACTATAAATTAAGTAATAAAAGGAGAACGAAAAATGAAGGAACAGAAAAGATTAGGTAACAAAGGTTTCTCTCTTGTAGAGTTAATCGTAGTAATCGCCATTATGGCAATCCTTGTAGCAGTACTTGCACCTACACTTCTCAGCAAGATTGAAGAATCAAGAGAAGGTACAGACTATTCAGCTTTAGGTGAATTAAAGACAGCAACTGAGGAGGCTGTGTTAGGTAGTGAGACAATTTATAATCTTGTTAAAGAAGATATTGGCACTGGAGCTACCGAAAAGACATATAAGGTTTCGATTGATGCTGATAATAAAAAAATAACAGCGATTGGTGCGAGTTCAGATAAGGCTTCTGAAAAGTTATATAATGCTGTAATAAAGGTGTTGCCGGACTTTGAATTCAAATCAGATGCTGCAAAGGGAGGAGACGTATATATTACAGTTACCAAAGATGGAAAGGTATCAGCAAAAATCGTAGCAAGTGGTAAGACAGCTTCAGACCCTGCAATAACAAAGAAAAATGAAGACCCATTTGAGGTTAAGTAATTAACTGCAAGTGTTCAACAAATTAACAAACCGGGGGAATTTTCTTTTATCCATTCCTTGCCGCAGAAAGCTTTAAGCTTTCTGCGGCAGGGATAAAAGAGTTTATAGAGGAAACACAAGCCGGGTAGTGTTTTCGCTAAACTATCGGCATAACTGCCAATTAAAACAACATACTGACATACATAAGCATTTACACAAAAACTAATCACAACAACACAACAAGGAACAACCAACCCCATGAATTTAACAGCAGCAGAGATAATGGTATACATACTAACCTTTTTATACGGAATTGTACTTGGCAGCTTTTTAAATGTATTAATATACCGTATACCAAACAAAGAAAACTTTACAACAGAGCGTTCCCACTGTATGACCTGTGGGGCGAAGATAAAATGGTACGACCTTATACCGGTATTCAGCTACATATTTTTAAGAGGCAGATGCCGAAGCTGTAAGGAGAGGATATCAATTCAGTATCCTATAGTAGAGGGCTTAAACGGTTTGCTGTATGTAATTATATTTACAGTAAACGGCATAAGCATAAGCATGGACAGTGTGCTTATATCCCTTGTAACCTCTATATTTATAGTGATTTCAGTTATAGACTGGAGAACATACGAGATACCCTTTGGACTGAACATAGCCATATTTGTATTGGCAGTAATAAGAATAGTGATTGAGCCGTCAGGATGGATAGAGCATCTTACAGGCTTTGCGGCAGTAAGCGGATTTATGCTTATATGCCTTATAATAGGAAGAATTATAAAGGGAGTGGATGCCTTCGGCGGCGGCGACATAAAGCTGATGGCGGCGGCAGGCTTGTTTGCAGGCTGGAAATGTGTTATACTTGCATTTCTCATAGGCTGCGTATCGGGAGCCATTATCCACAGTATAAGAATGAAAGTAACCGATGCAGACAGAGTATTGGCATTTGGACCATACCTGTGTGCCGGATTATTTATAAGTATATTATTTGGAAATAGTATTATAAACTGGTATCTTGGAATGCTCTAAGGTGTCAGAACGGAGGAGAAGCATGGTAATTAAAAACAAGAAAAAACTCCTAAGTATAGTTATAAAGGGTGAACATATTAAGATGTGTCTTGTTTCCAAAAACGGAAAGAGCTTAAGAGTACACTCTGCAGCAACTATAAATACACCAAAGGGAGCTGTGACGGATGGTCTTATTGAGGATGCAGAGTCGCTGGAAAAGGAAATAAGAAAAACACTGACAGCAAAAAGCATTTCCACAAAGGATGTTATTTTTTCCATAGTTTCAGGAAAGATAGCCACAAAGGAGGTTATTATACCTGAGGTAAAGGATAATAAGATAGGAGATATCGTAACTGCAAACGCATCGGAATATTTCCCTGTAGAGATAGACGATTACATTATCAAGCATACCATATTGGAGAGATTTACAGACGGAGATGTGGGAAAGATAAGGCTTCAGCTTGTGGCAGCACCGAAAAAGATGGTAGAGTCCTACTATGCACTTGCAAAAAGACTGGAGCTTCACATAGAGACTATAGATTACTCAGGCAACAGTATTTATCAGCTTTTAAACGGACAGATAGGCAAGGAATACTGCACCGTTATAGATATAGAGGGAGAGGGCACCGTAGTAAGCATATTTGAGAATAATGTGCTTAAAATGCAGAGAAATATTCCTTACGGAAGAACGCTTCTCGTGGAGACGGTAATGGAAAAATACAGCCTTACCACTGAGGAGGAGGTAAGGAAAAAGCTTTACGATGACAAGATACTGAATATTTCACTTGACACTGACGAGGTGACGGACAGCCTTTCTTACCTTGTAAACGGTATAAAGAGAATAACTGACTACTATATTTCCAGAAATGGCGGAAGACCTTTTGATAAGGCATATGTGCTTGGCGATGCCGTTACCATACCGGGACTGCTTACACTTCTTGCAAACGAGATGGGAACGGACCTTATACCTATAATCCGCTTTGCAAATGTCACATTGGACAAAAGCGTGGCAGCAACGGAGAGAAACATAACTGAATATACATCATCAATCGGAGCATTGCTGGCACCTATTGACATTGTGTCCGTACAGCAGGAGGCGGTTGAAAAAAGCGGCAGCAGCATGAGGACTATGGTGATGGTGCTTGTGCTTGCCATTGTTGCATCGGCGGCATTAATTGCCATGCCTCTTATAGATGTACTGTCCTACGAGGACAAAATGGAGAACACGCAAAAAAATATAGACAGGCTTATATATGTGGAGGATATAGTAGACGATTACTATGTGGCAAAGGATAAGCTTTCCGATGCGGCGGCATTTCAGAGTATTACAAGCAATAACAATGATTATCTCCATATATTTTTAAGAGAGCTTGAGAAGAAAATGCCTTCCGATATAGCCTTTAACGGTATGAGCGTTGCGTCAGGCTCAGTGACGGTATCAGGTACGGCAGCAAGCAAAAGCTCAATAGCAAAGCTTGTACAGCAGCTTAACTCCATAGAATCCGTAGCCAATGTGTTTATCAGCAATGAAACGGAGGTTATGGATAACACCGGAGCTATCACCGTATCATTTTCATTGACATGCACCTTTAGTACAATGACAAACACTGATACTGACGGGGAAAATGATGAGACACAGACAGGGGAAGCTGAAGCCGGAGGAGAAAACGGCGATACAGCCGCAGATGAACAGGAAACCGGAGAAAACAACGATACACCACCTGCAAATCAGTAATGGGAGGACAGAAGAATGGCGAAATCTAAAAAGATAAATATGGAAATATCCGAGAGAGATAAAAAGCTTGTGCTTGTTTTACTGTCTATACTTATACTTGGCGCATCATATATGCTTGGCTATCAGAAGCTTTCAGACAAGGCTGACGAGTATAAGCAGGAATATAATGCAATGAAGGTAAAGGAAGCTGATTTAATAGAAAAGCAGGAAAATATAGAGGATTATGAAAAAAATATAATATTCTTTGAAAATGCCTATAACAGTGTCATTTCACAGTATGGAAGCGGAGTGACGCAAACCTTTCAGATAGACTTTTTAAACAGGCTTGAGAGAGCCACGAATGTATGGATAAAAAGCGTAAACTTTCAGGCGGCGGCGCAGGTATACACCTTTGGCAACATACAGACGACAAATCCCGCAGGCAGCGGAAATGCTTACAGCACGGATCTGGCGGGCTACAGAAACAGCTTTACGGTGGCATATCAGGGACAATATGAGGACTGGAAAAATTTAATAGAGTATCTGAACACCTATTTCAGTAAAAATGTAATTGAAAATATATCAATGTCATATAGTGATATAACAGGCGAGGTGTCCGGCACTATGACCTTTGACGTATACAGCATAGTGGGAAGCGATAATACATACGTAGAGCCGGAGTTTGACATTGAGACAGGCTCGGACAACATTTTTATGTCAGAGATACTGGGAGCGGTAAATGTGCCGGATAGCAACGGAGATTCTATTTTAAGCAATTATGACTATTATCTGTCAGTAAATCAGGTTACGGCAGGAATAGATGCCTGCACCATCGGCAGGAGAAATGATATTACAGGGGAAAGCGTTCTCACCGGCAACGAAAATGAGCCGATGGATGTAAGCCTTACGCTTTCAGGCAGTGAAGGAAAATACACTGTAACCTACAGGCTTTTGGACAATGAATATACGGAGGAATGTACGCCGGGCAGTGCCTTTGAGCTTCTTGTCCTAAGTGCCGGAAGAACCTCTGAGGAGGATAATGCAGGAGTAAACATTACCATAGAAAATAAATCAGACATACCTGTAAACATTAAGGTATTTGGTGACGATGATAATGCAAGGGTAAGATTCAGGCAGAATACGGGAGATGTGGTTATTTACTAAAAGAGCTGCCAAAAATGACGGCAGAAAGGAAGTGGCACATGAAAAGAATATGTAACAGAAAACTTAATAACAAGGGCTTTTCTCTTATAGAAGTGCTTATAGCAGTGGCAATTCTTGCTATTGTGACACTTCCTATACTTAAAGCCTTTTCTACGTCGGCTATGGTCAACAGAAACGCACGCAGGCAGGAAAATGCAAATACGGCGGCGTCAGCCATAACAGAGCAGTTTAAGTCCATGACAGTGGGAAGGCTTGTTGAAAAATACGGAGATACCACAAAATATGGTCGTGGCGATAAGGAGACGGTAGATGGAGATACAGAAGGCGGAAGCTATACTGATAAGGCGTATGAGTATAATCCGGACACAGGGAACTATAAATTTTATGTTACGAGCAGGGATAAGTCATACTATGAGGGCATAAACGGAGAAGAATTTTATGTGGAGGTAGAGCTTGACCCGAAGCAGTATGAGGATCAGTATGATTTAAACGGAGATCTTATAACAGACAATGATAATACGCTAAATAATATAAACTCTTATGATATGCCAAAATTTTCCGATATAAACTCAAAGGAAAATTATGTGGTAAGAGATATATTGTATAAATATGACAATGATGCAAAGGGGGATTTTATTAAACAGATAAATGAGCTGAACGCATCAAATGGTACAAACAATTTATTTAATGCCGATAATGTTGTCAAGAATATTGAAATTACAAACAGCATCACAGTAGATGATGAAACCGTCACTAAGGCAGGAGAGGAAAGCTTTATACAGAGGGTATCACTTGTTATACGGTATGAATATGACGGTCTTACACCTGTAGAAAGGACTGAAAATCTGGGGGAAAACAGATTTAAGGCAAAGCTTACGGGAAGCGGCAGTGAGTGCTATGTGGTTGGAAACATGGAGCCTGTATATGAGGACAGCGATGAAGCCTACGGCTCAATGAAAAATGTTTACCTTTTCTATATGCCATATAAGGCAAATACAAACATAGTGGCAAACGACAGGATAACAGTAAACTGTAATTATGAAACAGGTGCTGCAAGAGACGGAAAGGCAATAGCCTATGAAAATATTGATACATACATTGTGGAACAGAGCATTGAAAACGGAACAGGAAGAATATATCTGCAAAGTAAAAATGTATCTTTAAATATAAATAATACCGGAGTAGCATTTGACACGGCAGGCAGAACGACAGATTTGCCTGTGGGGGCAAGTAAAGGGCCGGTAAGCATTTATTCCAATATACAGAATTGGAGTGATTATAACAAACCGTATAAGGCAAGTGATGATGAGGCTAAAAGAAATAACGGTATAACAGTAAACAGTCCCGAAAGAGATGAAAAGTATCTTTATACCATAAATGTAAAGGTATGGCTTGACAGGGAGAGCATGGAAGAAGGAGAGGAGCCCCTTGCGGATATGACCTCAACAAAGGAGAATTAGCTTATGAAGGAAAGGATTAAAGGAAAAACTAAATATGCTGCCGGTAAAAGAGACAATTCAAACAGCGGCTCAACACTTGTTATGGTGCTTACGATAGTAGCTTTTCTGTCTATACTGGCGGTGGTAGTAACCTCAGCGGCAACTACAAATTATAAGATGAAGATTGTAAATAAGCAGTCTCAAAAGGCTTTTTATACTTCCGAGAATGCACTTGATGAAATTTATGCGGCACTGGGAAAGCTCTCTATAGAAACCTTTGACGAGACATACAATGAGGAGCTTTCATCTGTTGTAAAGTCCATTGATGTCGGAAACAGCAGTGTGTCCATAACAATGCCGAATCTTGACATTAACAGAGATTTAAGAAAAAATTATACATATAATATTTTGGAAAAATTAAACCTATTAGATATGAGCAAGGATAAAAGTGCATATACCGACAATGATTTTCAGCTTGTGTCCTATGATGTTAATATAAATAAGCCGATGATTGACACTTTTGTGGCAAAGCTTAATTCATATCTTGAGGGTGAGGGAAAGACGTACGATAACAATGTAGGCTTAAGGGTAGTATCTATAGACAGTATAAGGGTTACAGCGGAAAAAACTAAGATAACAAAAAACGGAACTACCACACCTTTGGATTTAAAACAGTACATACTTAGCTTTACAAACTGCAGGGTTGAATATCTTAACGAAAGATCATACTATTCAAATCTTACCTTTGACGGAAGAATGGCTATGCCGGATATATATATAGATTTTTCGACAGAGACTACAAAGGAGCTGACTACCTTTGCAGACTATGCCTTAGTAGGAAATACAGGCATTTCCATAGGAAGAACCGAAAATAGCGGAAATGTCATACAGGGAAGCCTTAATTTAAACGGAAACGCATACGGAGGAAAGGGAGCAGTATCAGTCGGCGGTGTTTTAGTTACAAACGGAAGCTCAATAAATGTGGGAAGCGGCATAACTCTTATCTCCGGAGGAGATATAACGGTAAACGACGGAACCTTTACGTCAACAAACTCCAAGCTTTGGTGTGAGAGCATTGTAACGACAGGAAATACAGGCTCTCAGATAAATATTACAGGAGAAAACGGATCCACGTATGTTAAGGATGATTTACAGGTAGACGGAGATTTCAGTACGGTTATTCTTAACGGAGGCTATTACGGATACAGCTATCAGGGCGAAAACACTGCGGAGGTCAACCATAATAACAGCAGTGCAATTATAGTAAACGGAGAAAAATCAGCCGTAAATATGTCGGCATTGAAGGAATTAGTTTTAGGAGGCAGGGCATATATAGATTATGCAGGCTTTAGTACCGAAAAGGCATATACCACAGGAGAGTCGGTTTCTCTCACAGGTACACAGGAAATGTATCTTGTGCCGTCATATATGATGAAAAGGGAGACAATCGTGGATGGAAACACTGTGGTTACTGATGTAAGCAATCCTATAGTGGGAGACACAACAGGAGTAAAGGTAAATATAACGGAAAAGAATTTCTTTGGCTGGGATTACCTTTACGGAAGTGATATTGACGAGAGCATTCGTGTGGACAGTGACCTTTATACCGCAAAGGAGGTAATAATAGAGGGAAAGACAGTAACCTACTATTATTTCAGATTTAAGGGCGGAAACGGTGACAAGGCTGTTTCAGATTACACAAAGGCACTTCTCGATGACAATACATATAAGACAATAACAGACAGCATTGTTGTCTCAGCCGCACCTGTGGAGAATGGAAGGACGGCATCCTCAGAGGCAGAGAGAAAGCAGATGATATCTGACTATGACAAGTGCAGAGCATATATCAGAGGGGTTATTTTGTCGAACCTTTCAGCACAGTCAAGTGACCTTATAAGTACGGTAACAGGAAAGGTTTATACAAACGGTCAGATGATAAATGCAGCCTTTAAGGACGGAACCGGCAATCTTAGCTTAAGCAGTACAAATAATTCCTATGTTGTGGAGGGAAATGCAGTAAGCACAGACGGATTTATACTTGAATCCTTAGATTTATCAAACAGATACGATTTACTCTCAAAAATACTTGCAATGCCTGATTTCACAAACAGCGACGGAACAAGGAATTATTTATACAAGCTTGGCAATTCAATAGTAATAGATAATGAGAGTATAAATATCTCAGGCTATATTAACAATAACGTATTTGAAAATATTATATCAATGGATGCGTTAGACAGACTTGTGGCAACAGAGGCACACAATGAGGTTATAAATGTACCGGGCTATGGAGATGGCGTGGTAAGCTACATTACAAACGGAAAAACCACTGTAGTAGGTGAAGCTCCAAATGATTACAGTAACGGTATTATTGTGACAACAGGAGACGTTATAGTGAAAAAGGATTTTACAGGCACAATTATAGCGAGAGGAACCATATATGTTGAGGGAAATGTAACTGTAAAATCTGATAAAAACCTTATATATGAGCTTTTAAAAAGAGACAGTGCCCTTTCGGATATATTGAACACCTCCGGTGCTGCAGCAGAAGGCGAGATTGCAGTGTCAGACATGACCTACAAGGATTTTGTTGACTTTATCAACTGGAGAAAAACCGAAAATGTAACAGAGGAAAGCGATGAAGAGGAAACAGAATAAACCATTGGAAAAACTGAATAGCGGTATGACACTGGTGGAGCTTTTGGTTGCCTTAGCCATTATAGCTATTATGGTTTCGGTTTCCGTTATTGGAATAGGAATTTTATCTTCGGGAGATTCCAAAAAGGCATCGGGAGCACTTAGGAATGCTTTAAGTGAGGTGCGGACAAACACCTTGTCCATAGAGGCATCTTGGGAGGCTGTCATAAGGAATAATGATGGCAAGTATGAGGCAGTCATATTTAAGGATGGCAGCGAGGATGAGGTTTATGAGCTTGGAACAAGGATAGATGTTACCTTTATTGACAGCAAGACGGCGGTAGAGAATACCCTTAATGAGGGTGACGAGCTTGAGATTTCCTTCAGCAAATCCTCCGGAAGCGTAAGCAAGATTAAATATAAGGGGAGTGAATTTGCTATGGATGGAAGCAGTCTTACCTTTCTTGTAAACAGCTCCTCAAAGGGCGAGTACGAGGTGGTGCTGTGGTATGCTACAGGCAAGGCAACAGGCAAGGAGTAGTGTATGATGAGAGATAAAACCATGAAAGACAACAATAAGGGCTTATCTTTGGTAGAAATTATTGTAGCTATAGCGATTGGCAGCATAGTTTTGACGGCAGTAATGCTTTTGGTTGTACAGGGGGTTAAGAGCTACCGATCCCAAAGCACTAAGGCAAGCCTGCAAAATGATGCAAACATAGCACTAAACCAGATGAGCGACAATATAATGGAGGGCGACCGCCTTACAATATCGAACCTTACAAATGCTGAAGGGGCAATATATACATCGTACTTTATGATAAAGGATAATGTTTACTATGTATATGTGCCTGATGAAAAAATATTATATCTGTCAGAGTCCCCTACAAAGGATACAAAATCAAGCGTGCTTTGTGAAAATGTGGAAGGCTTTGATGTGCATATACTTGATTATTGCATTGTGGAGGGAAAAAATAATGAGATAATGGGGGTAACAAACCCCATACAGATTAAGGTAAGTATTAATGTAGCAAAGCTGGGAGAGAGCAGAGAGGTAAACAGAATTTTAAGCATGAGAAATGATTTGCCTGAGATAAAGCTGATGATAGAGGGTGCAGATGCAGAAAGCACTGATGATAATATTATTGGCAAAAATATAAGCAGCATAAGAAACTATATCACATCTGAAAATTAGAAAGGAAGTGTATGTGATGGAGAGAATGGAGAAAATGAAGAAAAGTAAGTTTAAAAGAGCGGTTGAGGTTGTGCTGTCGGCTGCTTGTGTTTTGGCTGTGATAATATTTGCATATGCAGACAATAATAATAGCCGTGCAGGTGAGGTTGATGATACGTCTGATGTGCCGGTTATTGAGAGCAGTGTGACTATTGGGAAGAAGACGTATACGAAGGACAGACCCCTTAAGGTTATAGAGATAGTGCCTTTGGAGTTTCAAAGAGAATTAGCATATCTTATAGGCTCTGATTATTACGGTGTAAAATTTGAAGATATTAAAGAACTGATAGTGAGTGGAAATCCAAATGCTAAGGGATTTTTGCAGTCATGGGCAATGAATCTTGGCAGTATGTATGGAGGTCAATATAGTGTACAGTTTTATGTAAAGTTTGCACAAAAGGGAGGATATGGTTGGTGTGATGGTTTTCCTAATAATGATTATGAATTTGTTCTTGATAATAGACTTGACTACAGAATAATAGACAATGATGGTAATGTATACAGATATAAAGATGAAAACGGAAATGTAGTTAATTCTACAAACATATTTGCATATAGTGTGTTTAACGATTACAATATGGCAGATAAGATAGAATATGAAGCAAAATGTCCAAGTGAATTGACACAGAAAGATATAGATGAGGCTGATCTTATATATATAAATACAGCAGCCGGTTACAGAGATGGTGGTGGTGGTTGCTTTGGTATTTATAAAACGGCAAACAGCTATATGCCCGGAAAATATCCTATGATTAAAAATGGCATTACATATGATACCAAACAAACATTCTCTGACAGAGGAGAGGATTTTTCCGCAGATATAGCATGGTATCTATATAGAGCTATAGTGGCAGAAGATATTGCCATAATATTTGATACAAATAGAATAGCAAATTATTTTGAAACTGATGATAATGCAGTAAAGCTTTCATATCTTTTAAATGGCGTGGACAGAGATATGTTTAAGGAGCATTTTTGGAAGAATGAAAATGTGGCAGAAAAATCATATAGCGGAACATTGGGAAACTTTGAGATTGTTAATGATACCTTTAAAATTACATATACGTATTACAATCAATATGATACTGCAGCGGCAGGGGTACCAAACAAAGAGTTAAGCTGGCATCAACAGATGTTTATAAATGCAGATTTTGTATATTCTATATGTCATGACGAAGGAAACGAGGACAATAAAAACTATTATTATTATGCCCCTGACTTTTCAGGACATGAGAGAAGTGTAAACGTATGGAATAATGTATTTTCATATGGAGATTGGAATACTCTTTTACAGCAGGTACCGGCAGGAAACTTAACGATTGTAAATAAGGAAATGGCAGGAAGCAGCTATGATGACTTATATTATTTATTTGGCGATAACGGAAAGGTATCAGTCGGTTCAGCCATAAGGTATATTTTAGGAGATTATTTAAAGCTGAATGAAAAAGATGGAAGTCTTAAGGTGCTTGAGATAGAGCCGGCAGGCAGCTATCAGTACGATAATCTTACAGATGAACAGGCACTAAAGATATTTAATTATCTTCAGATCAGCATAAGTAATATTAAAGGTGAAAACATAGCCGGTTATGTGGATATAAAGTCAGTTGCCATGAATGAGTTTATAGCCATGACAGAGGATATAAAAAATAATTATGACCTTGTTATCATAGGGGACTGGTTTGATAGTGATACTAATAAAAATTATAAGAATACATTTTTGAAGTATACGTATTCTGAATATGGAAAAGAAATACTATATTATAATTTAAATCCTGCTACAAAGAATATTGTGGATAATATATCTACAGTATATAGCGGAAATGACCTTACCGACAAAGCATATGACAAGCTTAAGGATTATTTGGACAGTAAAAAGCCAATGGTTTTGGCGGATTCAATATACAGCGGAGATACAAATGTAATAGATAAGGATTCAAACGTATATAAGCTGTCGAAACTTGCAGGAGATAGCAAATATAGCAAATATATTACAGATGAAAGCATGAAGCTTGGCGGAAGGTTAAAATGTATAGAAAGACCATCAGTAATTATAGATAAGAACTACGATAATGTTATATATGATGATGATGGTATTGCAAAAATAAACCTGACAAGAAATGAGATATCAAACTTTGGGTTTAGTGTATCAACAGGTAATGATAAAAGGAATTATAACCTTGAGATATATGTAGACAAAAACGGAGACGGATTATTCTCAGGTAGTGGAGAAAATAATGAGATTGTATATAAAGGAGAATATCAAAGCTATACTCAGAGACTTACGCTTCCGTCAGGTCTTAGAGGATACCTTAAATGGAAGGTGGTTCTGACTGATAAGGATACAGGAATGTCCACAGATAAGGAAGGAGCCTTTGTCGTAGGCTATGGAAATAATGAAAAGAAAGTAGTTAAGGTTTTGCAGATAGGTCCTGAGGGAAATACATTGCCGTTAAATAAAAATGATTCGTTTTTGAAGCTTTTTGATGCCGCATCAGAAATAACAGGTCTTCAAATGACAGCAGATGATATAACGGTTATGACAACCACAGAATTTGAACAGTGGTATGAATCATCACCATATGATTCAAACACGAAAGCCAATGATAAGCTGTCAAAGGATGGGGAAACAGGCTTTGACATAATTGTAATGGGCTTTGAGGATTCATATGGCTATGAGGACATAGACGATACGCATGGAGCTCTTTCAAATATTTATGACTATATTGAGGCAGGAAATTCTGTCCTTATGTCACATGATTTGGTGTCATATTCAGCATACAGCGATAGCAAACACACAAATGTAAACGTGTCACTTAAATCAAATGACTTGGATAAAGTAATTGGCTGGTCTTACAATATTACGTCAAAATTTAGAAATATGATTGGAATGGACAGATATGGTGTGGCGGTTGATGAAAATAAAAATACTGAAAGTCCTTATGGTGCCGGATTATCCAACTCATTAAATTTAGGCAAAGTTACTTATGATGGTAATAATAATACGAATTATGCGAGATATAATTCAGTTGGGGCAAGTCAGGTTAATAGCGGACAGATTAATATGTATCCGTATAATATAGGTGAAAGGGTAGATACATCAGTCACGCATGCACAGTATTTCCAGTTGGATTTAAATTCTGACGATATAGTGGTATGGTATGCGTTAAGTGATGACAGAGGTGATAACCCATTTAATTATTTTAGTATGTCAGGAAATGATGCATTAAATAATTATTATATATATTCAAAGGGTAATATAACTTATACAGGTGCAGGACATTCAAAGGATCTTGGTGAATCCGGCATAGAGCTTAAGCTTTTTGTGAATACAATTATAAAGGCAATAGGCTCAGCAAACAGTATTCCTGTCGTAGAGTTTGACAATGCCGTAAGGATTGATAATTATTTATATGAGATGACTATAAGGGATGATAAGCTTCCTGAGACTATCACATTTACGGTAACCGACAAGGATTTTCTTGGTGATACCAACGGAACATTCAGCGAGGCTTTCGTATACTTTGATGTTGACGGAGACAACAAATATATTGAGGGCACTGACATATTGCTTGCGGCGTATGATGATGACGAGGCTACACCAATTGGTTATCTTAAGAATATGACACCTGAAACTTTGGATTTTGCCGGCGATACAGGTATTGTAACACAATGGAAAAATTCAGGCGACAGTAAGCTTTTAGAGTATGCACAAACCATAGAGGAAGCATTTGAAAATAATGAGCTGAGGATTAAGGTGCAGGTTAAGGATAACAATAATGGAATTGGCAGGGGAACGCTGAATATTGTAAATAAGCAGTTGTTTAATTTGAATTAATATGAGGATAGAAAAGGGCGTGCTGCAGGAGAGCTGTGGCATGCCCTTTTTTTAGTTTTTGTATGTTTTTGTGGTGTCTTATATGTTTTGAAGTGACCTAATGTTTTGTGGAGACTTAGCATGTTATTGCGGTGATATATATTTTTTGTATCTTTAATGCTTTTGTGATATATTCATATATTTTTGTGGCATATAAAATTTTCTGTTTATGAAATGGTACAATATATTTACAATATTTACTATATAATATTTGCAAAATAACCGAACATATGCTATGATGTTATAAATCATCAATCATTTAAGGGATTTTTATGCTCAAAATTACAATCTTCTTGATTTTATATCATCTTTAATACACATCTATTAAAAAAATCAAAAAGGAGAACCTATGAATAAATCAAAAACAAATCACAGAAAATCAATACAGGAGTTAAGTCTTATTGATGACTTTTTATTTTCGGAAGCGATGTTTAACAAGGAAACAGCAGAGCTTGTAACACGTCTGATACTGGAACGAGCACTCGGCATAAATGCAAAGCACCTGATTATAGAGCCGCAGAAAACCATAAACGGCATAGACACAGAAAGGCACGGAATACGCATGGACGTATCCATAACGGAAAAGTCCGACGAAAGTGAAGCTGCGGAAATCATCAGGGTATACGACATAGAACCAAACATAAGAAACACTTTCTCACTTCCAAAACGCAGCCGCTACTATCAGGCAGTCACCGACATAAAGCTGTTAAGCAGCGGAACAGACTACGACAAGCTGCCGGAGCTTATAACCATATGGATATTGCCCTATGACCCCTTTGGAAAAAATATGATGATATACCACGTAAAAAATATAGTGGAAGAAATTCCGGAAATGAATTATAATGATGGCATAAGAAAAATATTCCTCTATACCGACGGAGAAAACGGAGGAAGCGATGAGCTGAAAAAGCTTCTCTCATACATCAGGCAGAGCCGCTTTGAGAATGTGACGGACGAAAGCCTTAAAAAGCTTCATCACGGTGTAGAGGAAATCAAGAGAAATTCAGAAACAGGGGTGAGATATATGCAGATGTGGGAAATTATCGAGCTTGAAAAGAAAGAAAGCAGAGAAGAAGGAAAGGAGGAAGGAAGAACTGAGGGAATAGCCGAAGGTATGGCGGCAGGGAAAGCAGAGGGAATAGCCGAAGGTAAAGTCGAAGGAAAGGCAGAGTCGATACTTGAACTGCTGGAGGAGCTTAGCGTTATACCTGACAGCTTAAAGCAGAATGTATTGTCACAAAAAGACATGAATATATTGAACAAATGGCATAAGCTTTCCGCAAAGGTAAATTCCATAGATGAATTTATGGAGAAGATGAGCCTGTAAAATATCTGTAAGAAACATTATAAATATTTGCTCTAAAGTAGTATGAGGATAAAAGGTATGCTGCAAGGAATTGCGGCATACCTTTTTATGTTGTATCAATCAAAAGGAATTACATATAAAACATTTGCCAAATAACCGAACATATGCTATGATATTATAAATCATCAATCATTTAAGGGATTTTTATGCTCAAAATTTCAATCTTCTTGATTTTATATCATCTTTAATACACATCTATTAAAAAAATCAAAAA